>JAABUH010000898.1_pt1 | contig 38312 bp, 27 predicted proteins | sample 5559121 | NCBI WGS metagenome assembly JAABUH01 (sample SAMN10711871, study PRJNA513364) | rock metagenome | isolation source: Antarctica rocks | place: Antarctica: Victoria Land, Battleship Promontory nord | collected 2015-12-28
TGGATCCAGGTCCGTTGCCGTCTCATCTGTTCCTCCATCATCCATACCTGCAATATCCGGCCCAAGATGTAGTTGGTTGATTCGATGCAGCTTTGCTTGGCTGCGGTGGCTTGCCCGCCTGTGGTGGAACTCGTTGAGCTCGGTGTTTCATGGCTACGTTTTTGTGTCTTTCGTTTGAAGCTCGCTGTAGAATCGTCTTAGTTGCTGTTTGGTCTTGAGCATATGACTTGTGTCGATACCACTTTATAGTGTTTCCTCCAGCAATCTCCTGTACGGCGAGGGTTCTAATGATTCAGCCGCGGGGGTGCTGTGGGACGAATCAGGTACTGCTTACAATCATCTCCAGGCGTCGGAAGATGGTATATGGTGTGTGTTTGAAGGAATCTGTACGGGGTCTCCTGGGGCAGAGCGATGGTCTCTGGCCCAGCGGCTACTGTCGAGCGGCCCCGAGCTGTTGTAGGGTATATTCGCTCAGCATGGGGAACCTGGTGGCAGAATGATGGTCTTTCTCTGCCTTGGCCCAGCGGCTACTGCCGAGGGAATGCGAGTTGTCGCAAGGAATGTTTGCTCGGGGGCCTGAGCGGTAGGGGCGCAAACAGCTATTCAAAGCCGATCTGATTGTGCCTTCCGGTTAGAGGCCTCCAGAGACGCCGTGAACGTGACCATTCAAGCCGTCAACGTAAAGGGCGTTCGCTTTTGGGATGGAATGCTCGACCACTGTAGATTGGTTGGGCCGGATATCTAGGCGCTACTAGACCTGCTGGGCCGTATGGCTTGTGGCAGAACCACTCTCACGTCTCTCCAGGTCAGTGCCGCACCGTCACCAGAACTCTGTTTGGTTGATGCCTCATGACCTTATTTTGGGCTTGTTCAGACTCGAGACCCTTACTGTGGATGGACGCAGGATTGCGTGTAAAGACCTCAGGTTCAGAAAATTCCGTTTTCCTTGGTAGTGGGTGGCCATGTTGAGATCCTCTGTTTCAGGGGGATCACGCATCATTTCCTCATACCATCGAGATTGGGCTGGAAAGTGATTGCTTCGCTTTCGTCGTACCCACGCGTGAGTTTCTTCTCCTACTCCAGTAGCTTGCTCAATTCGCTCACCAAGGTTTATTCCTTGTGCTTATCTTCTTCGTGTATCTTGTTGTGCGACCATAGGCGGCAAATGGGACCGTGAACCGCCGCAATAACCGTCCTCATGTCGATCCCATATGTGCAAGACATCGCCGACTTGCTCTTCTCTCTCCGTTGGTTATCTCTGCGCTCGAGAGACTTCTGTTTTGATGTTCCTGTCGAGACGCGTGAAAAGTTAATCTGTAACTTGAAAAACACTCATCGAAGCCTGTCTAGGCGATCTCTGCCTAGAGGAAGCCTGCCTAGACGAAGTCTGCTTCTTTCTACTGTTGCATCCACGTCAGCTAAGTCGCTTTCTTCTTCGATCGATCGGGAGAATTCTAGAAACCACTAGAAGATCTGATCAACGAAGACCATGCCTTTGTTCTCTCTAGTATATTAACAGATTCTTCTTTCTGATATATCAACAGATTCTTCTTCTGCGCTTCTGGTCTTGCGCTATCAAGCCTTGATATCTTCCAATGGAGAACGATGATTGGACCTACGGACCGCAGCAGAACATACTGGCTTTGGATCAACCGCCCGTCTTACCTGCCGAGACAAGAAAGTATTGTGAGAAGCACAGGGATCGGACCAAAGCAGGGAAGAAGTGAGTGCAATTCTCTTGACGACACAAGTTTGATGCTTATCATTCATGATTCAGACGAGAGAAGCAGACGATCGAGGAAAAACGAAGAATTCAGAATGCACATGCGAAACCGATGCAGAACAAAAAGAATCAGGACGAACAGGAAGCTCCATGCTATCGTATGAGTCGCGACATCGAGACTGTGCCTGATCTTTGGCGAGAATGGACCCGCGGCATTGACGGGGCTGAACCTGTGCGAGAATTGGTGCGGAAATGGGGAACGCGGTGGCGAGAAACCTCGCAGACCGAAAATTCCTTCTTCTGCCGACGGAAGGTCATTCTCGATGCCATTATTGAGAGTCAGGATTCAGATCAGATGGTCGTCGATCTCGAGGCACGACGGCACATGGAATAAAGGAGATACTGCAAGCCTTGGCAGAACTTTACGCATCAGTGACGACGAAGTCGGGTCTGCCCGTTGTCAAATATCTTCTTCTAATCACTTACGTGGTCGTCCTGATGGCTGTGTACACACCCGTATGCATCCTGGCATGGGTTCTCTGTCAGGGATGAGCAGTGCTTGCACGGCTGTTTAACCCACCGTTGACAGTCATCATCTATCTGATGATGACGCTGCGGCGCGTTGGACGTTGAATTTGAGCTTTCTGAGAGCATGGTCTTCAACGCAGCAGGGCGGCTTGCATGAAAGGGTTGACAATGTTGCAGGCATCATGGAGGACGTCGATCTTCGGGAGAGTATATAGAATCCGGAAGTTGAATCATGCGTAAGGCCCAGTATGTCCTTCTAAGAATATCCAAAGTAAAGGATCCTGGCACATAGTTCAGCTGCGGAAAGGAAGATGGCGATTGCGGGATGCAGGTTATATAAAGTAAAGATAGTATGACCTATCTGTTATAGTAGAAATAAGAAACGCAAGGCGCATGTGTGAGAGAATAGCAAAGAAGCACAACTGTATATACTGATACCAGAACAACTCTCTCGTTCGGCGGCACCGAGTATTATATTCACATTCTCAAAGCTCGAAAACCCCTCTCTTCCCTCTGCCAAGAGGGAGCAAACGCACATATAGGAAAGGCGCAGAAAACACGCTGCAGCTATCATCTTATCCGAAACAGTTTTTCTTTGAGTGTTATCTTCAATAAGCACCGTCCCTCGGGACAGCGCTTCGGAGGCGCGCGAGGCCGAGACATCATGTCTTGGCTAGAGAAGTGTCCCATGTAGTTATGCTTGATAGACGATAGTCCCGCGGAACATACTGACTTGTAATAACGGGGTTACGCATAGGACACTCCACAGAGTAAGGGTCCCTTAATCACAAACCTGAGTAGGATACGTGCGTCCAGGCAATTACGCCGTATCGGTAGAATCTTGAATGAGTCTTCGTCATGTTTCAGCTTCAGGTTGTCGTTAGTAGAGAAATCCACTAACGTCCATCTAGCTCAAGAGTTCCATCATGCGAGCTCGTGTCCGGTTCCTCTGGCTTTGACGGCAAAGAAATCGAAGACTAATCTGCGGTTGCCCACAATCCCCCACGGAACTCGCTCGAAGCGAAGGTCTGCAGCAAGTGGCCAACGGTTCCCTTGGTAAAAGTTTCAATGAACGGAATTGACAGATTCCTGGCGTTTGCAGTCCTCTCGTTCGTTCGGAACGAGAATTGCGGTGCATTACAGAACTTGAGGGGCTCAAAAATCGGTCGTACTTACCTGAGACTATGTACATGTATCATGGGGAACTTGCAAAAGTATAGTTGTTCCGAGAATGCTAGGATTATTGGTTCCGTTCTACGTAACGCTTACGGCTTAGATGTTCAAGGGCGCAAGCAATGTTGCCTACCTATCCAAAATCAGCATACGGCCGCTATATGAGAGAACAAAGGTTGAGTGATACGATTTCGCAACAGAGACCATAGTCGGCATTTTATCACATAGGAAACCAGAGAATATCAGAAGCCAGTAGAGCAGTGGAATTTTCAGATGGAGGAAATATCAGATTCGAGCTTTCTAAGACTACGTTTACACGACCCAATAGTTATGAAATACAAAGCTCGCAAGGAAAGGGCGTTATCTTACTTGATCAGCATGCAACAACCTTTTCCGACATGCGTCGCTTCCTCCTCCAACTTCTCTCTGTTCTTCTCATGCTGCTCTGTCTTGAGCTTATCCAGTGCCGGACAATTGTGATCCTCCAACATGCGGTGTTTGGTGCAGTGATTGCCTTTGCAATCGGTGCAATGGCCGGTGACGTGTGGAGCGCCTTCTTTGCAGTCGGAGAAGGTACAGCGATATTGTGGGGGGACCATGGTGTGGTTGGTGGACGAGGTTTGTAAGAAATGGGTTGATTCCGTGGGGTTTTGGGTTGCAAAAGTGACTTGATAAGGTTTTGGGAGAGATGTTTCGGTACTTTGCAGATTGAACGTCTGCAAAGAATAGGTCGTATTTATGAACGGATATTGATATCTGTTGAGCTTCATCAAGGGAACTTATTCTTGTAGAACAAGGTCTCTATTGAAGTTAGACAATGGCTGGCAAATCATTAGCCAAGGGCAACAATGGAAAATTGACTGCGCTTCTTTGATTGACTTCGTCAAGGTTATCGCAAAACAATGGGTATTGTTGATGACCAGAGACTTAAATTGAAGTTGTATTTTGATTAGAAAAAGGCCGGCTCAGTGATATATAACTCTTATAACTCACCATCAAGTGGTCCACAAAAAAGTAACCATTCGACGACTGCACTCATCATCTGTTATGAACCCAAAAGATCTTGAAGCTGTCAAAAAGTTCAATCTAAAGCAATGTCGGCTAATCAATATCCGGTATCGGATGTGAGATGGACCCAAACTGAGAGCTGGGAAGATCAGCACACAATGGTCTATACGATCGGCAAAATGCTTGACGCGGACGTTCAGAGAATCGGGGCTTCCCGTTCTACTGTCTTCCTCGCAGCGGATTTTGAGATCCAACTAGCGATCGAAGAGCAATTGGAACACATGAATCTTGTAATCGATTCTCCAGCCGTGGATAATGAACAGCAAAATGAGATGAATCTCGACCAGGTCGAATTACCCGGAGAAACGGCCGCCGTACCCACCGAGGCCACTGGAACTCCATCAGACGTGGGAGATTCACAACAAGGTGACAATCCAATACAGGTGGACGAGAACGCCAGTGAAGATGATGGAGATGTTTGCGCGACCATGCGTAGACTGAACCCCAACGTCGATCGTACTCCTGCTCGGCGCTTTGAGCCGAACGAATCAAAACTGTTCATCCAACTGGTTCGTCCGAACGGTCACATCACACCATACAGATACCACGACCCAGTAGACTGGACCCAACCTATGACAAAACTTAACCGTTGGAGATACCGTGTATTTCAACGATATCTTGGAACTCCCGCTGGTTCATGTCGAGCCAAGCTACACCCGCTGGAGATACAATATGTCCTTGATGCGCCCAACCACTTGGAAAAGTGGGGTTGGGGTCCTCATCGATCAAAGATACACTGGGTCAAGTTCCACAAGGTCTTCAACGAAAAATTTCAAGGCAAAACTCTGCCTGGGTATCCGGGCCCCAGACCTGCTCGAACTACGAACGCATTGAGGAATATGCTGCAGAAATACTCTGCGAAGGGTGCTAGATACTACAAGAGGACCAGAAGTCAGAAAAACCACGCGTCGGAAAGCCAATAGCAGATTAAGAGTGGCATGAGTGTGAGAGACCAACAGAAACAGTTTGCTAAGAGCAGAACAACAATCTTCAAATATTGATGGCCTGTTTAGACCAATATAAAGATTGTGACTAGACAGCTAGCACGGAAATCCTTCAAGAAGAAAGTTTTCAAGCATTACAGGATCAGACAATATACTCTCATTTCTCTACCTCTACCACGTTCGATTCTTTTGCACTTCGAACCGTCTCAGTACTTCGCTAACGTTTCGCAGATTTTACCTCTTAGCGAACAAAGGACCGTAGAAATCTGGTAATTACTGGTCTTTCAGCACAAAGGGGTCGCGAGAACTTGTTCCAGACATGGCATGGTATAGTTACCTAGTTGTCAAAATCGCCAGGCTGAGTCTGATGTCATGGCAGACCCCGTCCATCTGCGTGTAAATTCGATGTTCAAAGCTTCAACAACAGAGGCCGATGATTCACTCCTCGAGACACTACGAGTATAAAATGGTTTATAGGTATAGCATCGCTTGGTGGGTATTAGTAGGGATCAGATTAGGTGAACAGATGTATATTCTCTTTTGAGAGCGATCAGGGGCGAAGTGGGTACAATATTGGTTGTTGGCGAATAAGGTACATACTTGAATTTTCTTTGAACAGCATTAGTAAGCGCGATCTTGGCGCTAAATACGGCAACCTGTTATGGACAAAATTGAAACATCAATAATGATTCAATACTCTCTACACTTGCAATATATTAGTTTATACACAATTCATTTTGATGCTACATAAATGCTACATCAAATACTGGTCCAGCACGCGCCAGATCAAGCTCTCTATCAAGCTTCTGTCAAGCTTCCTACCTTAACAGTCGCTAGGTATAGAATCTGGTTTGAACCGAGTCTCTATAATTGCTAGGTATAATGGTCGCAATGATAAAGTCAGCGTGCTACACACCGTCTGACACCGAAACGCTATGATCGTGGCTGATCTTAGATAATTCATAGTTGCTAGACATAAAGTTCGCAAGTTTGAGGTGATAGTGTGGTGGTCTATGTAAAATCAAGATGGTTCCCTTGGAATTCAATCTCAATATTTGCTAGGCACATCTAAAGACGGCTACTGCTTGATCGTTTCGATGAAATCCCGAGTAATCCTTTACCTGGATCCGTGGGGTCCGGTTGATAGTGATAGGGGAATGCGAACCGTGGAATAGCTGACTGTCCGGTCCGACAGGGGCGCTAGGATTCTCTAGTATCTCAAATATTTCGCTGAAAGTTTTCGCATGCACGGCAGCAGTATCAGATAACAGAATGTAACCAGCCTGCGATTATTCAGCAGATGGTATAATCCCATCTTTTTCGGCATAGCGCTTTAGTTCCCACTCAAGCTTCTTGAACCAGCAGGCTACAGGTTGTTCGGACATCTCTAAGAACGGTGAATTCAGGACCCTACTAAGTGAAAGCCTTAGTGACGAATTCATCCTCAAAGGTTATCGGACATATAGCCCGCAAGATCGATGGAGGAATGGTGTAAAAGTGAGATTGATAGTTTCGACAAAATGAATGAGGTACACCTGACATTAGAGTCCTGGGCCTCCTGGCCCGATTAAAAACATTTACGAGTTTTGATCTTGTAGAACCGTCTGCTGAGTGTAGCATTAAACGCTATGGTATTACCATTCGGCTGATCAGGTGTGAAGGAACGCTACGCACGAATCTGCTTCGATGCGCTTTTTTCGTTAAAACAAAGTCAAAGAGATCTCTTTCGACCGGATTCACAGCCATCACTTCAGCGTGAAAGAAACAAACAAGTGGCTCAGTGTTTACTGAACTAATGTGAGGGCGGTGAGTTGTCATATTTCGTTAAAGACGTCAAGCTGAGCCTTCTCTTTCTTGACATTGCTGACCCTTTGCTTGTAGACTGACATTTAAATCTGTGAAAATGAGCGAAGTTCACAGACAAAGCTCGGAAGAAACCAGGACCGTTGCTCGGCTCTCGTTTTTGAGAATGTTCCACCGGCTGAATGTTCGTGAGCATAGAGGGAATTCCATTGTTCTTGTTCCCACAGACTCAGAAGTCCTAGCATAGTCAGTCCGAAGAGTCGTTCTTTTAGAAATCGACTTCTGATAGCCAGTCAAACTCGTCGAAGATTGATGAATCTCTATGCTAAAAGGGTCGTCTGTGTCGGCGGGTATAATGATTGCGAGACTGTTGACGAGGAAAGAGCATATTTCTTTTGTTGCCGATAGTGTGAGATGGCTTTAACTATCATCATGAGATGAGATCGTTCACAGAGAAGAGGTTGGGTTCACGAAGGCCTGAATATGATTCTTTCATTTGGTTGGGTCAAGATCTGACTTACCCGCGCTTTCTTGCAAGAGCAGCGAAGACTTGTCTTGAACTCTTAGTAGGCGTGAGGGAAGAGAACGTATATTTGTGAAATTTCCTAAGATATTGAAAGGCCTCTGAGCCACATCTTGTCTCTAATACAGCTAAGGCTCCAGGATTGAACTTGCGAAGGCCTTGGCATGATTCTTTCATTGGATTAGGTCAATATCTGACTTGCTTGCTTTCTTTTGAGAACGGCGAAGACTTTCCTTGAACGTCTAAAAAGCGTGAAGGGAGAGAACGCTGACTTCTGGAATTGACTGAGGCATAAATAAACTTCTGAGCCACTGACTGTTCTTCCTTTCGAGTCGCTGACTTGAATTGTCTGAAATATTGACAAACTTCTAATCCGCTGAGTATTCTCTTCTTGAAGTTCTGAAGAAGCTCTTGTAGATCAGTAGTAGTTGCTTTGTCCGTCCTGTAATTGAGAGTTTAAGGAAAATCTGGTCTCTTTCGTACTCGAGGAATTTAGAGTTGTGAATGGCATATTCAAAAGGTAGCATAGTTGAACGCGACGAACCCTTCACTCATCACTCCGGTCTTCGATGTGCGTCAAAGAATGCTCGTATAACATATGTTTCTGACTTAGTCCAAGCACGGAAGTCAGGAAGCCATTGTAGCATAATGAGCCACTCATGATTCGATAATCGTAGACAATGCCTCGGCCGCACCTTCATTTGATCTGTCACGATTGTTCTCGATCTCGCTAAATTTCCGGTCCGGCTGCTATTCGCGCTTCTCCGAGAACTTGACTTTCGCAATCCGCAGATAGATGATTGATCAGTGGGATCTAAAGAAGGTTGTTAGAGGAACCTGAAAGCTCATCTTAATGATTTTCAGATTCTTGGCTAGAACTTTGCGAACAGTATTTGGTCCCTGTATTCAAGGCGAAGAGCCTGCTAACAACGTAGCATACTTCGTAGCATACTTCGTAGTATAGTGAAGATGTTATCAGATCATTAGGTCCTGGAAACACGTCCCTTCACACCTTGTTATCTTTTCAGTGTAGTACTTGGTTGTGGCCTCTCTTCGGAGCTGCTTACACACGCGAAGCACCGAGTGGTCTGCGAGTGCGATAAAGCGTCTTGCCAGGCGATTGATACTTTCGTCCGTCAGCTTCAAAATTTGAATTGAGACATCCTCCACCATTGATAGGCCTGAGACACTCTTCGCCACTCATTGGCTGAACTGATCTTTTCTCGCTTTGCAACCTTGACGATTGGCAAGTGAAAGCTTTGGCTTTAAGCTGTAAATATTGGGTTTTCCGCAGTTTATTGCGTACCGCCCCAAGGGTAAATCTATACTCGATATGCCTATGAGCAAGGACATGGTTATTTCCGATAACGTTCGAAAGGTCGAGGAACTGAGTTTAAGCGCGACGCAACAGGAACCACGTTGAATTTTCTCTCTCCCTCGAAAGCTCAATACAACATCATCTGCCGAATAAAACCTTACTATTGATAGCATTAATTTTCTCTGTTCTCTAGTGTGATCTGATGTGTACCTTCAGATCGGTTGGAGAATAAGCTCTTAAAAAGTATGAAAGCCAAACCGGCCAGATCTAAAGAAAGCCGGTCAGAGGTGACGACGAGGTAAAATGTTCGGTACAGAAGGGGGTCAACTCTTGGCTAAAGCCGATCGATAGCTCCCTTCATTATGGGCTACCGAAATGATTCAGGATGTTTCGAAGGCTTAATGTCTCGTAGTAAAGAGTAATTCGTCTTCGACTACTATGGCATGGCGGAGGATCAAACCGTGAGCGAATCAATGAAAGGCATTGCTGAGTTGGCCATTTCGTGACACTTGTGAGTGAAGATTGGTTGAACCAAGGATATAGGACGCTTTTAGTCGCTAATGGCTCATTTGCACAAGGCTCCGGTACTGCGTTTAGAAAGTTGACACTTAGTCGCTCTGTATGTCGAGAGCCACCTTGAGCCCAGTCGTCGCCGCCTTGACCTCTTCGATGCTCATGCCCCGGGGAGGTAGTTGCGATAGAAGCTCAAATGGTATGAGGTTCAATAAATGATAGCTTGGTGGTCCCGGAGTTTTCCTTTGTAAAGGGAATGTTTTGGCTGGATTCAAGAATTTATCATTCTTACTGTAATTGGTTTCACAGTAAAGGCCCACTTGCACAGGATTCCGATAAGGCATCCGGGGCCGTTCCAATTGAAGAAACTGGTTGCTGAAAGCCAGGCAAGAAGCTCTATGTATGCGGTATTGAAAGCCGATCGTTTGATGTCTGACGAACTCTTCTTGAGTTAGTGTCTCAACTTCGCATGGCCTTCGATAAGACTTTTATCACAGGTGATTGTACTAGAAGCGGGACTTCAGCTGAGTAATGTTCGGGCAGAATGCGAGGTCGAATAATCTGCAGACGGATATTGTTATAGTAAAAAGTCGAATATGAGAAATTGCCAGCGCTTTGTTGGTAACTTAAGCGTGTGAGAGGAACCCGATCTAGTTCCTGAAAACAGGGGTGGTATTCAATCTCTTGAAGTCGGTAGGAAGCACGCCAGCACCCTTTTTGGTAACTCAAGCGGATAGAAGACTATCTAGTGGCTAAAAGTAGGGTTGGCATCCCACCTCTTTGAGCCGGCAAGGTGCACACCAGCACAATTTTGGTAACTCAAGCGAATAAAAAGGGAAGATGTCTAGTTCTCGATGGTAAGGTTGATCTCCCACTCGTATTGTCGACAAGGGACTCGTCAGCACCTTGATGGTATCTTAAGCGGATGAAAAGGAAAATGTGATCAGATCCTGAATGTAGAGTTAATGTCCTATTCGTTTGAGTCGACAAGAATGAATATCAGCATAATGTTGGTAGCTCGAGCGGATAGAAAGGCAACATGGTTGAGCGTCTGAAGGTAAGGTTGATATCCCACTCGTGCAGTTGAGAAGGGGCACGCCAGCACCTTGTTGGTAACTCGAGCAGACAACTTGAAAATCTGTATAGCTCCTGGAGGTAAGCTTGATGCCTTACTTCTTTTAGTCGGCAAGGCGCACACCAGCACAATGTTGGTAAGTCAAACGGATGAAAAGCTTCATTTCCTGGATGTAGAGATGTCCCACTTGTTTGAGTCGGCAAGGTGCGCACCAGCATAATGGTGGTGACTTAGGCTGACAAGAAAGGAAAGTCAATGAAGAACCCAGGATTGCCAAAATTGGAAGGTCGTTCGATGCTTATACGAACGCTGCTGGCAAGGGATGAAGGATGACATCCCACTTCTTTGCACTGACGCAAACAGCCTTTCGGGCAATCTTCTGGTCCATGTTCCGGCTCACCTGCCAAAGGCGCAACGACCGCCAAGAATCTCCAATTGAATGATTGACTCTCTGTATTTGCGGGACTCGGTGGTTCCGCTTTTTTGTTCCCAGAACGACACAAGTGCGAATTAGCTACTCAGAAAACATGGGCCCTGAACACTCGAGAATTTATTTTCAGTGGGCTGGAATATCGACATCTCATACGTAGCGCTCGAGAAAAGAATCCCAGGAAAAGTATTGTCGCCAGCCACTGAAGACTATGAAGAGTAATGTCAATGAGAGTCCAGGAAGAATGTTGCTTCAAGAGGCAACGTAGATTGAGTTAAGGTGACAATAGAGAAATGTTGTGGGTCTAACATTTGATCCATGGAAAAGAGCTTCTATCAAAGGATAGCAGTAGATCCTAAAGAGCAACAGCAACGGCTTCGGCCTCATCGAGTTGCTGTATTGTGCGATGCTGGTGATTCAGCTCAACAACTCAGGCTCCGATCAAGGCGAGAACATTGTATTCCATACAGGGTGAAATGAGGTAAGGTTCCTTCGAAGGAGTCTTCCTTAATATATGGGTAATATAGACCAGCTTGATGTAAGCTTGATGTGCCAATGCATACAGCATAAGACATTCGAGTTTGGTTGTTGTCGAAGCTGGTGTAGAGATGTTCGAAAGTATGTCGGAAAGTGGGGGACCATTGGCCTTCTTATAGTTTGTCGGAGCCTGGAGTCAAGGGAACGAAGTATGAATGCATGCCAGGTTCACGAGCCTGGTGAAGTAGAACCGGATTAGAGCTTGAAAGTGTGGTGAAGTGGAACTGGATTTGATGTCCACAAGTCTGGTGAAAAAGGACTGGAATTGACATTCACAGGCATCCAGCTGATCCATCAGGTTCGAGCCTTCTCAACAAAAGAGAGAAGGTAAGAATACCATATTGAATCAATCCGTAGGTAGGATAGCGAGGAGTTGCGCCGGCGGCCCTTTTTCGATGCCCTCATTATCACCTAGACAGATAGAATGAGACGGAGTGATACGTAGTCACAACAAGAAGCGGAGTGTCGAAGTCCGAAGGTTGCGCTTAGATCATAGAACCCGCTCCAGAATGTTTCCGCAGCCACTCTACGGCCCTTACATCGTTCCGTGAGTGTGGAGTATGTGCCTCTTGGTAATCCAGAAAATATTGACTCTCTGATTTTCCTCCATGATGGGATATAGATCACAGCGGTGTATCCATGTAGTCCTTTAGCTACGGGAAGCTCTTATAGGCTTGTTGGGGGTTGAATAGCGAACAAGATCCGAGATGGAAGGGTAGAACACGGAAGACATGCTCAAAGAGATATAGGGATCGATCCAGAGTCTTCTCTTTAGCCGTCTTTTCAGACGTCTTAGCCATCTTGAGAACCGCTATGGATCTCCAGGTTGGTGTCGAGATAGACGATCACAACGGGGAACCAAGTAGCCTGCTAGTTGCGGAAAGCTGTTTTCGGCCACGCTGCTTGTCGAGCGCTGAATGGAGGCCATGAATGGGGACCACAAGCTCTCGCTTCTAAAATCAGCAGATTTCAGTTGGATCGCGGAACGCCCCCATGGAGAAAGCAGGCAGTTCTAAAAGGAAAGCCCTTCTAAGCCTCGCTAGTCGTCGAGCACAGGACCGACCCTATGGAGAGGTTCCCAAGATCTTAGTCTCAAAGCCAGTGCATTTCAGCTGTACAGCTAGATTTCCACACCGAGAAAGCGGGCAGTTCGCAGGAGGAAGGCCATTATAGGCCTCGCTGGTAGTCGAGCACAAGACCAGGACTCTGGAGAGGTCTTCCAAGATCTTGACCTTGAAGTTAGTATTGGTTGGATGGACGGCCAGATACCCATATAGAGAATACAGAGAGATCCTTAAAACGAAGCCTCTGTAGTCCTCGTCGACAGTCGTGTAGAGGATGAGGACTGTGAACATGTCACCCCCAGACCTTGCTTTGGAATCCGGTATGCGTCAGGTAGATAGCTAAATACCAACATAGAGAACGGTAGAACGTTTCTTTTGCACAAGGCTCTTAAATGCCTCGCTGATAGTCGAGCACAGGACCAAGGCTCTGGAGAGAATTCCCGAATCGGGCTTTCAAAGCCAGTAGAGACCAGGTGGATGCTAAGCCCTCACATAGAGAAAGCAGGCAATCTCTTTGCACAAGGCTTTGTCTGCCTCTCAAGTCTTCAAGCAGAGCACGGAGGTTGTGGATAGGTACCTCAAGATCTGGCTGTCACAGCCATTAGAGCTCAGGGGAATGGCTAAGCAGCTATAAGGAGGAAGCAGAGAGATCATTGACAAGAAGCCATTGTAGGACGCTCTGCTGGTTAGGTAGTGCACAGAAGCAGCGGATAGGTACCCTAAGATCTTGATACCCAAGCAAGTCTAAGCCAAATGTATGACCGGTTGATCCTCTGGATGACAGCAGGGAGTGAGACTATAATGTAATTCATCAGTAACCCATCTACCTCACGATCACACCGGTCGCACAACATACCTGCAACGCTCATGGGCTTTCTTCAACAACCTTGGCACGGACAAGCACACCTCCCTGTCTCAGGATCACCCAAGCTCTGCATCAGTCATGCAGCTAGCTCCTATACGAATTGTCCACTCGCGGCCGGCTGCATCCCACACCCGACACCCCTTCAAGCGAGAAGCAAGCACTCAAGTACTGTATAAGTGACAGTTCTGCACATGGATGAAGACCAGTGTCTTGACAAGAGTGTATGATAGAATGAAAGCAAGTGAGGATGTTGATCCTGTTAGTCGCAGCCCAAAATTCATTGTGTGACTAGCGTTGCTGTTGGCAGCTCCGGTTGTGCCGAAAAGGGGAATCTGTTAATCCGCGAATTAGGGTTTCGGCGGTTTGCGGGATATTGGGGATCCCAGGCTCTATAAAAATGGCTTTAGTTATCCGTGTCATGAAAGATAAGGGAGATGGGATTGCCAATTAGGAAGGAGATGCGAGGGTGGTAATCTATTGGACTTTGACTCTCTCCGCCATATGTTCTATAACCCTAAGCTCTTGAAGCCGCTTTGGCCACCTTTACAATTCTCTGCAATTGATACCAAGGAAAACAGACAGTTCAAAGAGAAAAGTGAGTGTGGTCCTGATAATCTTCCGAACCGAGACTCCTATCTGGCTCCTTAAAGCACCAATGCTTGCAAATAGTAAGGTGCCAATTGTTGAATGCTAGATCGCCGACTGCAAAGCCTCTTCATAGAAATGTGGAGGGTCAATAAAAGTTTCCACTGCGTGTGCATTTCAAAATTTTAGCAATGTTTCGCATGAGGTGGAGATTCAGGCTGGGGCATTAATAATACAGTGATGGTTACATAGTACCGAGTTATCAAGTTTTCCGATGGTCCCCTGGAATCGCCATTGGTAATTCAGCGATGCAAGCGCCGGCGAGAGTTCAATTGAGTCTCGCACAATATGGAAAACCGGGCTCGCAAGCAGTATTGTAACAATTGTCGAATTCCACTCTGCTGCATTCCTCTATCGTCTCTTGGACCCCCTATGAATACGTTAGCGATTTGAGCTTTTCAGAGATTTCAATTAAATTTCCCATAATATAGAAGTTTCGGCTTGCAATGCTAAGTGCCAGTCGCCGAATACCGCATTGCTGCGTCTCTTACCCTTTGGAATCCTAATAGGAGGTTCAGCGAACAGGCCTTTCCTGGAGAGATCGGCTGTGTTATGCCTGACGCGGAGAATCTCCAAAACGTCTGCATAGATATATAGGAAGGGAGGAAAGCTTGGCTGAGACTCGCAACCTAAGAGAGCTGATAAGAATATACAACCCTATCAAACCCACAACTAAAGAGAGAATCTAAGCACCCAAGTAGAAGGAAAACGATAAAAGTATTGGGAGCTTGAGCATGTGTAAAAGACGTAGGGAAAGATGATGGGAGGCTGCGGTACTGATCCCCCCCGAACAGAAGCCAATTTCCCAATTCATAGCAAATTCCGAGTGAAGCACCCAGCCACATCCCTCGAGGTTCATGGGCGGTGAGCTCGAAGATCTAGTTGAAGTTACGCTGAATTCATTGGGGAGTGGGGCATAAGTTCTTCAATAAGCTGCATCTCCGCGTATTTGTAGTAGTAGGGGGTCTCACTGGGAATACCGTAGAGGGTCGATTAAAGAGGTAGTTCAGAATGGAAAATAAAATTACAACTTTCTTACAAGTACACTTCTAAACAACGCGCTTAACCTATCGCACCCAGTCAGCAGTATATCCATGATAATGCATCAACCACGGGGATGAGCTTACCTCAAAGAATCGCTTGAGCCACCATACCTGAAAAATGCCCTCGCCGATCAAAACGCCTAGCTGGAAGATACTCCACCACTTGACCCTGGCGTTTGTGCTCTCGGCTGTGTTTCTGTGGGTGCGCTCTCGGACGATGATGTAAGATTGCTCATCCTTGACTTGGCTAAGGAGTTCGGAGAGTTGTTTCACTATAGCCCCCACACAATCATTAGCACCACATCTCAATCCCCATGCTACCTCCCAATATCTCCAAATCCATGCACAGAAAGGTCCAAGAAGACACACCTTCTGCTTCCAGAGGGTCGGAAGGTATCTCCGCCTCCGGCACATAGACGATGCCATGGACATTAAACGAGACTTCCTTGGTCGAAGAGCCCCAATGGTCGTTGCTGAAGCAGTAGAGGTATTTGCCGTCGTGTTGGGCATCGAAGGAGTGGTCGCCAGACGAGACACTGCGTTCGTGGACTTGGTAGGCATTGTTGGGGTCTTGGATCTATGGAGCGCGAAAGCACACGAGTCAGCTTTTCCCGGAGTAATAACTTCAACGAAGCTTGGTAAACGGATTGAGCGGATTAAAGTCCTCCAAAAAGCCAAGCACGAGCTCCACTGCTGTAAGACCCTAAGGAAAGAACATACCCAAAAATCAACATCCAAATTTCCCGCCCCCCCAAACTCCCTATCCCCCACCTGAAACGTCACAGTCATCTTATCATCCCGATGCAGCATCTCATGAAAACACTCTCTCGAATGCGCTCCCAGTTTGATATTATGACTTAATACCCCCCCTATCAACCCGCTTAACACGACCACCCACCCCGTAGAGGAAATCATTGTAGGCGCGGAGCCAGAGGAGGCGTTGGGTGAGACTGGGGATTTGGAGGCTGATGCGTGTTGCTGAGATTAGGTTGGCGTTTGATGCGCTGGGGTTTTGGACGGTTTGCACCTGTCGTAGGACGCAACGGGTACGAAGGTCGGTGGATCTATAATCCGTACGGCGAGCTTTACGAGCTGATAATGCAGACCCCTTTTCAATAGATACTGGCAATATGTTGAAGGTTTGTGAATAGCACGGAGAAGATGTGAAGATGGAACGTGTTGGGGTCTTCCTTGGTGAAGATGTCGTCAGAGGTGCAGATGCGATGGATGAAGGCACAGTCAACTCTTGTGTAAGGTGATTGTAATCCGATTAGTTCTAAAGTGTTCAATTCTACATTTGCTAAGGACAGTGCTGTTTCCTTTGCCCTTTTGCTTTGCCAACAGGACTTGATGCTGTTGATGTTCTCTGTGCAATCAAAATTGTTGACTCCAAGATTTCTCCGCCGAGCCTAGCCCTACGGACAAGTTCTGTTGATAACCTCTCACTTCAGTTCCCCCTTTCCTCCGATGACGATCCTTTACCATACCATCCCATCCACAAAGCTCTTAGACCAAAGACTCAAGATGTCTAAATACTGGGATAGAAATGGACTTCCTCTCCAAGTTACGTACAAAGACTTTTTCTTTGGTACTTATGGTGGAGGGACATTGAGAAACGCCAGAGCCAAGAGGGTAATGAAACCAGCCCACGCGAAGCACGATGAACCACCAACATTTGTCTCCACTTCCTACCCTCGACGTCGTAGCTGACAAATTGTTTAGGAGGCCAAGAAACTTTGGGCTGAAAAGGATGCCAAGGATGCCAAGGATGCAGCGGCCAAAGCCGCCGAAGAGGCCAAGAAAGCGGAAGAGGCCAAGAAAGCTGAGGAAGCCAAGAAAGCTGAGGAAGCCAAGGCTGCGAAAGAAGCTGCCAAATGGACCGGTATCGAAGACCAGGCTCTCCTCAACATGAAAGCCCAAGGTATCAGCTGGAAAGACATCGGCATCATTATGGGCGGAAAGGACAAAGCTGTGGTGAAAGCGCGTTACAAAGAGCTTATGGCCGCCAAGGATAAAGAAGACGCGGTTGCGGGCAAGAGCGAGAGTAGCGAGGGGAAGGATGCGCAAGGGAAGAAAGGTAAAGAGGGGAAGAAGCATAAGGAGGGGAAGACAGACAAGGAGGGGAAGAGCCAGGAGGGCAAATGGAAGGAATCAAAGGAGAAGGAATTGAAGAGCATTCTGAAGAAAGGTGGGAAAGAAAAGAAGAATCACGATTCGAATAAGCTTGAAGAGGAATCTACCGCCGGTCGCCCAATTGTCAATATCACGATCGAAGAGGATGACGAGTTGTCCAAGAATGATGTAAGTTGCCAGTCTGTTTGTGCCTGCTTGTCTGTTTCGTTGTCCAATACACACAGTAGCTAATACCACTTTTGGTAGCTCACCTACCTTTTCCGCGTCAATGAACACTGCAATAGGAAGAAGTGGGTAGAGATGGCTTCGAAGCTCTTCGACAAGACTGGGAAACGCGTCTCTCCAGACCTATTGGAGCGTAAGCTGAAAGCTATATCGAATCTCTAATTATGAGAATGTCTAGCCTTCTGATTCCACGGTCGTGTTGGGGATTGAAGCGTTAGATATGCTGGCAAAGAATGATATGATAGACCCTGAATGGAAAAAGCTTCTATGACATCAAAGGTTTCTGATTGAATTTTTCTTACCCACGGGTAGTATACCAAGTGTGACGGATGCCCAGATGAAGTTCTATAAGTGCTACTGATGGTGAATTCATAGGGCGAAGACTCGCGTTTTATGGCGACTGTTGCTAGCTGTAGATTCGGCGCGTCGACAAGGTTAAAGCGGCGAGTTCTTTGTGTGTTATCGGTCTCTGCTGCCACATTGGAGCAGCAAGTGTGAGGACAAGAGATATTAACAACTTCAAGTGACTGCCGATTGTACAGTACCAGAGTCTGTGCGAACACCCTGTGCATGTATAAACCCAGAAAAAGGTATAAGCATGGCTTCTGTTGAGACGAGACATAAGTGTCCGCAGGTGTGCATCCCCAGTCCCAAAATACTTTGCTTGAAGTCAACTGACATCATCTCAGACGGTGGCACTGACACCGAAGGATCCAACCCATACTAAAATGGTAGACTATCCCTGGCTTTATTGGCCAGCAGGCGAAAACCAGCCTTGGAAAGTACGTGAAGATCAATACTTGTTCGACGCCATGGTCATGGGCGAGACCTATGCAGATATCAGCCGTCATTTGAGTCGGGGACTCATCAAACGGTCGGAAAAAGCCTGTCGGGAGCGAGTGGAGCATCACACGACTTGGGAAGACGGTGGGCATCTCCTGCCTAAACAGTGGGATTGGACCGAAAAAGAAGTTACTTGGCATCGTAAAAAAAGCCACCAACGTGATGCCGAGTTGACGCTCGAGGAATTTGAGGAGATCGTGCTCTTCAAGGGCAGAGGAATGCATGGCCTCAACCCAGGAATATTCCGAGACCAGCGGTCAGCTATTCGTCTAAAAAAAGAGACAGAAATGCTCGATAACCTAAACCCACGACTAATTCAGACCGCCGCAGTGGTATTCTCTGGACGACGCAAGGAGTCGAAGTCGAAGGGTGAAGGGAGGGGCCGGCAAAGGGTTGCAGCGATCCGTGGGGTAAGGAACGGCCGGATTGCATCAAACGAGAGGACGAGAGCAATTGATCAGCAGATAGTGTCTGCAAAGAAGGATGGCATGTCTTTCCCGGAGATTCAGAGATTTTTAGGCCTCTTTGAATCGGTACCCGTAATCGAAAAGGTCTATCAGCGAGCTGTAGGAAAGACCAACGAACAGAAGCTGGTCAAGCCAAGTCCAGGTTTTTCAACGTGTAAGATCTCGTGACGGGGATTGAGGAGCATGCCTTGATTCCTGGCCCAACCTCATGAGTGGATACCTGTCAATGGACAATTGGGAGAATTGCATTTTGGCGGGTCTGTTCAAGAGTATGCCCTCGGACTGTGCGCTGCTACACAAGGTCAAAGCAATCGTCGGCTCTGATCACTTTTACGGCGGCTGGTTTTTCTCGGAAGATGTCATGGAGTTGGGCTGGATTTTTCGTTGTTTTGCAGCAAATTTCTAGAGCTGACGAAGCAAACTTTCAGCACAGATGCAGGAGCGTTAGAGGTCGACATATGTAACCACGTCAGGCCTCTCACAGAATCAAGTTGTTGTGACCCGAGCGGTGGGTGACTCTGGCGTTCTGCAGCAGACGAACGATCATCCCCAAGTGTCATCTGCCTTTTCCAGCTGACATTTTGACTATCACGTGATCACAACAACACAATATATGCAAATCTCTGCCGCAGGTCAGCGTTCTTCTGCCACTATTCCTCGATGTAATTCTTTGTTGCAGCTCTCTTGATTTCCTGTGTTTGGCACTCTCTGCTTCCCAATTTCATCCCGTCATGATGGCGAACTAATCTGTCAAGACAAGCCAAATAAGTACCACGCCGCTGACCATTCAAGGCTTGTGCGACTGGAGACCGATGATATGAGTCCGAGGAGCCCAACGCCTACTATAACTCGCGCAAGCTGCCATGTGCCGGTACTACCGGTACGCGTGGACCTGTGGCCATGGTCGCTATGTTTTTGCAACTTTCTGCCCCACCGCACACCTCATTCAGACCCCATGTACGAAGAGGGACGTTTGGTATGAACTGTCCATGGGCGAAAGCTGCGTAAATTGCTCGGCCATGCCTATGGAAGAACGTTCGTATACGAGACTTGGAATCAGACGATAGAATCAAAACCGGGGGCAGAGACCAATAGAGATGTCCAGCGCAAAACCGACAAAGAACATTACGGTTCACGGCGCGATTTCTTAACGTTGGGAACCCAAAATTCAACAGAGCAATTCGCAGGCAGACTGGAACCAACAAGCGGTGTCTAACAAATCTGGGACCAGGCTCGGTATCTATCCCTTACCAAGGATAATGCTCCCAGTGCTAATTCAAGATCAAGATTTATATGTATCCTGGTTTAGAAGGGACATCCGATCGTGCCAGATTGCAGGGCCAAAGGGAGCGATGAGGGATTGGGGGGGTGTTCACCGCCTTTTACTGAAGGGTTCGTGTCGATTTCAGGCCTTTGCGCTAGTTGCATTCTATTGAAACAAGCCGACGGATATTGAGTGGCGAGCCGCGATGGTTGGTGATGTGCTGGCAGTCCTTTTCTCGAAATACACTGGCTATCCAGAGAGATGGAGAGCGAGTCGGGAGCAGATGATGAAGGTCCGAAGCGTAAATTGTTAGGAGATGGAAGAGAAACGGAGGCACGAGCCACAGCCAAGTAAATTACGAGTATTTTACCTGAAAGCAGAGTGTACTGTAGTATTCTACTCCGTAAGGTAGAACTACATAGAATACATATTATCGTCCCCAGCGCCACAACCCTACAGCTCATCCCTACCTAAGCACACCTAACCAGCCTAACAGTCCTTCCCATTACTTGCCTAACTCACCTAACCAGCCTAACAGTCCTTAAGCCTCTCAACTTGAATCATTATGCTTGACCAGACTGGTCAGTGGTATCACGCCTTGCCATCATCCATTGTTTAGTCGTATGCTCTAGAGTAAAGACCAAGAAATCCTCGTTCTTAGGCGTCTCTACCGATGGCCCCCATGATCCGTCTGCCGTGTCTAGAGATCGTGCGTGTCGACACTGCGCTGGGCTGTCTTCGCCTAAGCACGATGCCGGGATCTCCAGGATCAGCTCTCGAGGGAGAATGTGTCGGTGTCTGACACGTATGCAAGCTTCATGCAGGACCAGCTCAACGCCCGTTCATCAGCTCGAGTCCAAGACTCTAAAATGCCGCTTGCCTCTCGAATTGCATCATTGAGAGTAAAGCTTTCTTGCCATTACTTTCTTCCATCCGACGGCATTCTGACCGCATGTCAAATACCGTCCTTGCACTTGTCGTCTCGAATTTCGACGCCTCAGCGCATGAGTTGATGGATTTGTGGGCGCCCTCGGAAGTGCAGCCACACATTGCGCTCTACGGTAGTCTTGCGGCTCCCCGACTTCCCTGTTGATCGCCGACCAGGAAAACACGAAATTCAAAGCTCGAACCGAAGCCTCGACCAGCAAACCAAAAATAATAGAAATCTCTTCCCGGCACCCTCAGCAAAGGCACCAATGTACCTAGGCAGCTCCAATTGAGCAGTATGCCCTCAATTAACGCCATCGCTTACGCTGAGCATCTGCGCAGCTTCTGACAAGAGCATAACGTGGATGAAAAAAAGGTTGGAGCTTGACATTGATATTGTATCTTTTGCTGTGAGTATGAACTGTCAAAATTAGGCTTCCTGATACTGACGGCGACGTAGGTATTCGTTAGACGTCTGTAAAACTCTGGCGTCAATCGCCCAGTCCCGCCTTTACCATACAAACCTCAGATCAAATTCACCAAGCTTGACTATTGCACCTATACACCAATTGAAGCTGGGAACATACATCATCAAGAATAGTCCTGAGCTGTCACCAATCATCTTGGCGGGTAGCTCCGTAGAGACCACGAATCACAGCCGTTCAAGCTCGTTTTGGCTTCCGATACGGCGGGTGAATAAACCTTGCTAAATTGGCCGTGACACTCACAAGAGCTTGAAGAGGCATTTAGTATGTATAAGTTTAGCTGGGTATATAAAAGACCATACAATCACGACAGAGACAGCCGCCTTGTCGAATTCGACATCATTCGACCTACTTTTATGAGTGAAGCAAACTCAATACGTGAGTCCCTATTTCATTCACTCCCTATGCCATGTAGTTAAGTGGGACACCCTCAAGATTGTGTTGGCGCCATCAAACATCATCCGCGGACAATTTCTTCTGCTTCTTCGCTCTGTCGACTCCTGACAAGAACATCGTAATTGACAATGGCACGCTTCCAGATTACCGGTAGCTTGCACGTGGACAGTTTGATGGCCTCTTCGGAGGTGGATCAAAAGTTCCTTGGCCGACTCGCCAAAAGCACAAACAATGCCAACCCTTTCCTCTCCTCCATGCTTTACAAAGTCCTGGGCCTCTCCGTCATCCTCTCTAAATACCTTGTTCGCGCTCGCCGACATCGAAAACTCGACACAACCCGCGACACCAAATCCCTCCAGTTCTACCATCGTATCATCTGGCTCTCAAGAGAAGGTCTTGTCATGACAGAACAATACATACTACCTATGGTGGACGATTACGTGGATTTAAAGGTCCTCTCCTACAAACTCCGCGCCTCTTTTTACCACATTTTCGTCCTCTTCCACAACCAACCCTCCATCAATCAAACGGCCATCCCCTCCTTCACCTCCCCTGCAACAAACACAAAAGGCAAAGCCCCGGAGCAAAATCGTACCTCCATACGCTCCTCCCCCATCCCCAGCTCCATTGAAGGCGGCCCTGTCCGTAACCCTTCCTCCCTCCTTCCCCCCGGCCTAGCCCCCGTCTCAATCCCCAAATCCAGCGCCTCCTTCCTCTTGCCCGCAATTGACTACATCCCCACCGCGAGCTCCTGCTTCAGCACTGCCGCCTCCTTCGCCGACGCCCTCCTCCCAGGCTCTCACCCCATCCGCCTAAGCGTCAAAACCGAATACTGCGCCTACCTCTACGACTGCCTCCACGACGGGGACGGCAGTCGCAGACTGGCGCAGCAAACGATTCGAGATGTTTACAACGCGCAAGAAGGCATGGACGACGACATGTTTGAGGATGCAGCGGAGCTGGTGCAGATACTGGGGAAGATGATGAAGAGGGGATTGGGGAGCAGTAAGAGTTCGGGGAGTACGCCCAAGGTGGGGAGTGTGGGGACGCCGAGCACGCCACGGGTGAGGAGTAGTCCCAGGATGGACGAGGAGGGGTTACCGACCACGCCGCGTGTAAGGAGTAGTCCGCGGGTTGGCGAATCGCCTGGCACAACGGCTAGGACGACCCCGAGGAGGGAAGACAAGGAGCTCCCGCCAGTGCCGAGTTTGAGGGTGCGGAGTCCGCGATAAACAAATACCATCTGGGAAGCATACACATCAGTGGCATATTCGAAACCAAAAGCAACGGAAACACGGAAAAGCTTGGGACTGTACATTATCCAAAGGAGGGCATTTGACGACTCACGAGACATGACCGCATGTCTTGACGAGTCCATTCACACTGCGCGCATGTAGCATAATTCAATTTCCCTTTTTTTCCCCCATTGGGAGGGGTGCGTTAAAATTTTGCTTGGTGGGATGGTCGTAGATAGATACCCTTCTTTATTGGTAACGGGTTAGTCTGCAGTATAGAGCTGAATATGTTTCTTCAGTAACAACGAAAGTTTCTAGAGATCACGTTGATTGAAAATCTTTGCAACACTGATATATATACACTCCCTAGATTTCTGAACTCGACAAGCCCTCTCCTCACCCGGAGTTCTCAACGAAAACAGTTGATACTGTAGATTTCCCAAAGACCGCACCAAAACTTCCCCTACTACAGTATGCAGAAGTTACCTACAGTATATTCATTCCTCCAGGAAAGTCTTCCGTAGGCTCTCGCGCGCGCATTGTTTAGAGAATCGCAATAACCCGTCCTCATCCTTCCTCCCCCTTTGCTTTTCCTATAGTATGTAGTAGTAGTAGTAGTAGTAGTAGTAGTAGTAGTAGTAGTAGTAGGAGTAGGAGTAGGAGTAGTAGTACGTTGTAGTAGTAGTAGTAGTAGTAGTAGTAGTAACCCCACCTGTGTGTGGAACGGGGGACCGACCACACGCACCCGGTTGCAGTATGAAGATAAGGGGGTTTTTCCTGCGCAACACGAGTATCCGGTCTGGTATTTCTTCTACGGTAGTCTCGCAGACCATGGGATTCTTTCCCGTGTGCAAGGTGTCTCGGGGGATTGTCCTGTATTGAAACCAGCGAGCGTCGCAGGGGGTATCATCAAGTCGTGAGGTGGGAAATACAAGGCTCGCGTCGACGGTCCGAAGACTGCGTGCGTAGGTGGATGGGTGTACCAAGTGCAGACGAAAGAGTGTGAAGAGGCTTTGCTGTTTGATGAGACGGACAAGTATGAGGTGGTTAGGTGTACCGTTGCGATGGATGGAGGGAAGGAGGAACTGAAGGGGTGCACGTTTAGGTTCGTCGATTCTTCGCAGCTATCGTAAGGGACGTCGCCGCGGGAGCACTCCTGTGTTGTCGGCTCGTACGACGTTGCATGTTCGACCAATGGGCCTTTGGCTTTCGATTGCTTAGTTATTGAGAATGCGAGGGATGTTCTCAATGCCAGACGGGGCTATACATTACTCTGCGCGGCTTGAGCGCATGCAGGATGCAATGAAAGTCATGTGCAATTGTGCTAATCTTTGCTATCTTTTAGAAGAGTCTATATTCAGATTGGATACCTCAAGTTGAAAACTATTAACAGGATGATATCTTGAAGGCTGTCGACTTGAAAGAAAACGTGCGACGAACTTATGGTATTCATTGGGGTGAAGTTTGTAAGGAAGCTTGATGAAAAAGAGATTCAAAGAGATTCCCTCTCTGGATAGCAGGTTCTTGTCTGAGCTGAGGTGGATCAATGATAGTTCGACGCCTGAAGCACAACCTGCGAGACGAAATACGAAAGACAGTTCTTATCGACAAGACTTACTTGAAAGCTATCTGCTTCGTTTCGAAACCCGAATGACCAGCCAGACAGTGAGGCCTAGGACCCCATGTGGCTAGGGTTCGAAGTCGAAGAAACTTTGAGAGTGCACATCAAAGTTGTGATGATGAAACAACATGAGAAGAAGAGGAAAAGCCAGTCAATGACAACGGTTAGAAAAGGTGACGGTTTGGGACGATTGACGGTTCTTCTTTCTATACTTCTCCTCGGCCTCTATGCTTCCTTCACATCAGAGCCCAATGTAACGGGAGTATGCACTTCGAACATGTGGGCTTGAGAAGCGTGGTATCAGTCACTAGATGAGGATCTCCACTTCTGACGAGACAGCGTGTACTGTACTCTCTCTAGCTAGTGGTCTGTAGTCTGTACGCACACGGGGGGTTTGTTTGCTGGCTTTCGCCTTCGCATAGGGAACCTCGGTTCCCGCTCGCTGGGGCTTTGCTTACCTTAGCATTGGATCTGAATCGGGTTCTGGGCCAGCAGCCCTTTGGTCCGCTGCGTCTCACACTTGGAGGGCAAGCGTAAGGTAAAGTAAGGTAGTAAAGTAAGGTAAGGTACTGGGTACCTACTGTATGGAGGGGTAAATCGCGGGGTTTGCTCGGAATCCGGGGTATTTATCTTCCGAAAACCTTCACTCCAAAATGAATGACCGGAATATCGAGCTTTCCCTCGGCATCCAATTCAATTCAATCTTCTAGAGAAAGAACTGGAAAAACCAATTGCCTTACTCTTTTACCATATTTGCTTCCAAGATGTCGGCGTCGGGCTTCCCCAATCTCCAGCCGGCATTGACTATTCAGGTATGTGACGTCCAATTCCATTTATAGAGGCCGTCACTGATGGAGTGCAATTGCAGGTCACCATCGATGCTCCCATAGGTGTTGGTAGGTTTACAGCCCTTTAGGGCCTGCAGATGGCTTTCAGTGACGCGCGAAACCCCCAGGGTCTGCATCCAGAGGCACCGCTCTTGCCGTGGTGGTATGTCATCATCTCCTCTTTCAATCTCTTCCTTTCTCGGGCTCCAAAGGAGCTGACAAAATCCACAGCCAATGACCGGCGGCACCATCAAGTCCGAGCCCGGTTTCTCTCCCTCTTTGGACGCCGAATTCGTCGGCACAGGAAACGATTACATTCACAACGACCCGAGCGGAAAACACATGCGACTGAATGCCCATGGCGTTGTTAAAGATAAATAAAGTGGCGCGATGGTGTATGTGAACTATTCCGGAGTTGTAGACATTACACCAGAGCTAGGGGCAATTCTTCAGGGACACGAGGATGCGAAGTCGACGGAATTTGGGAACTCTTGTAAGTCGACCTTGGACCTTACTACTCCCGCTTTCTTTCTCTTACCACTAGTCTTGCTGACTATCATGCCCAATTTCAAGTCATCGAGATACGCTTCGAAACCGGTGACGAGAAACTGCAGGCACTGGAGACAGGGACGTTCGTCGCGGCAGGAAGGTTCATCTATGAGCATGGCAAGCCGGTTACTGTGGAATACAAGATCAGCAAGGTAGTCAAAGGTAGTCATTAAGTGGGCCTGAGGTTGTGGTCTGGTTCGTATGACCGTGATAGCCAATCATTGTAGGAAACTGTATAGCTGTTGTGGATAGCAAGAATCGCATATGCCTCGATATCGCGCTTTCGCAAACAGTATGCTTATGTCAGCCCTCTCGACCCGTATTGGCTCATGTTTGAAGATGTGTCTTCAAGAGCGTGACTGGTCCAGTACACAGAAGAGCTTCGTAGAAACTTCCACAATTTGCATGGGATATTTGGAGGTTCCAATCGCGACACTCTGCGCTCTCCTTGCAGCTGTGTATTCGACAAGCAGTTTGCAGCAAGTCGACAAGGGTAGATGCCGTTCGAAGCATCTTACCAAAGAGACGAGATCTCTGTGGTAATGGTGCAATGTCATGTCGTGCTCGACGAAGCCCGTGTGAAGTAAGTGTCTCTTTCTGCTCGCTGCAATCCTGCCAGCTGATCTTCTGCTCATCCAAGAAGTCGTTGTTCCTCTCCATCCACGATTCTTTCGGACCGGAGAACTTCTTCCGTATTATCCGTCTTGCCGCTCCACCTCCATCGCCAATTGTAGGACGTGGCCTTGGCCCGTATGTTCGCGCACCTCACTTTCCATCTCTTCCACAATCTCTTTCCTTTTGCCCAGTGCACGAATAACGCGATTGCCCATCCCCAACTCACCAAAGCCAAAGTACCCAGTATACTAACAAACACGCTCAAGAACGTGATCGTACTGACCTCGCAGCCGAATCCCTTAGCTCGCAATTCGAATCGTTCAGCCTCAAGGGGACATATCTTCGCATTGACAATGGGCGATAGAAGGGGTAATGGGTATTGATTGGGTATGCAGATTCCCGACTGGACGATCTCTTGTTATTTGACTGTATGCCAGGTATGAACGGGAGAACGTACGACGGGGCACCAGCCGCAAGGATGAGGGGTGGAAAGACAGGAAGAGCAGTCTTGGACGCGCCAGCAGAGCGGGAGTAGATCATCGAGAGTTGTGGTAGAGGAGGCTGAGACGTTCAGATCGAGCGCCCTCGGAGATTGGGTGATCATTCGGGAATGGGAGATTAGAAGTTGGGATGGGAAATGAGTACTGTACCTCCATACGGAAGTACTTCATAGTTCATACATTGGTCACCGTAAGCGAGCCGGAGCGGAAGGGGATTGGTTCCGCCGCCCTCAGGTCACTTCCTAATTTGGCACATTATTGACAGCAACATATGTATTCCGTACAGTGTACTCTACTCTATTCCGTACGCCCATGGCCTTGCGTCAATTGGCATTCTGGATCCAATCTCCTACTTGATCATAGCACATTAAATCCTTTTCTATTTTCAGTTCTCCTTTACGGAAGGATTTCTTACTGTTAAAGGCAGCCGACATCCTTGTACTGTATGTACGACCCGAAACAGGCGCATCAGGCCTGCCGGAGGCCGTCTAGACCGCGCTACTCCTTTTTCCTCACACTACCGTGAACACCGTCGTATTTCGTCCCGAATAGTGTCTGCGAACCAACAAAGGCTAGCCAGCCACTACTGCTAAGTCCATAGCAAACAATTCTTGCAGTTCATCTTCCACTCGAAGAGGCTGAGTACAGACCCTGGTCGTATTGTTGGACCGCTATTCGTAGAAGACATGTTCATTTGCCCCGGTCCTCAGGCCACCAGGTGTTGGTATCGATCTATGCCATCTCCCGGTATCGAGACCCAACAGTCTCAGCCACAGACAACATTCCCTTCTTTGCCGATCCCATTCCTTCGTCTTCTCCCCCCTGTGAATTGCGTTTGTGTATTCTCCGGAGGCTTTTTCAATTGTGTTTCTTGCATCTCACATCTCAGTCTCCAAAATGTCCCGCATCTTTGCAAGACAAAACTTCAATCCTTCATGCCCGAGTGGAGGCACTTGGTACGCATGCGCATCAGGGTCAAACTTTGTAGGATGCTGCAACTCTGAGCCTTGCAGCAATGGTTGCTCCGATGGAGATTTGGCGCCAGCCAGCTTCGATCCTACTTACTTTGGCCAGTTTCCTGACCAGCAATGTTCGACTGGTAGCCGATGGTATACTTGTGGGGCGACGTCGCCGCCATTCATGGGCTGCTGCAAGTCTAGTCCATGCACGTCTGGATGTCCGGTAGGAGATGTTACGGCTGGGTTTCTTTCTTCAAATCCGAAGCTTGCAGCCTCATTTCTGCCGTCGAGCGCTTCTCCATCAGCCACCGACTCAGCATCTTCGTCTACCTCTATTAGTCCAAGTTCGGCCTCTGAGAGCTCAACTTCCTCCACCAGCTCCTCCGCTTCATCTACCTCATCGGCAGCGTCGTCAGCATCATCAGCAGCAGCCGCAAGCGCCTCGCCCACAAATTCAGCTCAGCCAGTCGTGTCCTCACATAACACATCAACTGGAGCGATAGCTGGCGGTGCAGTTGGTGGAGTCGCCGTCCTAGCCCTCCTAATCGGGCTAATACTCTTTTACTGTCGCCGAAGAACCAAAATCTCTCGAGAACAGAAGAGCGAACAAAATCTAGGCCCTAACAAATCGCCTTTCTCCAGCGGTGCGCAAGGCGTCGAGGTTGTCTCGCATAAACTCAAGCAGGACTCCTACCAAGGTAATCCCTTCACTTCCCAACTCTCTCCGTATACTGATTAACACCCCCGAAAGACTCGCCCTACCCAACCCCAACACCAGCGTACACGCCCTACAACCCCTCCGCCCCTTCCACCCCCGCAAATCCGCCCGGCTACCCTTCCGTCAGCGAACTAGAGAACACCCCCATAACACCCTTACCCCGAAACTCGCCACAGCCATCCTACGAACTACCGTCGCCTGACCCTTCAGCGGGCCAGGCGAGGTCGGAGTTGAGCGCAGCGAATAGTACTAAGGTCAGGAGGAAGGACATGGCGCTATCTTCACAAGGGCATGGGGCGGCTTATCAGAGGGTACCGCCTGGGCCGGCTTCTAGTGGGTGGTAGGGGGTTGGGCTTTGCGTGTGGGAAGCGTGGCGTTCGGATGGGCACGGCATTACGGCTAACTGATCCTTGAGATTTAGGCCTTTGCTGATCGAAATTTCATAGCCTAATTTTCTAATTACCCTCCTACTATCACGGAGACCATCCACTTAGTCTGTTCGTCCCTCTCATCATCTCTTCCCCAACGCATCTTTCTTCAAGTGGACCCACACGGGTTTCGCAAACCATCAAACTCTTCCTCCGTCGAGGCGAAAGCCCGAAAACAACGACCAGGTGCCCATATTGACCACTCAGCAAGTGGCATCCCGCACAAACGCGTCCCGAAATCTCCTTTTCGCCCTCTTCGTATCCTATACGCTTTTTCCTCGAACCGGAGGTTGATGTGAAGTCTCTGAAGATATCGTGGACAATGGGCTGTTGTTTGGGTAGGATGGACTGGGACCAGGGTAGGAAACTCACCCTAACCCCATACAAATCCCCTGCCCAAAAATGAAACCAGCATAGTTCCTTTTGCTTCTTTCAATTTCGCTGAAACTCCCCTACCGGCTTACGCTCGTCGCCTAAGAGAAATGGCATATACCCGGGGAGAGGTATCTAGTGCAATAGCAGAGAGGGAGATGATTACGCTCTGAGAATGCCGACAAGCGGAATCACTTGGACAATGGATTTGTCGTATAGAAATGGTGCCCCTTACCTCACCTAATCTCTGGAGCTAATTGATCTAGGAAGTCTTGCGCTCTGTCGTTCCTTGGAACCCGAATTAGTGCCGGTCAGTAGGGCTTTTATATGTGGGTAGCAGAGTCATTGCAAAGTATGAAGAATTAAGATACCGAGATAACTACGAAACGGATCATGGCGGGATCGAAGCAGGCTTTGGATATTCCATGACCTTTATACTTGCCTAAAATTTCAGGCTTGGAAGATACCAGAATCTGAAAACTCGGCCAGACATGCCCGTCTCACTCAATTATACACTTTATTCAACAATTTATACTTCCTCATCGTCGTGCGTGTATCTCCAGTTCGTTCTGTTTCAAGACATTTCCTGCTGATATGAAAACTCCGCATCATCACCCTCGTTTCTGCATACTTTCTTGCTTTCTGCTTTCCTTACGTACCATGACGGAGGATCATACCAGCCTTGTTCTCGAACATAGATTTCCTCCAACTCTGATCTACGTGTGTTTCATGAAGTTCCAAAGAACGGTTCTTACAAGCTTCACAAAAAGCGCCTGCACGGGAGATTGCATTATGGTTCACATACCGCTTCACAATACCACGGATGAAAATATCGTCGTCTACCTCTTCTTGGATCGCAGACCTTACAGCGGGCTTCGATATGGCAAGGACTACATATGTTTCCATATGCAAACTACAACAAGAGCCTCTGCCCCAATGCGAAGGGCCGAAGCTCCATCCCCTCCACGACCGCGTTGCAAGCATCGACTTCAAACACCTCCTCAGCGACCCCGCCACCACATCGTTCCTCTCGACCTCCTCTACGCCCACATGTATCCGTTCCAAAACGAATGCCGCGCTGTTGGGCGGATTATCCAGGCGGGCTTAAACGGCAAAGTCGCGGTGCGTTGCCATGGCTATCTCACTGTCCCCGCTACCATGGAGGAGGGGCTAGAACAGCGCTTCCACATCGCCGCCTGAGACCGGCCTGGCAAGGGGTATGCGCACCCGAGCGCCCAGCGACGACTAGAGAAACAGACGCTGACGATTGTGCTTTCAAGCACGGAAGGGTGTAGGGTACTACTTGATTAGCGAGACCACATTGATTCATATTGGACAAATTCTTTTTCTTTTTCGAAGAATAAATAATGTAAGAATGAAAACGCGTGCGGCTAACCAGGAATGATTATACGAGCACTGGAAAATTCCCTATAGAATATTTCTCATGCCCAACTAGGCTTCTCACCGTGGAGGGGTACCTTAGATATCGAATAAATTGTCGTTATACGTTGCAGGCCGCTCAAAGCACACAGGAAAGATGAAACAAGTATTTGATGGCACTCAACGCTAAGTGGATCGCTATTCAAGAGGCTAGTATAGCTTTTATCTGTATATTACTGCACTGAGGTAGCAGTATTCCTGCGCATACTCAGGAAGAAAACAACGATGAGGCATAACCTTGAGTGTTGCAAAATGCACCTTCCTCGACCCGACTTTAAAATAACGATTAGAACGGAGTAGCCGCTCAAAAAGAGAAGCATAGTTGATGATCTGCTACTGTCACCGAAATGCAAGCCTGACGGTGTACTTCCATTGTTTCAAACCATGGAAGCCTAAATGAGATAAATGAATATCCAGCGCGTGAAAGACAAGACCGGAACAGTAACATAAACTCTTTGACGTGATCTTTCAAAAGTTGAAGGGTTGAACAAGCGAGGAAAGGTTGACTGCAGAAGGGCAATGAAACGCAAGCTCATGTAGGACGAGAGACATCGTCATAAGTTGCACAAGGCAAACTGTACGCTTGAACAGTATGATCAAAGAAATTACCTGTTAACCGCGTCGACGAGTCGCATGACATGAGTTGTCATGATCGATGCAACTGGAAAGCCTGGACATTGTACGGTAGGTCGGTGGTGTGGGGGCATGACACCCTCAAATGTTGGTTGGCTAGGGCGTAGGGTTGGCTGACCATGTCTGGACAAGGCATCATCCGACAAAACAGTCGCGTGCACCAGGACTTGAAGCATGGTTCGTCTTGATCCTTTTATTTATCTGCTCTCAACTGTCTGCTCTTTTATCATTCGGAAGACAAGAGTAGTAGGAAAAAGTAAGGTGCTGCACTGAAAAAGGGACCAATCGAGGGAATAGCGTAAGGCTGATTGCGACAGGCATATCCCGGCCCGGGTTTTGTTCCTGCAGGCTGCATCATCAGTAAAACAAATCTGAGACCATTCCAAGTCGCTGCTGCAGGTTGGCGGCGACGTTGTCGAAAGCACTTCGCTACGCTGTCTAGGCCATTGTACCTTATATCATGATCTAAACTTACCTCCCTAAGTCCCTGGTACTTGCTTTTGCCGCGCCCGACAATATGCACGGCCATCTGTCAGCAGTTCTTCTCTTTCTTACTTTCTTTGGCTATAGCAGTGCATTCCCTACTCAACAGCAACCGCTTATTGCGACATCTGCCGCTACTGGCAAGTCGGAGCTGCTGGACAGCTCTGTCAAAAGCAGGGGACTGCGGGGGAAGTTCTTGCACATTACAGGTACTTTACTACCACGTAATCTCTTGATCAGGGTTGTCGCTTATTGTTTTATAGATTTGCATCCCGACCCTTTCTACAAATATCATTCGTCTACAGAACAGGATTCGGCATGTCATAGAGGTCAAGGGCCGGCTGGCGCTTGGGGTGCCGAGACCAGCGATTGCGACTCCCCAATCTCCCTGATCAACGCTACTTTCAAGTGGATCGACGAGAACCTGAAGGATACTATAGATTTTGTCGTTTGGACAGGCGATTCAGCACGTCATGACAATGACGAGGAAATCCCACGGACAGACCAGCAGATTGTAGAACTGAACGAGCTGCTGGTGACTAAGTTTGTCGAGGTCTTTGGCAAGAACGACGATATCAACGACACAGATCCTACAAACGACTTTACAATACCGATTGTTCCGACCTTCGGCAACAACGACATCTTGCCTCATAACATCCTCGATCCTGGTCCCAATAGATGGACAAAGAATTACCTCAGCATATGGAGGAAATTCATACCCGAGGTGCAACGGCATGGTTTTAGCAGGGGAGGATGGTTCTTTGTCGAAGTGATACCGAAAAAGCTGGCGGTGTTCAGCCTCAACACTTTGTATTTTTTTGATTCCAATACCGCCGTGGATGGATGCGCCAAGCCGTCAGAGCCGGGGTATGAACAAATGGAATGGCTCAGGATACAGCTGCAATTCCTCCGTGAAAGGGGGTTGAAGGCTATCATGACCGGTCACGTACCCCCTGCAAGGACCGACAGCAAGCTTAGCTGGGATGAGACATGTTGGCAGAAATATACATTGTGGATGAAGCAATATCGAGATGTTGTTGTCGGAGGGTTGTACGGACATATGAATGTTGATCACTTTATGCTTCAAGACTCCAAGGATATTGACATAAAGGTGCTGAATGGGATCGAGGATGCTTTGTCCCGGACAGCCTTCGATGAAGACTTTACTACACAATCATCAGCCGATTACTTGACGGAGTTACGTGAAGAGTGGTCCAAATTTCCAGACCCGCCCAAAGCAAAGAAGAATGTGGCGATGATAATGGATAGTATTGACAAGATCGTCGAGCAGCATAAGAAAAATGGGAAGAAATCCAAAAAGCACAAGAAATCCAAACAAGAAAAGTTCTTCGACAAGATTGGTGGTCAATGGGCCGAACGCTACAGCGCCACCCTTGTTGGTCCCAGCGTTGTCCCAAACTACTTTCCTACCCTCCGGGTATTTGAATACAATATCACTGGCTTAGCTTCAAAGGCATCACCAGAGTTCCCAGAGTCTGAAGCGCTCGGCACCCAGGAGCCTGACTTTTTTGATCCTGGGCACGAACTATACGAAATAGTGACTGAAGGCAAAAATCGCAAAACATCGCCCAAAAAACCCAAACAGCCTCTCCCCTTACCCCCCTCCAAGTCTTCCCCTCCTGGCCCTGCTTATTCCCCCCAACCTCTCACCTTGCTCTCCTACACCCAATATTACGCCAACCTCACCTATATAAATGATGACTTCGTCTCCAACGCACTACCCGCCTCGCCCAGCTTTAATCCAGCCACGCTGGATGACACAGTTGACGCCGAACGCTGGCACAAAGGCAAACACTCTGGCAAAAACCCCAAGAAGGGGAAGGAGGAAAGAGAGCATGATGGGTTTGAGTATGAGGTTGAGTATGACACTAAGACTGATAAAGTCTACGGTTTGAAGGACTTGACAGTCAGGAGTTATATCGACTTGGCTGCGCGAATCGGGAGGTACAAATCTGGCGGCTCTCAACTCGATTTCTGCTTAGAGAGCCAAACGGAAGCGGAGGATGGCGAAGAGGTGGAAGCGGCGAAGAACAAGAAGAAGCACAAGAAACACAAGAAACACAAGAAGCACAAAGGCACCAACAAAGTCTGGTTTACCTTCATCCGCCGCGCGTTTGTGGGCTCGAGGGATGAGGACGAATTGCGGGATGAATTTGGGTAATCGACAGTACAAGCTGCGGTATCTGGAATCTGGCTCGGGGGTTAGCATGGCAGGGCGTTTCAGCTTAGATTTCTTTCGCGCAGAGATCGAGCGGCATTTGCGTAGGCGTCCCGGAACTTCCATATCCCCACAAGCATCAAGTATACTTACTTCAATCTCCTCCCACACTATCCAAGCATATGTAGACACACCCCATCTCGCACCCTCCATCCCCATCCCCCTCTCTCACCCCCAGCCTCCAAACACAAACCTCCTAACCCACCAACTCCCGTAAACCCTACTGAACCATCCGATAACAGTACCGAAACTAGGCAAGGGGCCGATGGACAGTTCGTCCAAAAGTGGCCCGCCCGATCGAAACCAAAGCATCCAGTGAAACGCCCGAGTGGAATTGCGAGTCAGTTATTCTGAAGCCCCATCTCTCTGACCGTCGACCGTTGACTATTTCCCGCCGTAATAATAAAAACAAATCATCTTGAAATGAAGAAACGAAAACGAAGAAACGAACGCCTACCGATTTCCCTGGGGAATATATATATATATGTATATGTATAAATATCAAACGAACGACGTTGTCCGAAATCATCGGTTTTTTTGTGGGGGGGGCTTTATTTCTTATTATATCGTGCCTGTTCAGATTTTGTTCCTGAGCTGTTTTCTTCTCTCTTTTCTCTCTTCTTTCCTCTATCCCCCTCTGCCTCTCTTCCTCTGAGCTGTTTTCTTCTCTCTTTTCTCTTCTCTCTCCCAACCCCTCTTCCTCTTCCTCTTCCTCTTCCCTCCCGTATACAAACCCCGTATACAACCCTATATACAGTATATATATGTATATACTCTAAAGCCGCATATGTAAAAATATATATATGATTATGAGGTAGGGAGGAGGCTGTTTGTTGTGTTTCTGTGTGGGGGAGAGAGAGGTTGGAGAGGGGGTCGGGGTGGTGGAGGAGGTTTGGAGAGGGGGTTGTTTTTGGGGGTGAGTGAGTGGAGGGGAGGGGAGGGGGTTTGAAAGTTGAAGGGAGAGGGATATGAAAAAAGGGGTTGGTGCTGTTGGAGGTATGTACAGTAGAACGATGAAGAGAGTATGTACATAGCCGTGACGAATGCATTTCCAAAGAGCGCGAAATTGGACCCGGGGGGGGTTGAGAGGAGGTAGGTGTAGATATAGATATGGAAGCAGACGAAGAGATGGACCGTGGTGCAAGAAAGGGGGTGTATGGGGTGCGAAGGGGGGGAGTGCTTTTGATTAACTGGGGGGGGGGGGGATTAGGCAGCTGGACGAGATCTTACAGTATGCCTCTTTTACGGAGGAAGGAGGAGAAGAAAAAAGATGGTAGTGTGGCAGCCTTGGTGGTACATAGTGAGAATATCCGGGATGGGGGGTGGAGTGCTGGAGTTGTGGTTCTTCTTTCTCTTACAGAAACTGCGATCTTTGCTGGTAATTATACTTATGGTAGACCAGCAATTAACTCAAAGCAATATAGAAGCCTCAGCTAATGAATGGCATACCACCCTCATTGGACCAGAACGGGACAATGTTTTCAGGGAATCAGAGCTGCAAGAGGGTATGGGATATTTCGCTAGAAGAATTAGGAAACTACTTTTCTTCCTCCCGGTGAAGGAATCTCTAGCAGCCAGTCTCAGCGACAGCTTATCTGTGCGACTTCCCAAGCGGAAACCCGCTCTCCAGTCTCAGTTGATACCAGCGTGGTATACCACGGCCTCCTGCAATACTGAGATGGGTTGGATGGCTGGTATAAGCCATATACTAGCCCAGCTGTTGGATTTTGCGAAGCAGCATTCGCAGGCTCTGGTAGAGGCGGAGAGGGATATGGGGAAAGGGAGGATGGGTGGGGTGGGGTGGGGTGCTGGGTTCGAGTCAGGAAGGTAGTAGGAATTTGGGTCGTCTCTGTTTGTAGGGGGATAGGTTGCTTGGGATGGGGGTATCTGTCAAGAAGGTGTGAGTCTGGTTGAGTTGGTGAAGGGTTTGCACTTGCGGTCGACGTGACTTTTTTTGATAAAGAATCACTTTGAGTAAATTCCATGTCTTGCTCGTGCCTTTTGTGTCTCGGTCGTGCCTATTGTGTCTCGGTCGTCATTGATTTTTTATCGCTTTGTAGAGCATCACCTGTGCGGCGTTAGCTCTCTTCCTTGGGGATACAGTCCTCCATCGTTATTTTAGTCTCTTTGAAGCATGGCAGATGGGACGTCTGATCTGAGATTTGTAGGTGCCATGCGTAGGCACCATGGGCCTTGACACGACCTGGATAGGGTCTGGATATTGGAAGGTGAAGGTCAAGGAGAAAGCATCAGAATCGGAGATGAGAGATGAACGCGAACGATGTGCAGATTCACAGACCGAGCTTCGAACCAGACGAAGGTTGTCCAGCTAAGGCTGAGAACGTCTTGATCATGACTCCGTCGGCGGCCCAAGGCATTCTTGGCCAAGGCGCCGTCATAGTTCTTTCAATCGAGGTGACGGTGGGGTCAGCCAATACAGAACTCCAGAACAAGGCCAATTGCGAGTATATGCTGACGAGCCCGAGAAAGGAGAACCAAGCGTCGATCATCCACAATTGCATAATCCAGGTCAGAGTCCTCTTCCTCTCCTGAGGGACCCAGACCATCGCGTCCTGCCCAGTAGGCCTCTAATGATGTTAATTGGCCTGCTTGGAGACGTTCGGCCCGGTACTGAGTGTTTCGTGTTGTCGTTGCTTTTCCTTAGTTGTAGCCTTGGCAATCGTGTCCGCCTTGTGTAGCCTCTTCCAAACCGCCATCTCGGATATGTTTTCGTCAAGTCAGCCACTGACGACTTGTCTATCCGGTGTATGAGGTCGGATATCCTCTATTGTACACGCCTATTGGGGCTGTTTATGGCCTACAGCCATGGCTTGTTCTCGTACTCGCGAGTTTGCTCCATGTATCCATCTCACGCGATCGGCCATATTCCATCTCGGCCTCAGCCGTATGGAAGAAGAAACTCTACTCTATTGAGGGGTCATGGCATTTTAAGTCATCCAGCGAGGATTACAGATCGCCTATTGGCCTACCAAAACGGCATTTTCCAACCAACGATGATACTCCCTTCAAGCTGTACATGTTAGAACATTCTCGTCCCTGAGCCGTCAACCCCGACTTATGCATGTCGTTTTCGATCGCAAACTGAAGAGTTCGATCAAGCGAGAGGACGATCATGTCCCTTTTCGGGTTGTCGGATTAAAGTTCATGTGTTGCAGAGACAAAGCTAGAATCTCGTATTCCTTTCGGAGGAACAACTTTCAAACCACGCACTGAGGAGCCTTGTGGTCAAACAGGATCATAGTAGCGAATATCATTTATCAGGCGCTGTTAATCCGATGGCGTTTGTGGCTTCTTGACAGAACACTGTTTCGGTGCTTGTAGCCCCTTGGCACTTCTTGATCACTTTGCCTTGACACATCAGTAGTACATATCATGATGCATTCATTGGTCGGCCGTAGACGGTGGCGCCGCAAGTCGTTGACAGTAGCAACGCATTCGTGAACGGCTACGATCTATGGGTCAAGTATCACAAAAGAGCTTACCTTAGTTCGATCCATGGATGGCTCTTGCTGCAGTCGCTGTTGAACTGACATGTTACTTTAGCACGTGGCGGCTGTCATAGGTAGTACGCCCGCCTGCGCGGATGCCCCTGGGGCATCCCTAACCAGAATGCTGACGCTTACGCGTACAACAAGCGAGATGCAGAGAAGATGGTTGGTCGGCCGGTAACCAATTCTCTT
>JAABUH010000900.1_pt1 | contig 38174 bp, 47 predicted proteins | sample 5559121 | NCBI WGS metagenome assembly JAABUH01 (sample SAMN10711871, study PRJNA513364) | rock metagenome | isolation source: Antarctica rocks | place: Antarctica: Victoria Land, Battleship Promontory nord | collected 2015-12-28
GTGCTACGTCGACCAGCAGTATGGCCCGACGCTCAGCTCCTCGAATCGGCGACGGTCGACTTGGCTTCTGCGAAGTTAGGCTACCGTTGTCGAACTTAGCTTGAATAACTCGAGGACACGCGTGGGTAGCCGAGTTAAGTGCCGGTCGAGTGGCGTAGGCTAAACAGTGCAGGGGGTAGATCAAGTACGGCAAAGCTAGGTAACTATCGTTGACTTTCAATCTCGAATCGCTGGTTCTCTCCGTCTCTCGACTCATCTCTCTTATACCTTTTTCTCCTGGCCTATCTTCGACTTGTCTTGTTTCGAGATCAATGGTGTTTCGATGTAGGCAAGGGCAAGCGTGTTGAGTACAATGGAGCGAGACGTGGCCTCGTTTTGGCGAACAAAGAACATGGTCAAACCTCGTTTTGGCGAACAAAGAACATTGTCGAACCGTGTTGAGTACAATGGAGCGAGACGCGGCCTTGTTTCGGCGAACAAAGAACATGGTCGAACCTCGTTTTGGAGTACAAGGCCGGGGTTAAGCACTAGTTGCTAGTTGTCGGCGTTATTCGGCGATGCTGTCCGAGCTTCGATTCACGATCGTGACAGTCGGCTCCTTCTTCACAGCGAAGCGTCCTCGCGAGCAAATAGCCCCTTCCGTCCATCGATTGACATCCTTTGGCGCGGATTTTGTTGATGGTCCTCCCCGAAGACTTTGAAGTCGTTGTATCATGCTTGATGCAACTCTTTCTCGTTTCGCTCGTTGTGCTGAGCTGCTTGTGATAGGGTTCCAGTTGTGCTAGGCTGCGTGTAGTGTTTTCTCGATCTTTTTGGCTTTTTGTTTTTTTTCTTTAGGTCCCTAGGTGCGTTTCGCCTCGTTCGTTGACGTTTGCGGATGTCACTCGAGGGCTTATCTGGATAGCGGAGGTGAAACTCCTCAATCTTCTCCTTAGCCGAAATAACATTATCCTTCGGCTCCCAACTTGTATGTTCGTCGGTCCCCTCGTACCCTAGCCATTCGACCAGGTACCTGTAGCCGACCAGTACGGGCGTTGTTCCTTGAGTTGATGATATTGGCTACCTCGAACTGTTCCTTCGCTGTCGACTTCCACTGGTCCGGGCACTGTGGTGGCCTGTCCGGGGTAGGTTGGAGCATGATATGGACGAAGGAGGGAAATGTGGAAGACGTCGTGGATCTTCATGGTCTCGGGGAGTTGTAGTCGGTACGCATGGGTTCCAACTCGCTCGACAACGGCGTACGGACCCGCATGTCGCATATCCAACTTCTTGCTTGGTCTTTGGGTGCGAACATTGTCCAACGATAGGAGAACTTCGTCTCCGGGCTGATATTCATGGCCTTCGTTCCGCTTCGTCTTATACGCCTTAGCGTAGGCTCGGTTGGCTGCGGCTATGTTCACCGGACAGAGCCGATGTACATCGGTAATGGATGCCGCAATCTTGGTTGCTTCCGGGACATCGACGCCCTCGATCGACGAAATTTCGCTGACCCATCGCGGATGATAGCCGAAGTTCGAGTAGAAGGGGCTAAGCTTGGTTGCACTGTGCTTGGAATTGTTGTAGGCGAATGATGCTTGGGCTAGAAGTGTCGGCCAATCGTCTTGGTTATACGAAGTGAAGACACGCAGATACTGCTCGAGAACTTGGTTGACCCGCTCGGTCTGTCCGTCGGTCTGAGGGTGATACGCAGTAGAGAGGTTGAGCTTGATTCCAAGCTTGTCGGTAAGCTGTCGCCATAACTGGACACAAACTTCGATCCTCGATCAGACACAATACTTGTCGGCAATCCATGTTGAGATACGACGTGCTGGTATCACCGTCATGCCCCACCGCCACGCTAAATCCCGTCTAAACGCGCCACTCGTCGAAACACCGCTAAATCCCCGCCGAAAACGTCACCCGGTACTCCAACCATCGTCCATCCCCTTTTGTACTCTTCCTTAACCGTATATAGTCTCGCCTAGATTGTATGCAGAGAACATTGCCCCATTAGACCACCCCGCCTCGTCCCCGTGACAGCTGGAGGATTAATTCGGCGAGGCTCGGCGCATTTAGGCGAGTCGTTGTAGGTATGAAGATTGCCCACTTGGTTAGGCGATCGACGACGACAAGTATCGAGTTATGGCCATGCGATGATGGCATTTCCTCGATGAAGTCCATGCTGATATCCGCCCATGGTTGTGTAGCACCCTCTAGGCTTCGAAGGTGTCCGCTAGGTCTTTGATGACTTGGCTTTGTCCGCTGACATACCGCACAACCGGAGACATAGGCCTCGACATCCTTCTTCAGTCCAACCCAGATATAGTCTCGGCTAACGAGTTCGATTGTCTTGCTGATACCAGGATGACCTGCGAGCGGCGAATCATGACGAGCCTCACGAATCGCTCTCCTCTGACTTTTCGACCTCCGTCTAGATATACGCTCTTATATCTAGACCCCATGCTTATGTACAGCCCTCTTCTCTCCCCTAGTGACCCGTAGCATACCTTCCTGCATGTCTGACCTCTTCAACTCGCCTTGCAATTGACTCACAGGCCGAGTTCACCACCTCCATTGGAATCAAAGCCCATTCCTCTTCCACATGGACAATCAGCTCCGCCCTGCTCTTTGCCACCGGTCTCCTGGCTTCTACACATTGCTTGAGGACCGTCCAAACGTTCTCAATGGCGTTCAAGTCCGGGGAATGCGCAGGTTGAGGGAAGCGTTGGATTCCAAGCTGTTGACGTACTCGCTCAGGTACCTGCCCACCATGCGGACTTGCACCGTCTTCCGCTACCACAGGGCTGCGCCCCTGGCCTCGCAACTCAAGCATCATCGGCCACACTGTCCCTGGAGGATCCAGATGGCGTATTTGACTTGATTGAGGGTGCCGCCGTTGGGATTCTGTGGGGGATTGATGGGAGGTGGATAAATCGTTGGAGTTGGTGTTCGCAAAGGTATGATGAAGAGCGGAGGCTTGTAATTGTATGCAATTGCGCCCCACATCATGAGCTGTCGAAATGTGGGTTTGCGGGCATGGGTTTTGGAGCGATCAAGGCGTTCAAAGGGTGTGCGAAAGACATATGTATCCTGAGAATGTTCGCCAATAGTGAAGGCCGCTTCGTCGGTGTAAAGGTAGTCTCGGAATTCGTGGTTTTCCCGCATTGCCGACCATTCAAGCCTGGCACGCTCGTCTGCTGGTTGAATTTCAGGTATAAGCTCTTCCTTGTCGCTCCTTAGGTTTGCAGAGGCTGCAATAGTGTATATGGATTGTCGAGAGATGTGATGATCATTCGCCAAGTGTTTGGTCGTTGTATGTCGGTTTTGATCGATCTCAGCGGGTACATGGCGTTGTGTAGGGCTCCTTATAGTACGTGGCCGGCCAGTGGGAGGTGTAGGAGGGATCAAATGGCCGTCTGGCTGGATATCGCGGATGATGATGTTGGATACGGTCTGATGAGGGCGATCCTCAATTTTGGCAATATTACTGATTGTTTGACCGCTCAAATACCGCTCAACAACTCGTCCTCGGTCGTAGTCAGATAGTCTGGTACCGGGCATGCATAGGCTAGTCTCATTTGAAGGAGCAATTGAGACTTGTAGTGGGTAGGGTCAAAACGGAGGTCGAAAAAGTTAGAGGAGAGTGATTCGCCACGCTCGCGGTGTTTCGGCGTTAGCCCATCCATTCGTGATACCCCTGTATGTCCCTGTGCAACTGTGACCCAGGGCACGTGTATCAATCTTTGCCATTTCTCATTGGAGAGAAATGCAGTTGCTAGTTTCTATAGTGTCAGATCAGATCCCGCACTATATCCCCCAACCAGAAAACTGCCACAACGGAAGTACCGGCCCGTCTACGGAATAACGGAGCGGCGGGCAACGTCATTTCCGTATTTCATGCTGACAACCGTTTCTTTTCATTTCCTTAACAACGAACGATTTACCCAACAAACAGCTCGTATCCCTCAACATCGTTTATTAGCACGCAAACAACATGGTCTCTTCTCTTGATGCTCTCAAGGCGTAAATCTTCCTCTAATACTGTCATCCGTCACACTGATGGCATATACTCTTTCATTCGCTCCGCTCCAACTCATCCTCCTTTCATGACCTGCACCTCCATCACGTTCCAAATTGACAGGTCCGGCACCGTCGTCGTCTGCGATTCTGGTGACTTCGAGTCCATGCAGGCGTACAAGCCTCAAGATGCGACCACGAACCCTTCTTTGATGTAAGCATTCATTCTCCAAATTTTCCGTGACTGTCTCTTGATGCCTCCTTTCAGCCTCGCCGCTTCCAAGCTCCCGGCCTACCAGAAACTCATTGACCAAGCCGTCCAATTTGCCAAGCAGAAAGGTGGCGAGTGAGCCTATCTGATTGGTCCCGCCGTGTTAGCCGCTCTTATTTGAACATTCAGTGATATCGACTACCAGGCTGAGAACGCCATGGACGCGCTCCTCGTGGAGTTCGGGACGGAGATCCTCAAGATCGTTCCCGGACGTGTGTCAACGGAGGTTGACGCGAAGTTCTCTTTCGACACGGGTTGGTATACTCCACGCCGTCCAGGATCGAATTGATATTGGGGTGTCCGTAGAGGCGACGATGGGCAAGGCTCGTCAGATCATTGGGCTGTACAAGGACAAGGGTATCTCGAAGGACCGGGTTCTGATCAAGGTATGTTTCGGATATCAGGTCGTCAGAAGGAAGTCGCTGATGCTGGTCCCAAGATCGGCTCGACTTACCAGGGTATCAAGGCAGCTGAGCGATTGGAAAAGGAGGGCATCCAGTGAGCTTCACCTTCGACCTTGAGGTGTCGGCTGATGAAGCGCTCAGCTGCAACCTCACCTTGCTGTTCGGCTTCCCTCAGGCTGTCGCTTGCGCCGAAGCTGGCATCACCCTCGTTTCACCCTTTTGCGGTCGAGTGAGTGGGACGCATCTTAATATGATTCTTTTCCTACCGTCTGCTTGTACAAAGGAAAGCGACTGACTTGCAGGCTAGATTCTCGACTGGTACAAGAAGCACACTGGCAAGCAGTACGCCTCAGCCGACGACCCGGGTGTCAAGTCTGTCCAGATGATTTTCAAGTGAGATTTGCAGCTTCAAGGACTTCGAGAAGGTGGATAGAGCTGATTCCTCCGCAGCTACTACAAACAGCACGGTTACAAGACCATCATCATGGGCGCTTCCTTCCGAGACACAGGTGCAATCAAGGAGCTTGCTGGATGTGACTACCTTACCATCTCTCCTAAACTCCTCGAGGAGCTCAACAAAGACGAGTAAGTAGAGCGGTCCCACCCTACGAAGGCGTCCCCTATAGCTAGAAGCTGATGTGGTCATCAGCTCCCCTGTACCCAAGAAGCTTGAAGCTAGCTCGGCGAACGATGAGAAAATGGAGAAGGTCAGCTACATCAACTCCGAGTCCTCCTTCCAATGGGATCTGTTCCAGGACCAGATGGCTTGGGACAAGCTGCACGAGGGGATCCGCGGGTTTGCGAAGGACGGTGAGTCGCATCTAGTCATTACGTGCAGCGGGGTTTTGACCTGGGAAAAAGGTGCTGCGTTGAAGGAGCTCCTCAAGGAGAAGCTTCAAGCGTAGAAGAGGGATGGGTGGCCGATCATGTCAATGTATTGCCTTGTTTCGAACCCCGAGCGACGAGTAAAGGAGCATAGGTGATTCTGCGCGACATAAGTCTCCTCATCCTAGCTCGATGGACTTTGTATGAGGTCGTAAGCGAGCCTTTCACCGGTGCAATGGGGAGGTCGAGAGGCGGAGGGCGCACCGCGACGACGACATGAAGACGCATTTGGTTGGAATTCGCCATGAGTTGACGAGATAGACATTCTCTCACAGTCTGGCTACTCACATGTCCTCCTAAATATGTTGAGGTGCGGCCGTTAAATCTGGGTAGATCTATGGTTGTCCCATTCCAGGATGACAGGGAACACCTCCACTTGGAAATTAATCAATCACTTTCTTTCGGATCAAACTGAATTACTTTTTGTACCTTTCCACCACGTCTTAGGCCGGTTTGAAAGGTATCGTCTCGCTGTATGCTCATATCCCCGAGGATATGGATCCTCCTCTGTCGGCTGTCATGGACTGGCGTAGTAAGAGGGATGAACGATTTCCAGCGTGTCCAGCTTCGCGAGCAGGTGCGAGAGGTGAGCTTGCTCCTTCTCTTGCTTTGGATCACCCGAGCTGATGGATACGATAAGATGTTCAAACACGGCTACGAAGGGTACATGCTCCACGCCTACCCCGCCGTAAGCACCGTACCCTCCCCTCTCAAATCGTTTCGCACTGAACGCATCTACTCAGGACGAACTTCGACCCCTAACATGCGGACCACTTCACCGAGACCCGAACCCAGCGAATTATGGGCTGAACGACGTCCACCCAAATACCTCCCTCACCTTGCTCGACGTCCTCTCAACACTCCCTCTTATCCATCCTTCTGCTTTTCCCTCCGCTGTTCAACTAGTAGCAACAACCATCTCGTTCGATCAAGATGTGAAAGTCCAGGTTTTCGAGATGACCATTCGGGCTTTGGGGGCTTTTTTGTCGACTCATCAGTATTTAGACGGGATGACAGATGATGAAGCGAGAGGTTACGAGTTTGGGATAGGGAAGGAGAATCGGGGGAATGAGTTGGATGTGAGAGTGTATAAAGGTAGGATGTTGGAGTTGGCGTTGGATTTGGGAAGGAGGTTATTACCTGCTTTCGAGACGGCTACTGGGATACCTTATTCAAGGGTTAATCTGCGGTATGGGGTGAAGAAGGGGGAATCGACCGAAACCTGTGAGTTAGGAAGTTGGTCTGTGGGATTGACCGAGCTGATGACGACGAGAAGGTACTGCAGGAGCTGGAAGTCTGGTCCTGGAATTCACGGTACTCTCCCGTCTGACAGGTGACGACCGGTTCGAGGTGAGGCCGTCTCTTCGTTTTGAAGTGGATCCCAAGCTGATCTGAAAGAGACTCTCGCTCATCGAGCATATCTAGCGATATGGAATCGACGCTCTGCACATAACTTACTTGGCAATACTATCGGAGCGACGCATGGACAGTGGCTCATGCCTGGGATAAGTGGGATCGGTGCGGGTGCAGACAGCTACTTTGAGTATGCGATGAAGGCGGCTATCCTGCTGGGTGAATACATACCACGCTCTCTTCCAATCATCAAGCTGAAGAGGGACTTGCAGGCGACGATACATACCTCGACATTTTTTGTGATGCCTACTCCGCCATCCAGACTCATGTCCGAACATCCGACGGCTTCCTTGTGAGTCCCCATTGCAAACGACAGTGTTTTTGTCAAAAACTGCATCCGGCTGAAACGAGCTTCAGTACCGCCCCGTCCAGTTTCGACTCCTCCACCCAGCCAACCCCTCAACCATCGATTCTCTCTCGGCTTTCATCTCAGGCGTTCAAGTCCTCGGAGGCGACCTCGAATCAGCGATCAAAGCCCATCTAGTATACTGGAACATCTGGCGGAAGTATTCCGCTATTCCCGAGAGCTGGTCTTGGGTTGATCGGAGGGTTGAATGGGCTGGTTGGCCGGGACGACCGGAGTTTATCGAGTCGACGTATTACCTCTATCAGGTGATTAGGGCGACTTAAACGAGCTGAGCTATTACTGATAGGTGGTAGGCGACGAAAGATCCCTTCTACCTGAAAGTTGGCGAGAGGGTCCTGCGAGATATGAGGAGCCGGACGAAGACTACTTGTGGCTTCGCGACCATGAAGAATGTGGAGACAGGCGAGGTGAGCTCAGAGTGGATCTCGTTGATATCTCTCGGCCGACCTCGCTGACCCTTTCAGCTCGAAGATCGAATGGAGAGCTTCGTCCTGTCCGAGACCCTCAAAGTGGGTGGAACTGTTCTTGTTTCGCTCCCGCTCACTCGCCCGCTCAGTATCTGTATCTCCTGTTTAATGATCCCTCTTCCGAACCCCTGACCAACCGCGTCTTCAATACCGAAGGTCACCCGTTGTCCCTCCCAATCGCTCATCTTCGCTCTCCTCCTCCTGCCAGACGCTCGTTACATCGAAACGAGAATGCGTTTTGTCCCGTGTACGGACCTGCAAAACTCGGCGGCGGGCTAGTTGTGGGTATAGAGAAGAGACCAGACTACGAGTATGCGCGGCAGCTCGTGTTCGGACCCGGTGAGGATGGGCGAGTGATAGAGGACCAGGACAGTATCGGTTGGTGGGAAGGAGGGTTTTGCCCAATCCCAAGTGTTCCGCGATATGCAAGTCCACCTACATTCCTTGTCCAGTGACTGACCGACCTAAGTCGATGGAGATTGCTCTTTCCGCATCAAACAACACCGTTCCGGCCGACCTTGCTCCTGTGGATCCAAGTCCGTCACTCAGTAAAGTATGGCAAGATGTTTCCGGTGAATATGTTATTGCCAATTCGGAAGGTCTACGTCTAGGTGTGAGGTGGAGGTTCGATAACAGGGGATATGACGTGTCCAACAGTACGCTCGATGTTGTCTTCCTCGTGCTCTTTTTGGCTGACGAGACAGTCGGACCGCATAGGGTCAGACCAGGTCAGAACGTTATCGTTACCGATCCGAAGATGTCGAGATGGCTCCCTATCCCAGCTAGTAGTCTCGTCCCGGAACTCGAACCGATGGAAGTCATGCTTCGGTTCAGTAGTGAGGGGCAGGTCTTCCTTCATGCTTTAGGAGCGACGGCTACTTTTGGACGTTCATTTGCAAAGTCAGGTGACGGGGGTTGGGGGTTCGGTGGTGGTGAAGCGATGGCCCTTATCAAACCAGGCATAGGGCAAGGTTTGGCGTGTACCACTGTCCAGCCGATCGAGCGAGATCAGCCATTCGTGTTGATGCTTGAGAGAGGGGGATGTACTTTCCTTGAGAAGCTTGTGCACGGCACTCGAGCAGGTGCGAGCGGGGTGATCGTCATTGGTTATCCACCTGATCCGAGTGGAGCTCAAGCGGAAGAAGGTCTGATCCGACCATCGGCTGAGGGTGAGCCGGGAGCAGCGAGGAAACTGGTCGAGGGGAGTGGGATGGTTTATGTCGAGCATATGATCGGAGAGGTTGTCGGGAGGATTTTGGAGAGATCTGGCTTGGAAGTCAAAGTGGAAGTCATACGGTTGGATGACGATGGGTCTGGAGGAGAAGAGATGCTTAGTGGTGGATCTGATAGAAATGTTGAGGGTGAGGGTGATTGGAGGAGAGAAGGGAAGCTTGCTCTGGGGGAATGGGAGATCTGGAATCTTAGGATCGTGGAGATACCACCATGATGCATCGGATTGACTACGCTTTGCATATCGCAGGGAGTAATCAATAAGCACGACCACATCCCCGTTTTGAGTCGAATCTGCGAACCCCCTTGTGACGCTGCCTTCTGATCTCCTCAAGTTGGCCAACCCAGATATTCTTGTATGTGGGTTGCGGCTCCCTCATGACGGCAAGAAATGAGGCTGGAAGATACCCTTTGGTCCATACCACTCCCCCTTGAGCATCCTCGAGAAGTACATCCTGGGGAAAACATCCTTCGTAAGGTGGTAGAACGCCCTGTAAGAAGACCGATTAGCGCCTTTCTCATCCAATCGAGTCAGACTGACCTGTTGGGTTTCGACTGATCGACAATCCTGCCGAACGTCTCCTTTCTCTCTAAGCCGTAATTGAACTCGGCCAACAGTAGCTCTCCTCGACCTGTGAAGAGTGGACAAGAGGTGTAGCCATCGTAGATTGCCTGATGACGTTCCGGTTGATCAAGCATCTGGGAGACGAGATTGTGCACCAGGATTGGAGTTTGGGCTGTTATCGCAGCGGCGGTCTAGTCCATCATCAGCGTTACGTTTGGAAAAGTCGATGTGTGGTGAAGGATTGATAGGAGTTTAGCATACCTTCGACGTTGGGAGGGAAGAAGCGTCACCCAACGAAAAGACGTTCTCATACGTCTTATGCCTCAAAGTCCCCGCATCCACATCCACCCAACCAGCCTTGTCTGCCAACGGACTCCTCTTCACCCAATCCAAAGGTCCCATCGGAGGAGTGACATGTAATATTCCATATTCCTTCTCCACCTTCTCCCCTTTCTTCACCCCAGAGACCACTTCGAATACCGCCACTTTTTCTTCCGGTCGGATCTCGACGAGATTATGGTTGAACATCGCTCCTATCCCTTTCTCTTCTCGGATGGTGTTGAGCGCTTGGGAGTAATGTGGGACGGAGAACATGGTTGGCATGCCTGTGATGAATGTTGAGTTGTGGGGGTGAGATGTGGATTTCCAGTATGAATCGGCCATGTAGTTGATCTTTTGTGGAGCTGGCCGATCATCAGCGCTGAAGCGAGGTCATTTTGGGTGGGGTACACTTACCGCCTGCGCATTTGATAGGACCGAAAGGCTGGGTGAAGATCGCTTCACCTTCGCCTTTGTGGGAACGAATCAGATCCCAAGTCTTATCTGCTGTATCGAAGGAGTAGATCGTGGAGACTTTCGATTTGAGTGGGTCGGAAAGGGCGGAGGAGAGATTTTTGATCTTGTCGAAGTCTAAGCGGCACATCAGCTCCACTCGCCAACGACAGTCCAGCCTCATCCAGCTAGCGGTCCTCGGTGGAATGTGGGAAGATGCTCACTCGTCTGGATACCTGGAGCGACGACGAGCCATTCGTACCCTACCTTGAACCCATCTTCCAGCACCACTTCGTTGCTCTCCGGCTCGAATCCCGCAGCTCTTGCGTGAACATGCGCAAAATGACCAGGAATAAGTGAGGAGAGTGGACGTCGGTAGGTGTTCTTGTCGGCGAGCCCGGAGCCGACAATGGTCCAGCCTGGTTGATAATCGTGATTCTTGTTGGACTGGGGAAGCAAGTGAGGCACGATTGTGTTAGAGGGAGTGAAGAGCGAAAAAACATTTCGTGACGCAAGGAAGCATTGGTGAGCAAATACTTGGGTATCGCAGGCAAAACCGCTCACGTCAACGATGGCTATGTCGCCGGTGTTCAGCGCTCGACCTTTTGCTTTGAGCGCGTTGTAGATCTGATTAGCAGCGGCGAGACCACCAGCGCCTACAAATGGCCATGATCTCACTGTCGTGTGCGGGGTCACGCTGATGAGATAGTGAACTTACCACCTCCAATCACCACTACCTTGTGCTTCCCGGACGCAGTCGAGGTCGAAGCATGCCGAGCGATCTTGGGGAAGGCGCGAGGAATAGCTGAGGTTGCCATGTTTTCGAAGATGAATGATCAGCCGAATAAACTAAAGGGGGGTGGTAGGACATGATTTTCAAGGAATCCTGTTCTTCTACATGAGGGCCAGAGAGGATTATTCCCGAAAAAAACTTTGCTTGTCGTGAGCAATTGCGTGCTCCCGTTTCAAATCTATGTAAGATGATATCTAACGTAATAAAGGTGGGGACGTTCGCCGCAAGGATTCCCGAATCTCAGGGGATATAAATCCGAGGGGGGTCTCGCCGGCAAAACATTACTGCTTGTTGAGTTTGCAGCGAGTTTAAGAGAGTTGATTCTCGATAGCCGAGCTCATCGGTCCCTCTTGGTATCGCATAGTCTCGTGGGACTACCCGTCGGATTTCATCCTTTGCTCGGTTCTTCCTTCGTTGAAGAGGTCAATTCGTATCGAGGGTCGAAGCCGGAGGGCACTTCGGGGCGGTGAGAGAAAAGTACCCATGATGTTTCGATCCTTCTGGTCATCTCCATCCGAAGCTTCCAGCTCGAAATTGTCACTACTCCCGGACATGGAGGTCGACAGGCTAGATACATCATCTATCCTATATGCTAATTCCCTCACATCATCCATCCGAGATCGAAGCTCACAGGCCCTACCCTCTCGAGCTCGAGATCCTACTCTTATCCTCTCACTAGCGCAAGTAGCCCAAGCCCCCACATCGATATCGAATGACGAGCTTCTCTCACTCTTATTGCGTCGGCTCGAGTCTTGGGTAGGCGAAGAGGGAGAAGGGGGTTATGTTCTGGTCGTCCTTGCTACGATAGGAGATGAGAAGAGGAGGGCGATGCCTGGATTGGGTTGGTGGGCTTGGAATTGGAGGCAGATACTAAGGAAGTCGGTCGCTTGTCCCGTTTATACGGATGGAGCTGGCTAATGGGGCTTCCCAGATATCGGAAGAACCTCAAGCGATTGGTATGGCGAGACCCTTCCATTATCTGACACCTACTGATAGTGATGGTGCACAGTACATCGTCCACCCATCTTGCTTTACAAGGAGTACGCCCGCTTCGTACACGAGTGACTTTGAGATTTCGCTGACTCAACGAAGCACTCCTCCCAATCATCCTACCCTTCATCTCCCCAAAAGCGTATTCCAAGCTCTACCCCCTGCCTTCCCTACTCGATCTATATTCGTACGGTGTGTCACTGCAAGGCGTCAACATTAACATGGATACACTCCGTGAAGAGGTGCAAGTCATGCGTACATCAGCCGGGTATACGCCGTCTGCCCTCGCGGAGGGGAAGAAGACTGCGACTGCGTTGAAATACAAGAATTCGCTATCCTCGACGATCGATGCGGAAGATGATTCGCCGGGGGGTCTGTCGAGTGCTGAACCCGGCGAGGTTCTCGTTGTCAATTCGGTACATGGGCAAGGATACTGGGATCGGTCATTGGACGATTTGATCTACGAGTTTGGCGGGAAGGTACCGCCTTTGCTGCACGAGTTGAGACGGGTGATCCTTGAGGAATGTACGGAGACTGAAGGCATCTTTCGGCGAACGTCTAACGTGAGCACCCCTTGATCGACCGTTGATATGATTCGCGTCTGATCAAGATTTACCCTAGTCTTCACTTCTTCCCCCGCTTGTTGCTCTTCTCGACAAACCACTTGAAGCACAACCCAATTTACCTTGGAGCGCGATGGCTAGCGACGACCCCCTCCTCCCACCAAGGATCCTCCTTCGGTTCCTTGGCAAGCTCTCCTCACCGATCATCCCGCGATCCATGTATCCAATGATACGATCAACGATCTCCCTCGCCACGTAGGTCGAACTTCATCCTACTCTGTAATCTGAGATTGCACTAACCCCCATACGCTCTTAGCCTGGAATCGAGCTTCATCCCGAAGCTCTCCCGATTTCAATCACTCATCCTGAATTACCTAGCTCACCTACTCCACCACCTCGCTCCGTACGAATCATCGACCAAAATGTCTCCACTAGCTCTGGCGATAGTAGTCGCTCCGAGCCTGATATCAGGTCCAGACCCACTTGAAGACGCTGCTCTGTGCTTGGGACAGGGTAAAAGTCTACCTCCTGCGATGTTGCGAATGAACGGTAAGAAGGATGATGGAGTAGCCGGAGGTGGAGATGGAGGGACCGTCGTGGGGATGTTGGAGATGTGGATTCGGGGTTGGCCCGCTGTCCGAGGGGATGAAGGGGCGTTCTGCGGATATCCTTAGGGATGAGTGGCTACTTTGCTCAGCCGCAAGAAGCGGAAAATCAGCACTGAAATGAACAGGCACGGATCGGCCGGAGCTATGGAAGCCTCGTGTATGTGCGCAGGGTGATGTCGTGAAAATGAAGCCTTGTCATGAATCACCCAGTGCTCAGTGGGCAGGTCAAGGGCTTCAGCAAGGGGAGCGGGGAATATTATGACGAGAAAGGCTCGAGAAAGGCTATCGGATGTATGGCTTGACATGGTGTTGCATCACCGTTCATGATCAGCAGGACAGTCCGCCAAAATGGCTTCGAGCAGCGCCAGAAGATCAGTCACACCGAAAGGGCGATGCAATCGACATAAGCCATCCTAAAGTAATCCCTCAACCCCCTGTCCTGACCAGCAGTGAGAGCATCATCTAGAGGGGATCCCTTCGGAAAGTCCTAAAATCCCGTCCATCAGTCTCCTTCAGTACCTGCTATGAGGGAGGACGTACTGTTGAGGTAGATCTTGACAAGCATCGACGATCCTTCCGTACTCTGCCATAGCTGAGTCCTGCCATGTGCTTTGATGGGTAGGAAAGGTAGGGTGATGCCATCCCGTGAACAGGGCCACCAGGACTTACATGTAGAAGTTAAACCCTCAAAGGAACAAAGCCCTTCGCTCTCACTCACTCCCTCGGTATACGAGATCGCGCAGACCTCCGCGCATGCGTCCTCCAAGGGTGTGGCCGGTGCGGGGATTGAGGAACGTTTGTGAACTGATATTGGGTCTTTGATATAGAGTGTTGGGATTGCTGGGGCTGTATCGCGAACTTGATATTAGCTTTGACGTAACTCGCTGTCCGAAGGAGGTGGGATAATGTGACACAAGGTAAGGTGGGGTGAGATGATGGTACTCTGGGAGGTGCAAGGAGCGGAAAAGAGACAGAAGTCGGGGACGGCGGACGTACCAGCTAGAGCAGGAAGGACGAGAGCGGCTGCGACTCCGAGGATAGTGAAAGCGCGCATGATGGTTCTTGGTGATGTTTTCGGTAATAAAAAAGTCGTGTAGTCTGGAAGTATAGTTTGGTGCTGTGTCCCGTCGATGGAAGAATATGTAGACCAGCTACACGAGTGTGTAGTCGCGGTAGTGCGACCAGTGGCTAAGATGTGAACGTGTGGAGAGAAATACAGACGGGAGAGACGGGAAAGAGAGTGAAACCGAGGCGAGATCAAAGCAAAGAGGTGCAAAAGGGGATATATGTACTACCCGGTGAGATCTCTCACGCCCGCTCGGCGCGTCTGCCCACGTGGCTACTTACAAAAGACGCGGATTGGGCAAATCGATCCTCTCACCACCGCTTTATGATGATAACATATCTTATCTTTGCTTATGCTTGAGCATGTAGAGTAAGTAGGATTCGCGACTAGACGAGAAGATGCATTCCGACCTTCCGAACGGGAAACCACGACGTCCTAAACGATACAGTGTAGTACTAGCTGAATGACGCAACAATGATTCCGAGGTGAGGTATAATAACCATGACGGTGTAGGGGAGAACGGAAAACAATGCGATGTATGCGAATGTAGAGTATGGTGAAGATGCGATGTATACCAAAATCTTTTAAGGAGACCGAGGACGAAGAGAGCTTTTCATTCCGACAAAGGTGTCCGTTGTCCATCTATCCTCGCTTCAGCAAGGTCTCATTCAATTATGGCGCCCGACTGACCTCTGAGATAACCTCCCTTCTCCCATTGACCCTGGACGTAAACCTCCGCACTCCGCTTCCCATGATCTTCCAGCCCAGCCAATAACCTTCGCACCCTACTGAAATCTGTCCGAGCCATCAGCACAGAAATAAATCCAATACGTTCTTTTTGCAAACCCACCTAAAGGTTTCAGTAGCCACCCGTCAAAGTCTTGTGCGAGATTCGTCCGATCATTCTCGTACAAACTCGCGCTGACAGCGAAGATCGGTATCCGTCCATCTATTCGTAAAGGGTTGATATCTCTGAAAGGATCAGGTTTCGATTCCAATCTTCGGATCTCCTTCGCTGCCGTCCGTCCATCCATGATTGGCATCCTACCGAGTTATTGGTATCAGCCTACAACTCCCCAAGTGCGATCGCAGTCCTTCCGCCAACTCACTGGATATCCATGAGAACCGCATCGATATCCCAATCCTTCCCTAGCAGATCAACCGCTTCCTGCCCATTGTTCACCGCCACGACCGAATGCTTATCCATCCTCAACCTCTTCTGCAGGATCTGTGAATTGATCGCGTCATCCTCAACCACCAAAACCTTCAACTTCTGTTCCCCCTTCGGTCCACGCTTATCGCGTAATCCAGAAGGTCCAGAAGGAGACGCCGGCGTGAAAGCAGCGATCATCTTCCGAGGTGAAGGGTAAGACATCCGCCTTGTGATATTCGGAGCAGGTCTGGAAGTAGGTGTCGAAGGGATTTTCGGTGAGAATAAAGGACCCGAAACGTCAGCCTGCTCCGAATCGCCACCATCCATCTTCGAAGGTCGGACCGGCCACGAAGAATCGGTCACAGGGAAGGTACCAGGTTTATTCATCCTCTCATCCGCTTCGCGTAGACGGACATCACTGGCGGGTACGGCTGGAGTGGTGACTTGAAGCATGTGACTCGCTCCGAAGTCTTGGACGAATGAGTCGATCTCGGAGAAATGGGAATGTTGCGATTGGCGGGAGACGCCACTGTCACCGCCTGATGAACCGGTTCGTGGCCGGCGAATGATTGAGGAGTTGCGTGACTTCGATCGATTCCCATCGTCGATCAACATCTGAAGGGTGAAGAAGAACCTGGTCCCCAAGCCGACTTCCGATTCAGCACGGAGCTGACCAGTCAGCTGTTCGACGATGCGAGCCACGACTGCGAGACCGAGACCGAGACCAGTGCTCTCGGACTTGAGCGCATCCGCGCCTTCGAGACTGACAAACATCGCCTCGAGCTTGTCGGTAGCAATACCACATCCAGTATCTGAGATGACAATCTCAATCGGGACGTAACCAGATCCGACCAATTCCTGCGTCCCCTCCGATCGCTGAAGACCGCAGTACACCTCGATATATCCTTTCTCAGTATACTTGATCGAGTTCGCCACGAGATTCGAGATAACAGTCTTGATCTTCCTCGAATCCCCAATGACATGTTCCGGGACATCTTTGCCAACATTGACCCGGAATTCCAAATTTCGTCGAGTTGACTCCGTCTGGTATAGGCGTACCGCGTCATTGATACTTTGCCGGAGATCGAACGGATCGTTAAAAGCCGTCTCGTTACCCGTCTCGATCCTAGTAAGGTCGAGCAGATCATGGACGTGGAAGAGCAGCGCCCGACTCGCTTGATGACTGTTCTCGAGCATCTTCCGGGTATCACGATCGATATCTCCAGCAAGAGCCAATTCGAGAGTATTGATGATCTGCGATAAAGGTGTTCGGACCGCATGACTCGTGTTTGAAAGCAGGATCGCAGTGAGCTGATTGCTCGCCATGGCCGACTGCTTCTCCCTCCAAACCTGGATGAACTTCCCGTAGATCAAAGCCAGTACACCGGCAGACTCGAGCTGATCGTCTGTCCATGCGCGAGATCGGCCAAGAACAGTCTCTGACCAGGTCTTGAAGGATTGTCGCGGTTCGAGACTCGCTGCATCGCCACTCTGCTCGTCCTTGTACGGCTTTCCGGCCCATTGGACTTCCCGAGCTTGACCTTTGCGGAGAAAGACGATGAAGTCCTGGCCAGCTTTCGCTGTGAGGGGAACGTAGAGCAGTCCAGCGATGGTGTCTGCAGCACGAGGAAGGACGAGTTCGGGGAAGTCGGAGGTGATGTGGTTGGATGATTTCATATGCCTAATGCGATCAGCTGCCCAGTCGTGCATGATTGTACGGCGATGCTCACTCAAACTTGGTGATGCGCAGGTATTCGGCAATAGCTAACATGGCCTGTCCCTGCTCATTGCTACGCCAATATCAGCGCCACCCCTCGCTAACACCAAAAGCGACTCACTTCCCGAGCAACTTGCAGCCATCGCCAATTACTAGTAACCCAGAGTCCGCATCAAAGATCGTCAGCAGGTCATCAGCATTCGAGACGATATATCCAGTCGGGTGATGGTGAGTCGGTATAGTCGAGATCTAACCCAAAATCCACCTCAGCTGTTGCACTTAAAGCGGGACGACGAGCGCGACTCACGAGTTTCCTCGTATGCAACCGTTGAGCATAACTCAACCGCTCAATATTCCTCGAAATCGAATCCGATAAGATCCTCATCATCTGTCGGACGGGGAAAGATACTCTCATCCCGTTATGTCCGTAAGCGTGACAGGCGATGAGACCCCATAGTTGACCAAACGCCATGATCGAGACCGACATCGAAGATCGCACACCCATATTTGCCAGATCTGCCCGATCGGACATCAGTCTGAGCCAAGATGGGCTTCAGGAGATAAGCTTACATTTGATGTGGATCGGACTCATGGCGCGGAGGTAGCAGTGCGTCATATCCAGGGGATTCTCAAGATCCTCTTTACTCCGCAAGACCAATCTCGCCGTAGTCTGACTCCGATCATAAAGCAATCGAACCTTGTTGATCTTGTACAACTCTCTCGCTTGTGCCGGGATATCCGCCGCGGGGAACATTAGACCTTTGAAAAGATCCGTCGTCTTGCCCCATTCCACTAGTTCAGCTACGACCTGACCATTGAAGTTCTCGTCGAATTGGTATAGCAAGACCCGGTGAAATCGACTGAGGTCTTGGATGACACCGACGACTATTTTGAGGAAAGTCTCGAGATCTGGTGCTGCACCTAACTGACCGTTGATCTGTCCCAGGACGGCAAAGACATCCATCGTCCCTGTCGTTCTTGCCGCAGGTCGTCGAGCAGGACGACCCGACCCTCGAGCTCCACCTCGTGACCCAGAGGCAGAACCCGAAGCAGAATCCTCATTCCCGGTCCGACGCATCCTCTCGAGCGCTCGAAGCGGCCGAGCATGATTCGTTGTGCTCTCCAATATCCTCTCAAGTGGCATCTCCATGTCCAATCCGTTGAGACCTTGTACCGTGAGCTTCGAAGCAGGTTTTGCACCGAAGCTGACTTTCCGGGACGCCTTTGATCCACCGCCCCGCTCGGTGTTCGTCATCGAAGCGTCTGATGATTGTTGAACAGCAAGGCCTAGCCGAGGTGTCGAGCCGACCGTCGTGGCTGATCCGGTAGAGTCGTTACCCCTCCAACCGGTACTCCCCGATCGGACCGCGCCAGATTCTCCACTTCGCGTAGTCTGACTGCCGGAATCCGGTGTCCGCTGTCCGCTAGAGAAAGCGGCAGGTTCGAAGTTCTGCATCAAGGGGTTGTACGGGTCCCTCTCGAGCTCGAACTCGAGGATGATATGGTCAGGCGGATCAATAGGTCGTCCCCGTTCATCGGTCTTGTCCCATCCCTTATTCTTCGGTCGATGTGCCGCAACCCAACATGTCCATTCGCGTCGCCGACCAGCAACATCAGAGCTGGTCCCATCTTCCTCGGTGTCATCGCTTCCTGGCTGGCCATAGCCGGAGAGGAGGAACACCTGAGGACCTTCCTCCTCAACGCCACCCCTGCCAGACTCGGTATCGGGTAGGTATTCGATGTTGTCACGTAAGATATCCTCTTGGTCGGTGGTGAGGATCCGCGTGAAGCAATCGAGTCGGAAAAGATATTTCGGTGAAAGGCCAAGCAGCTCCGTCGCGTTCTGTCCGCCATCAGCTGATGATCAAAGCGCAACCACCCACAGTACTCACCTCCGAGACTTGCCGCACGATCAATAACCCCGTGTCATAGTCCTCCTCGAGCACCATCAGAACCCCGAAACCCTGCACCGCACCAGGAGTAGTGATCGGCTCATCCTCACACCGCTGCAGCTTTCCCTCTCGTCCAACGACGACATGATGACCATCATTCGTATGAGCATGTTCGAACCGGAAGGTGACGATGGGCGTCCCATTATCATCGATGGAGTCTCGCCCCTCACCAGAAGCAGTCACCACCTCACTGCTATCCTTCACACTCACGCTCGCCTCACTTGCACCCCAATCCTGTCCTTCCTGTCCTTCCCCCTGACCAACCTTGATACCTAATCCCTCATCTCGACCGAGCCCCGCCAACTCAAGGCTCTTCGCTTGCTCCGTTTCGTTCGGGGCCGGTGAAGATGATGTGTGAGCATTGGGATCAGATAGATTGACAGTATGTGCCTGCTGTTGGATGAAGCTTCGAACGGAATCACGTGTATCTGATGAAGTCTTTGCTATTTGACGTTGTTGTTGAGCCAGTCGCATGCCGGTGGGACCGCTCGCGCTATTCGACCCAAGATTGCTCCCTTGGCTGCCTCGCCCCACGAGGTCAGATCCAACAAGGGAACCAGCTTCGGTAAGCCGTACGATCCCACTAAAATCCTGTGCGACCGTAGGCTCCCCGTTTTCATCCTCTTCGATTGCCGAAGACATACTCGGCTGTCTTGCTGACCTTCCAGGAGTCAATCCCTCTAGTCCACCCTTTCCAACGGCTCGCGGTTGTGGTTCCATCAGGTCGGGTGGACGAGAGACAGGTTGGTCCGATCGGAAAGGTGGGTTAGCAGTCTTCGTTTGCGATTTTTCGTCCCGGTATCTAGGATCTCGATGGGAGGTGAAGCTGGAATGTTCGGCAGTCGGTTCGCTTGGTCCACCGAAATCCCGAAAGTTGACACCAGTAGGCTTTTCCTGAGGTACACCGACCGGAGCTCTATCCTTGTCCGGTAGCCCACTCCCGGGTCCCTCAGCCGAATCGTTCTGGATATTCCCTATCAAAACGGTGTCTGAGCTATCCTCTTGATTCATGTCCGGTCGATCCGTCGTATGGCTGGGGAAGTCGCCGTCCTCGCTCGCCCGCCTGGCATCGTTAAAGAAAGGGCTGTCCGAAGTCTCCTTTTCGACGAGGGGTGCGCTGAAGAATCCTTGAGGTTTTTCGATATCGAAACGACCGCCTGCTGATTGAGGTTGGGTCGGTTTACGAACCCTAGGACCGGAGACGTTACGGTCCCCCTTCCCCGTAAAGATCGCCGTGCCCGGAGTCGCCTTCTCCTTCTTCGGATTAGGCGGTAACTTGGCCGCCTCCGAACCTCGGTGCAACATCTGCGCAATCGTCTGCATTCCCGCATCATCATCCTCAATCTCCTCCTGAAAAGGTGAAAACTCCCTGGAGAACCTTCGCTCGTCTTGACGGGATGGCGATCGACCGGCAATCCCTCCTGCTTTCGACACAGCACGGTTCAAGCTCGACGACCCTTCATTAGTTGTCCCGATGGATTGGCTGGACTCGGATGTAGCCATCCCTTGGTCTCCTCGGAAGATGGATCGAATGGGGAAGATGAAGCTGTTTGAACCAAGATTCGGTCCGGGACTGAGTAGACCGGTCATCGAAGCCGACACATTGATAGGGGATGAAGAACTGCTAGGATCTCCTCCTGGAGGTGTAGTGGGTCTCGCGATGAAGCTAGGAGATCCGGATGCGGAATTGACGCGGTGGTAAACGGGTGGAGAAGGCATCTGAACACCTTGAGGTCTGGGGGAACCCGTTTTCAACGGTCGATCTTCGGTTGAAGGGAGAGCAGGAGTCGTGACGGGAGTAGGTTGTTGAGGGGGGTTGATGGTAGGCGCCGAAGGATTTTCGGTTGGATCGGACATGATGCTGAGAAACACCAACGTCAGTCTAGCGAAGAATGGCTTATTTCGAATCGAGCCGGCAGGATAAGGCAAGCGAGCGGGTCCGCCGAAACTGATAGATTGGGTCGATCAGGCTAGAGGAAGGACTCTACTCTATGCCCATTCAAACCAGTTCAACTTCAAAATCAACCTCAAATGCAGAAGGAAAGAGGAATGTGCGCACTCGCTCTGTTGCCGAATACTCACGATTAAATAATCTATTTCCTCGTCAATCGGGTGTTTCCCTATCCCCTCTCCCCTCTGGTCCAAGAGCCCAAAACAAGGACCGATTCCTACAAAAGCGGTTCCCGCGCAGTCTCGCCTTCGAAACCTAATGTATTTGTCGATGCCGAAAAGAAAGGACTGGCAAGGGGGATTGAGCGGAATGTCGTATTCGCAGCGTAGTGTGGGAATCGTCAGCGAAGTGTGGGAATCGTCATGCGTCGGCGTAAGCCCAGATTACCGATGATCACCCTATCCTGCGATTTCTCTAATCTCTAATCTCCTCAGGATCTAGCTGTGTCTGTCAACACCACAAACACAAGGAGGTCAAGCTTGAAAAGCATTCACTAAACCGACCCAAGGGGGAGGTGGGGTAAGACCGCAATGTGGCTCCGGATCTTACGCGCCTCGGCAAACTCTCCGAAGCCACGAGATCTTGTTTTGGGCAGTACATTGAGGGCGAAGCTGATTCCTATGCTTATCCTCATGGCTGAAGAGACCGAAAGTATACGCATAGAGAGGGGAGAGAATTAGCTGCCCTTTCAGAGTTCTATTCGGTGGAGGAAGGATTCTGTGTTCCGCAGCGACGTTTCTGTCGATCCCCGCCAATGCTCCAGGGAGTGTTGATCTCAATGCAGAAGTCATATACCAAACAGCCCACGCCAGGCAGAATGTCACCCCGTATCCGCCCCTCCTCCTCTTCTTCACCCCTACTCTCCCAACTGACGCGCTAACGGTTACTCTTCGCAACACGCTCAAGCTCATCCTTTTTCTTGATAGCATACGAATTCGACGACCCCTTCGCAGCATTGACGAGTTCATCGGCGAGGCATTCAGAGACCGACTTGGAGTTGTGGAAAGCGGACTCTCGAGTCTGGCATCTACGTCAGCCGAGCTCAACGATACCCGAGGTTACGCTCACCCCGATGGTGAGGAGGGAGATGGCCTGGTTCACCCGCCTAAGAGGCGAGACATCGACAGCTTGACGTCGGACGGTACCCTGAGACCCGATACGGGTAGAGTCTTCTCTAGGTCCGGTGTTTACGATGGCGTCGACTATAGGGTAGAAGGTGAAGCCAGCAGCGAAACCAACGTTTTAGACGGGAAGGAAGCGGAAACATATGTTGGATCGGAGGAGAACCGGTAGAATGGTCAGAAGGGTGGTGAGAGATTGCAGGGAACAATGGTCGAATAACAAGGAGGCGACAACAGGCAAGAGTATTGATTAGCTGCATTCTGCGCGAAGAGGTAGAAAAACGACGCACCCAGCACCTGAATAGGGTTCTGCTCGGTAACAAGGTGAATAATTTCAAAAGCATGCTGAACGATCCGAACAGCCATGATCTTCTTCCCGTTGTTCCGGCCATTCATCATGAGTCTGTCCAATCGAGCATTAGTGAGCCGCTCAAGAAACCCCCATGACTGTCAAACTGGGACAGATGGATCGGATTCATTGACTCACGCATTGACCAATCTCTCAACAATCGGCATCCGTCCCTTAGCAAACTGTTTTTTCGCATATCGTCCGGCCGTATGAGCTACACCAGGATACGCTCAGCACTCTTCCCCTGACCGAGGAAGAAGAAGGACGTACGGACATAGACAGCATGATTGACATTGATATAATCCGTCAAGGAGATATCCTTCACATCGATACTAAACCTTCCGTCAGTTCCGGGCCATTTGAGACAAGTATAGAGACTGGGGACCGGCGATACTGACTCTTGTGAATCCCATTTCCCGAAAAGTTTGACCGATCCCTCGTTTGAGACTTTCTGGACATCGGGAGGTAAGGCGAGTGCCATCTTGCCAACGACTTTCGCTTGCGTCGAGAAGGGATGAAACGAGGTTTGAGGTGGTTGTCGATGGGGATTAGTGGACTGGGTTTCTCGGTTGTGGCAATTTATCTCCGAAAAGGTAGGGATCACTCGGAGATAAGGGTTTGATTGGTCTGATCGACTTTGCGGCGGTTTCTCTGCGTCGTGCATCCGAAGGCCGCGTCGTTGATGAGTCGGGTTTTCGTGACTGCTATCTGAAGGCGACCGAATGGCTGATTATGGCACACCCAGAAGCATCAAATCACCGAAAGCTCCCTAGTTAGTGCACCGTCAAAGCCATAAGCTGCGATCGTCTAGGCTGTAGCATTTATGTTCACCTCTGCCTGTCCAACCTAGACTCCGCCAGGCGTAGGGCATCTACTCGAGATGACCAGAGGTGCAATAGTTCCGATAACTATGTCATTATAGGAGATGAGAAGTATACAACGAGGTGTTCATAAGCGCTAAGACACTACTCATCGACCCAATGGCGCCTCAATCGCTGGCAACGAATCATCCACCGCCACCTTCACCTCCGAAGGCAACACCATATTCTTTCCAGGCTTCAACTTCAACCCTTTCATTCTCTCCTCGATCCTCTCCGCTCTTCTCTTCTTCGCCTCAATCTTCCTCTTCCTCCTCAAGGTCTTCTCCCCTCTCACCCATTTTCCAACCGACGCATCCCACGTCCACCCCGCCACAATCTGCCTCTTGACAAACTTCTTTTCCTTCTCCAACTCCTCATCGTGCTCCGCCAACGCCGCTTCTCGTACTTCCTCAACCGTCCGAGGTCGGAGGGGTACACCTTCGAGTCCAGCTTCATCGGAATCCATCACTTCTCGCAGACCTGTATCTCTCCCGCCAAGCCACCAATCGGCCACAGCTTTCTCTCCACGAGTCTTCCGACCCGACCGTTCGAGATCTTTCCGTTGTCTCCAAGCTTCAGCCACTTTGTGTTTAGCAAATCGAGGAGAAAGCTCCTCGGAAAGGTAGATCGGCATCAAAGCGTCGATGACCGATGTCGGGTGATGTCGAATCCCAGGTTTCTCGATATACTCATCAGAGATGGATTGGTCGGATGCTGGTGGAGATCGAAGGGTGAGGGGTATCAAAGCCGATACTCTATCTGTCGGTATTGGTACCTGAATGAGATCCTTTTGTCGGGCAAACTCCTTTTCGAATCGGGCAAACTCTTCTGGGAGTCGCTTACGTGAGATGATCTCTTGCTTTAGTTGTCGGCCCAGTTCCAACTCTTTAACGTCTTGTTTTTCTCGAGCAATCTCTTCGAGCACTGTTTTTCCTCGATTGATCTCTTCGGCGAGGACTGATGCTGATGGAATGTAGAGGGTACGTCTTTTGACAAGTTGGCCTCTGACGTCAAGATCCGATACTGCTTATGATCAGCTTTCACCCAAGACAAATATCGCGATTCAGAGGAACGAGCTTACCTGTAGCTTTTCTTGGGATCTCCTTCAAAGGCCAGGGGATCCTTACCTCACCCGTTAAGGGATCGGCATAGTTGGTAGGTCCGTTCGTCGCCTGCGCGAACCGTTCCCACCGGAACTGACCATCCACCTCGAGCACCGGCCCCACACGTTTTATTCGCTTCGCAAAGATATGGCCACTACGCCCGTTAGCAAATGTTACAAGATGTACCTCGGGGCAGCTCACGCCGGATCCTGTATGTGCTCCTCGACGAGAAGACCGACATTCGAATAGTGAACCGGTTTCATCGGTGAGGGGATCTGTGCGCTTTCCTGCCATTTCGTCTTCTCCTCGTCGCTCAATGAGTCGAAGTCGACAGGTTTCGGGCGGGGTTGAGACGACTTCTTTTGCTGCATCCACGTGCATCAGCTTGAGCACCCTTACATAGTAATACGCTGGCAACAGTGGAGACATACAGTCAAACCCTCGAGAAACACCTTACTCCTCTGCATATCAACATTCTTCACCGTATAGATCTTATGCCCGCTGAGAATTGACTGTTCATCGTTGAACCTATCCACCGCCCGTCCCGTTATCAGGCGGACTCTATCGCCAGGGTGGATGGAGAAGTACTTGATCCGATCTCGAGGTCGGACGAAGGTTTGCCGTGGTGCCCCCGCTCGTGTCGTTCCGGTCCTATCCAATCCCGTCAGTCAGAGCAGGGAAAGCTTGAGAGGTTAGAAAACACACTTATTGACGAACTTAGAGGGACGTTTGGAAGGGAGGTGTCGACCGTTTGAGATTGTTCCTCGAAGATCTCGGATACCAAGGTGTCGGAAATCTTTACGGATGATCAGCGTCAGGCGTAAAGAGATGACTCAAGAAGCTAAGCTTTACTTCTGGGAAAGTGTAGACCTTCCGAGGATATCAGTTTCAGTTTTTGGCGCGACAAGTTGAGGAACTCTTGAGGCGCCATGGCGATGTAAATGAACGAAATTCGCCTAGTCTGAGGCAGGTACAAGGCATTCCAGAAAGTCAGAGCTCGTAAGGGATTATCAACCAGTCTGGCTTCAACACCACGTCACGAAATCAAGCGGGGCACCGGAATGTGCTTGTCCTCATTGCACCGGTACACTATTCCTGACGTTGGCCATACCCAGTCTTCTGTGATGGATCGCGGCGATATCTTGGGGACTGTGTTTTCAGCATAGTCGTACCAGTGTTGTAACCAGCTGTGGTCGGTCGAAAAAGCTCCTCAACATGTCGCAATCCGCTCAACCCGCACCTTTCAGCATCCATACCCTCCTTCGTTCATCCGAGCGAGTGATCATCTCCCTTCCATGCCGAATCAGGGCCGACAGTCCCAATTACACGAGGGCTGAAGCAGCAATCGTGTTCAGTAGAACAGCAGGAGCTGAAGCTGCTGCGTATGTTATATCGATAAGCACAATCTCCACGGACGTGCTAATTTCAGAATCTCCTTAGGGTATTGGTCGTGATCCCACCTTCATCCTCATCCAACCTTCGCCTCACACATTCCATACCCATCACATCGTCTCTCGTACATTCGCTCAACCAGACTCCTCCTTCCCCATCGACTTCCTTCTTCCACCAATCATCGCGTCCTCGTCAGTGTCTCTCGGTCGTCATCAAACTGTAGTCCTGATGTTGATGCAGACATAACCCTCACACTCCAGAACGGTACACATCGAGTCGATCTTCGAATACCGGCATCTCAGACTGTCCTCGTGCAATCAGTCATCACTGACCTCCGACGACTGATAAATCTTTCCCGTAAGTTTAGCTTCACTTTCTTAACCCAAGCTTCATGCTGATTGATCATGACAGGCAAAGCTCCCTTACCACCGACACTCGCCTTCTCATGGCTCGATTTCTACCCTATCGAGCCACCTTCCGAGCTTAGTGACGAAGAAGATGTTAAGACGCCCGGCGAATGTAGCTCAAGTCTGACATCGCCGTCATCTTCCTCTTGTAAGTCTTTCAATGCAAACCTTTCACCTCATGAACTGCGGACTAGCGCTCAACACCCTCACTTTACAAACAATACATAAGCCGTTCGCGGCTTTGCTTGTCTCGCAGCCAGGCCCTTCGGAGGACGAACATCCCAATCCGTATGCACCTGGCTTCTCGAGGACCGCTTTTCTACGGAAGAGGCTGTTCTTGCGGCAGGAAAGGTGGTCATCCCGAAAACCTATACGGTATGGCTCCTCGTGCTGCTTCCCTTCTAGTGTGCTTATCATAGTACGTAGGATACGTGCCACGACATACAACGTAAACGACAAGCTTCCCCCTCCTGGGACGACTGAACTCGCCTCTCTTGTCGGATCGGGCGAGGAGGATATACTGGTATTCGGGTTTCAAGAAGTCGGTGAGTTGTACCTGGAGAAGCATCGAGATAAGCTGAGTCGGAAAGTGTAGATCTACGAAGCACCTCGCTGCTCATCTCGCAAGGAAATGTTCGAGCCGATGAATGGGAGACAGCACTAATGCGTGGACTGGGCGACAAGGCGTCGGACTACGAAAAGGTAAAGCCTGTGAAACTCACTGTCGCTTTGGCTTATTCAAGCCGTAGATCGCCATGGCTCAGTATGTCGGAGTCATGACGATGGTCTTCGTCAAGAAGAGCTTGAGAGAAGCGGTAAAGCGGATAGAGACTGTTGAAAGAGGGATTGGACTGCTAGGATTCGGTGTGAGCAGTCGTACATCCATGACATGGATATCCGCTGATCTTGAATACAAGGGCAACAAAGCTGTAAACTCGCTCTTTCCGGCGAATGGTGTCGAGCTCATAACGTGTAGGGTGTCGCGATCCGCTTCATGGTGCATGATACGACGTTTTGTTTTGTCAATGCTCGTGAGTGAACCGCCGTGCGACTGAACTATGCTGATAAGGATAGATCTCGCCGCCTTCGCCAACGCCCTTGATCGACGGAGATCAGACTTTCAGACCCTCTGGAAAGGCCTTACCTATCCACCATTCAAGCTTGATGACACAATTCCACCGGCTTTCGAGGAGTTCGTGCCGGAACAACGGGATCGTCTGTCGAGCATCGAGGACTCGCACGTCTTGGTGAGTACATCCCCAGACTCTCTTTCACCTGCTGAAGACGGTAGATATGGCTTGGCGATTTGAACTACCGGATCGACATGGAGGATGACATCCTTCGGGCATGGGTGGAAGAAAAGCGGTATAAGAATGTCTTGGAGAAGGACCAGGTTGGCCGATCAGAAACGCTTGACTCCTTAAACTGACCAGAAAGCTATGTTCCGATATCGCATCTGGCAAATCCTTCGCAATGTTTAATGAAGGCATCATCGAATTCCCTCCGTACGCACATTCTTGGGTATACCGCGATCACGAAGGCTGATTCGAGGGTCACAGCACGTATAAGTACGTACATGGCAGCAGTACTTTCGAGACGAGAAGATCACCAGCCTTCACCGACCGCATTCTATTCACGAACCCCTTGTCTCCCTTTCCTCGCCATAAGATCAAATGCCAGTCCTACACCTCGCATCAGGAGATCATGTGGTCGGATCATCGACCGGTATCGGCGAGCTTGAAGAGCGAAGTCAGAGTGTTGGATGAGGAGAAGAGGAAGGCGGAGCTTGCGGTGGTAATGAAGGAGCTGGATAAGCTGGATGAGGTGTATCGGCCGTCACTCGAGGTCGGTTCGACGGATGTCAATTTCGGGGAAATTCGGTGAGTCTCCATCCGCATCATCGAATGGCAAACTTATCATATCAGATACCGTACGCCAGTCATCCGGGAGGTCGTACTTCGCAACAACGGCAAAGTGCCAGCTAGTTTCTCCTTCCGAGCGCCAGGTCCAGACAAGTCGATATGTGAGTGAAGTGGAAACGGTCAAATCGCTGACAAGCAGGCAAGCAGACAACCTGGGCTTTTCCGTGTTCTGGTGTATGCGAAGCTGGTCAAGAGTATTCATTGCGGGTTCTGCGATCTGTGGATGAACGATGGGCTTCGAGATTGACCCTGGGCGAGGAGGACATGAATGGTGACTACTGAGGCTTCTGCCCTGGTAAGTAAGCTGAAATAGGTACAGATGTTCTGGTACTTCAGGTTCCGGGAGGGAAAGACACTGTCAGTTTGTATGAAGCATATTTTCTTTGACTCATTCGTCACCCAGTTCATCACCCTTCAAGCTACCTTCTTGCCATCCATCATCGGTCTACCTCTGTCGCTTCTCGCTGCTCTTCCGACACCCATGCGAGAAGTCCCTCTATCAGAAAGAAAAGCTATGACAATATCGTCAGCATCGACCGATGACGCATCACGGGGACCGAAGCCAGTCAAGGAGGTCTGGAGACTCTTAGAGTATCTCATGGCGCACGGCGCGGGTGTACCGGACCTCTGGATGGGAGAGGTCGAGCTTGATGATCTTCTCGAGATCGTTGAGGTATGTCCTTGCGAGTACTCGACTTACTTTTCGGCTCACGCTAGCCTAGTGCCTAGACACGGACTCCCCCTTCCCCGAGAATGCGTCTATGGCAATCTCGAGAACGCTATTTCACATCCTCATATCCTTGCCAACTCCTCTGATCTCCCTGACCCATCAGAAAGCTTGTATAGCGGTTGAAGAGAGGGACGAAGCGTTCGCAGTGCTCGAAGGCGTACCTCAGGTCAACACGAATGTGAGCCACACCAAATGCTGAGATTTCAGTGCTGAGGAAGTACAGGTCATGATTGGCTTGATGAGTGTTGTGAGGCTATGTTCGGCTGGTGCGTCAGCGGAGTCTTCGGCAGGTTTAGGTAAGCGAGCCGATGCAGGGGGAATGCAAGCTGATCATAGCGATGTAGTAGACGTATTGACTACTGCGGTCTTTGGCGCTGCTGTGGGATTGTTGAGCGGTGCGCTGGAGGGAAGACGACGTTTCGTTCGACTCTTGCTCGAAGGATAGGATGAAAAGGGTCATTATGGCTCGAAGCGAAGAGAAGTCTTGCCCATGTGAGGGAGCAGGCGTCCATGCGGGGGCGGGAATGCAGATGTTGGTGATCAGTCATGTGAGTCTGTACCATGGGCCCTGACTCGGCAGACAAAAAGCCATATCATCGGTAGCACGAAATGTATTGATGCGGACGGCTGGCTACCGTTGACGTAGCAGAGGCTGATCATCTGTTCCTGAGGAGTGCCCTGCTCTTATTTGTCATGCTGAGCTCCATAAAACGAGATCTAGACCTCTACAGTTTTAGTCCCTTTTTCGCCAAACGCCAAGCATTCTCAACGTTGCTATGAATCTCACCCCGGTTCCTGCTTTGTTTAGCTCGGGAGATCTGTGCAGGTTTCAGACGGACTTTGGTTTCGTGGGCCCTGATGATCTATGCCTGGGTGGTGGGTCGGCCTGGGGTTTGGCACGTTCTGCGGGATCAGCGAGAAACAATGATGTACCTGTGCTAGGTCGCTGGACGGAAAGGGTCCTTTGTCCTGGTCAACCAACGTGGTCTTTCACGATCACAACTCATTTCCTCCGAACAATCGCCGCAGAATGCTTCCTCCCATTTTCCCGTCACGCTCCGATATGACCTCCCCCGCCCAGAACCATCGCACGCCCTCGCTAACGCTCCCCATCAGCTGCTATCGACACTCCCCTAGTCCGACACCTCGTCACCCGTCAATCCATCGACAACTCCTCGATCCCCACGACTTGTCAATCCGGATGTACCGGAGCTCTGACGATCTACGACGCCTGTCAGAGTGGAGATACTACGACTTGCTTGACTGTCTGTCAAGCGTCGACTTTCACTACCTTCGTCAGTACCCATAAGCCCTTACTCCACACCTTGCCCGTTGCCTTCACCCATTCTGTCTATCTCTCGGTGGAGCTATGCGCTCCAGCACTCACCCGCTCTTTGCCTATTTTCGTCGCACAAAGTGCTGACGGCCGTGCTCAGGTCAACTGCTTCTCCTGCGTCCTCGCTAATACCCCTGGAGTCGAATCGAGCGATTACGATGATCTGAACATGGAGATCTCTTCTCTCCAACAAGCTTGTCTTGCAGCGGGTGAGACTGTCTCCGCGACTTCTCTCGTGACCCCGTCTTCGTGAGTCGATGGGACCCAATCTCCAGATCCTTACACCATTCGTATCCCCTTATCTCTTCTCGATCACGGCTAGCCCCTACATGCCTTCCTGCTGTTCCCACTGTGTCCAAGCTGATGCTCATTGCCACTAGGCTGGCCTCTGAGTCTGACGACTCCCCAACCGGCTCAGCCACATCCGGTCTTATCGCTACAGCCACAAGCGTCACCTTCACCTCCGCCACCTCGGGGGGTATCACCATCGCCGGCGGGAGCGGAGGTTCAGCTACGTCCGCCGGTGTGTCGACTGCAGGAAGTGGCCCGACCAGTATGGCTGAGGATACTTCCAAAGCTGCGGTGAGTTGACTTCACATTCAACCTCTTCTTGTGTGTGTGGCAATATTGATGATGTTTGGGTCAGGCTTCAGCGGGCGGTGCGACGAGTGCAGCGGGGTGCAGCGGTCAAGTCCGCTTCAGCTGCTGCGACTAGTGCAAAATCGGCTGGATTCGCTGTGGCGCCGATGTCGAGCTTCGGTAGTGCTGTCATTTCGGTCTTGGGTCTTGGAGCTGGGCTCGCCCTTGTCCCCTGATCGAGCGATTCGGAGAAGGGGTTTGGTATATGGAGCGTGGTGGGAGCAATAGCATATTCCGGTTCTATTATGTTTTTGCCTCGAGTCAATACCTTGATGCGACACGCCTGAAATCATGCAATCGTCTGTGTTTTCTTTCCCTAGAGATTTTAAGAATGTATAAGTTATCAAAGCTGAGCCTTATAATGGTCGGAATTTAACCACTTTGTGTACGTGTATTACGAATGAACGAGTTGAACGACGTCCCGAGTTAGGCACCCCATAAGGCGTGATCGTTATACTATGCAGGCCTAGCTTTGGACAATGTCGCTACGACCACGTGATTATCAATCTTTCTTGGCTGTGATCGCAACCTCGTCTCTTTACTATGTGAAAGGACGAACTCACTTCAGCCAGACTTCGCTAGTCCTCCAAGCAGAGGAGGGCGTCATCTATCCCGTAACATCGAACCCCGCCGGAATATACTCACCATGGCGCATCTGGATCCTCAGCCTGTGATAGGCATCATAGGTATGGGTGATGTAAGTTGAGCGAACATCATAAACATCTTCACAACAGCATCTTACGAGATTCAAAGCTGAAGGAGGTTTCGTAGATGGGGAAGATGTATGCTCGTCGATTGGCTGCTGGTGGTCTGAAAACGTTCGTCAGCTGCTCGGACCCGGCTCTCACCTTCTGATGGGAACAGGATCTATGTTTGTGATAAGGAGGAACGGTATCCAGAACTGGTCAAGGAGCTCGCAGGTAAGTCCCCATCCTGTAAATTCCTATCACACTCATCTGCTATCACTGATCAAACATATTATCTCTCATCAACCACTACTCAACCTTTGACTTGCAGATCAGCTGACTCAAGATTCGATTTCGCTCTTCCAGGAACCACCCTCACCCCACTCCCCTCGGGCCACGCCGTCTCCCGTCTCTCCGACCTGATAATCTATTCGGTCGAAGCGGCTCAGATCGGCCCTTGTGTCGCAGAATACGGTCCCTCGACGAGACTCGGTGCGACTGTAGCTGGGCAAACATCCGTCAAAGCTCCGGAGCGGGAAGCTTTTGAGAGATATTTACCTGGGGACGTGGATATTGTTAGTGTGCATAGTTTGCATGGACCGACTGTCACGACGCAAGGTCAACCTTTGGTACGTCCTCCTGCCTTCTGGATATCAGAGATGGGATTCGAGAGCGTAGGAGGAGGAGGTGGAGGTTGAGCTGATTGAAGACAGATCATCATTCATCATCGAGGACCGAAAGAGAAAGTCACTCTCGTCGAGGATGTCTTTCGGAGCTTCAAGAGCCGTTATGTGTACCTCGGGTATGAGGAACATGATATGGTGACGGCGAATACTCAGGCGGTGACTCATGCGGCTTTCCTCAGGTGGGTCGAGTGTTCTCTCATCCGGATCATCATCGAGACCATTTTTCGGTTTGACGAATCCGAAAGAGCCATATCCTTTGCTGATTCCGCTTACTGTCCTCTTCTTTGCTCATTACACTGGCTCCCGCTCGCTCACTCACTATGCTCGCTTACGGTCGCAGCATGGGCACAGCCTGGCAATCCTCCTCCTCCTACCCCTGGGAAACAACACGCTACGTCTCCGGCATCGAAGTAGTCAAAGTAAACATCACACTCCGGATCTACGCGGCGAAATGGCACGTCTATGCCGGTCTGGCGATGCTCAACCCTTCCGCTCAATCTCAGATCCAGCAGTATGCCCGATCGACGACGGAGTTGTTCAAGCTTATGGTCGAGTCACGAGCTGAGGAGCTTGAGGAGAGGGTTTGGAGAGCGAGGGAAGGGGTTTTCGGTTGGAAGAGGAACGAGGATGGGGATGGCGGAGGAGGAGGTAGTGGCGGGAGGGAGGGCAGGAGAGCACCGATCTTGTTGAGTGAGGATGTTTTGGATCAGTTTAGTCTGGGTCAAAGGACAGAGAAGGGGGAGGGTGGAGGTGGTAATAGTCATCTGAGTTTGTTGGCTATGGTGGATTGCTGGGATAAGTTGGGGATAAGACCTTTCGAGCATCTGGTCGTGGCGGGGACACCGGTTTTCATGATCTGGATAGGTGAGCCCGTCCCTGTACTTTCAGCTGTACGCTACTGGAAAAAGAGAAGAAAAAAGCTAAAGGGTGGTTTGGTCAGGAGTCGCAGAGTATCTGTTCCGGTCAAGAGGGTTGCTCTCTTCTGCGATCGACGCTGGATTGAGCGATCGGATACACCGGCCAGACGACGTCGAGTTTGTCGTCGCTGCGAGAGGGTGGAGTGAATGTGTCAGTTTTGGGAATTTTGACCTGTATCGGAGTCGGTTCCAGGCGACAGCAGGTGAGTGTGGCCATCGAATGTGTCCATCCTCATCGGGTTCCGGCGTTTCGTCAAGTGCATATGTCCGATCTGTACAATTTATGCTGACATCCTTGTCAACCGCAGACTTCTTCGCGCCGCGGTTTGAGGAAGCTACAAAATTGGGTGGGAGGATGATAAAGGTCATACAGGATGCACAGGCAGCAGAACAGAGATAGCACATGGAGCAGTGGTCCATCAACATGTGTCAACCTATACGGTGCACATGAGGCAAGAGTCCATGAAATCTGAGCGAAAAGGAAGGATTATGCGTTGATATCCTCTTACTTCTGGACCATTTACGGTGAAGTTTGCAACCTCAAGTAAGATACTCACACTTCCATACCTATTCTCTTTAATTACCACATGCACAGCTCTTTTACTGAATGAGGACTAATTCAGGTTTTTCATCATGTCACTGTCACGGTGCTACGTCGACCAGCAGTATGGCCTGACGCTCAGCTCCTGGAATCGACAACGGTTTGACTAGGCTTCGGCGAAGTTTAGGCTACCGTTGTCAGACTTAGCTTGAATAACTCGAGGACACGCGTGGGTGTAGCCGAGTGAAGTGCCGGTCGAGTAGCGTAGGCTAAACAGGGCAAGGGCTAAATTCAATATGGCAAAGCTAGGTAACTATGAATGACTATCGTTGACTTTCAATGACTTTCAATCTCGAATCGCTGGTTCTCTCCGCCTCTCGACTCATCTCTCTTGTACCTTCTTCTCCTGGCCTATCTTCGGCTTGTCTTGTTTCGAGATCAATGGTGTTTTGTCGTAGGCAAGGGGGAAGGGTGTTGAGTACAATGGATCGCGTCGGAGACAAAGAGGCGAAAGGTAACCTCGTTTCGGCGAACAACGAACAGGGTCGAGCCTCGGTCAGAATACAAGGCCGAAGTGAAGCATTGGATGCTTGTAGTTGGCGACATGTCGGCGTCTTGTTTCGAGGTCAATGGTGTTTCGTCGTAAGCGAGGGGAAGCCTGGTGAGGACAATGGGACTTGAATTGGAGACAAAGGAGCGAGAAGTGGCCGCGTTTCGATGCACAACAAATAACTTCAACCTTCGTTTCAGAGTATAATGCCGAAGTCGATTATTGGTTGTCTATTGTCGGCGTCCTGTCGAGATCAATGGTGTATTGCTGTAGGCCAGGGGAAGGGTGTTGAGTACAATGGATTGAATCGGAGACAACGGGGCAAAAGATAACCTTGTTTCGGCGAACAAAGAACATGGTGGAACCTCGTTTCAGAGTACAAGGCCAAAGTGAAGCACTGGTTGCTTATAGTCGGCGATATTCGGTGATGCTATCCGAATATCCAAGCAACTCATTGGACCAAAGACCTGTAAAGTCATCAAATCATATACAGACAACACATTTGTTAGAGATAGGTGGTGACGACTACAAGTAGTATCCTTTCCATCTTTGATTTTGATCTCAACTTCTGTTCACCTTTGTATATGGAACAATATATTTCGATAGAGTATTTCATTCATAGCAACAACTGAGGAGAGGAATACATTTTATGGAAGACTTGCCAATGGGGGACTCGGACAGCAGGCTTTGCATTGGAGCTGGTGCAAAGATCTTGAGCTGGATGAAGACGATCTTGGCTGATTCAGGTTGAGCAGATGTTGGTAATGCAAGGTGGAATTCACGTGCAAGTGAAAAGCCGACAGGGAGATCCATGAAATCATTCCGTTGGCCGATCTGGGCCATTACGTAGATTCTCGACACGTGCTCGTTTGGCGTGTTTCAACATCAGCATTTTTCCTTTCCTGCTTTTGCGACAATCTTCCCTCGACAATGCTCTTGGACAAGCCTTAGGTGCACGAAGCTAGCAGTGTGCGAGAGTGTCGCGCAATGTACGTTCGTATCAGGCTTGAGCCAATTTTTGACACTGATGACTACAGGCCTCTCCCGGTCGAACGATCACAAGGCTCGGTCAGTTGTTCGCTCATACCAGTCACGATGCCCCACGCACTTCACCCCGCCTAGCCTTGGCAAATCTACCCAACGCTGACTCCAAAATAGGTGTCATCCCTTGTAGCTCGTTTCCAAATCGCCGCAGACCGAGATAAGAACTCCGCTCAACGCGAAGCCAGACGGCAGAGTCTTACTCTACGGCGCACAAGCTCGACAGGTGCTCCGATACAGCCTGTCAAGCCCGGGGAGACTGCCCCAGTCATTGGCAACCGCTACGATAAAGGAGACGAAAGTGGAGTGGAGGCAGGCCAAGGGAAAGGAGTCTCGGAGGTGATCAAGGATGGAGTGGGAGACCTGGTCGAGAATGTAAACGAGATAGCGATCGGAAGTGGGATTGAAGCGAAGCAGTCGAACGATGACATGGCGGATCAAGGCAATGTGAAGGGGGAGAAGGGGCACAGTCAGACCGGCTCGGGGACAACGCACGTGCACGTAACGATACCTGTGGACCCGTCAAAGCCAGAGATGATGACGACCGGAAGCGAAGGTTTTACGGCCTCTGCGACGCCTCTGGATCGATCCAATGGAAAAGACGTCACTCTAAAACCTTCGATCGGTACCAATCGTCCTACAGTAGAAAACCCCTCGTCTACCTCGCCTGTCACTCAGGTAGCGCAGCCATCGAAATCAGCCTCATCGACAACCGGTAGAACACCGTCATCTACGAATATCAATCGTACACGTCAGGCCTCCATTCCGACAAGCTCCAAAACCACTCGCTCTTCTAATCACGCACCGAGCACTGCTACCAAAGCGCATGCGGTAACCCCGCTGTCCAGCGCTGCGACCAAGCAGGACGATTCTGCGCAGACACCTTCGACTAGATCAGCGAGTTCCATCTCCAGATCAAGCATGAGAACATCTCTCACCCCGTCGACATCTTCTTGGAGACTGGTTCCTTCCCATACTGGTCCCGCTCGGAGAACACCATCAGATTCTAACGGCACACCCAATGCTTCCCCTCTCAACCCACAGCTTACCGGAACACCCAGCAAACCTACCGCTTCGAGTCTGGCTAAAGCTCGCTCCTCCACGACCGTCACACCAGCCGAGAACACCACTCCCGCCGAGAAGAGAAAGAGCACATCGCTCGGTCGCGCAACAGGATCGACGATTCGATCGAGGCTGAGCTCATCCAGCCCGAGTCCGAGCCCGACTGAAAAGCCAACGGCAACGAGTAGCGGCTTACTGAGATCTGGCTCAAGATTGTTGCAGGGTACCGCGGCAAGTCGAGCGAAAGCGGCAGAGCACACTTCGCCGAGAACGACCCCTTCTTTCAGTACTGGTCAGAAACCTACCTCCACCTCAAGTTCGTCGGCGGCGAAGACGGCTGGGAGCGTATCGAGGATGCCTACGGTTGGCAAGAGTCCGATAGGACGGGTCGGGTTAGCTGGAGCGGGTGCGGTGCATGTTCCTCGAAGAGGCGGGAAGACAGGGATTACGGATGGGGCGACGGAGCAAAGAGATACGGAGGAGAGAGAACAGGTCACGGTCGAGGATAAGCTGGGCAATGCAAGTCAGGATTCGGCGATCAAAGATGATCCGAGGTTGAACGGTCACAGCGAGATTGGGGGGATGGTCGAACCCGTCACTTCCGAGAAGGCATCGGCGGATGATGCTTCCGATGGCCGAGCAGCAAAGACCGATAACGAGGAGAAGAACCAAGGATCGATGGGGGACGACGCAGGGTTGGAGATACCTGCAAAGGATGCGGCGGCTGAGAACGGACACGTCAGGGAGATTAGCGCGGAGAGCTTGGAGGAGATACCGGATGAAGCTTGATGAATGCTTGACTTGCTCCCAGAATGAAGATACCCAGCTCACATAGTTCAGGATGTAGCGTGGGAGTCGTCTTGGCAATCATCGGGCATAGCCAGGTCCCCAGGGCAGCGGACCTAAGGCGCCCTGGCGAAACCTTTCGCATTGCTTGCTAAAGTTACCCGACATCTGAACCTGCAATTTCCTGACTCAATGCAGCAGTATGCATACCGATTCACATGCTCGCTTGACTCGAACATGAAATTGTAAAGACAGAAACTGCAAAGAGGGTGTTTTGGCTTCTGGTGTGTACGTTGCACCATCTCACTATCAAGACAGGTTCAATACACAAATAGATATGGGTCTCGGCCGTAATAAGCAAGAATGTGCCAGAATCTATATCAAACCGCCACCTGACCACTCAATCTTTTTCTTCTCACGGACGTCACTGCCAACATCTCTGACAGTGGTCCTTCCAGTGTCTAAAATCGGCAATAAGCTCCTTAGCAGTAGAGTTCATGGGGAGAAAGTGACTGATCTAAGCAGCAGGATCATGCTCAGATCCTGGGAAACACTGCAAATGATGCGGAAACTACTTGATTTATAGCATGTATGCAAAAGGCTCCCTGGTGTTAAAATATCCCCATTCCGCTCTCAGCACACAGCAAGGATAAGATGGCTCCCATAAATCTTTTTCGATGTTATCGTTCTGCGCTTCATGTAATGTGCACACTGTTTCTTATACATCATGTATATATCTCTCCTTGTCAGCATCACCATCCACCGATATCATTTCCAGGAGATAGCAAATCCAGTTGTGTCATTCATTGTTACGGTCCTGCCAGAGCTTCGTGGAGTACTGCAGGCTGAGGGATAGAGCAAGGGACGGGATAAGGTCAAGGAGT
>JAABUH010000902.1_pt1 | contig 38153 bp, 30 predicted proteins | sample 5559121 | NCBI WGS metagenome assembly JAABUH01 (sample SAMN10711871, study PRJNA513364) | rock metagenome | isolation source: Antarctica rocks | place: Antarctica: Victoria Land, Battleship Promontory nord | collected 2015-12-28
AGAGGAGCGTCATGGTGCGATAGACTGCCTCCGGCATCGGGCGACTCCTTCGGTAGGTCGGTCTCAGCACCCGCACTCTACCAACGGACCACGCCCGATGCCACTTCAATTAGCGGAAACTAGAGTAGAAATAGGTATCTCGCTCGTGATCGACTCCTGCCGAGGGGGGCAGATGCCGCGCGTGGGAGGAGTGCCGGGTGGCGTTGACGGAGCCGGTCAAGGCGTTGTTGCGTGAGGCTGCCCAGGCGCTCACGGGGAGCGAACGGCGGCGCTTCTTGGCGCGCACGGTCGAGGAACTCGGGCCGGGTGGGCAACGCCGGACGGAGCGCGAGTTGGGTTGGAGCCGGGTGACGATCCGCAAGGGCCAGCGCGAGCGGGCCAGCGGCGGCGCCTGCGTCGACGGCTTCGCCTTGCGGGGGCGCAAGCGCGCCGAGGCCCATCTGCCCGCCCTGCTGGACGATCTGGAGGCCGTCGTCGTCGGCCAGAGCCAGGCCGACCCCTCCTTCCGCACGACGCGCCTCTACACGCGGCTGACGGCGGGCGAGGTGCGCCGTCGGCTCGTCGCCGAGCAGGGCTACACCGACGCCGAGCTGCCCTGCGTGCAGACGATCGGCGCGAAGCTGAACGCGCTGGGGTATTATCCCCAGACCGTGGCCAAGACGCCGCCCCAAGCGGCACTGGAACGGCACCCTGCTCGATTCCCTCGACGCCGTCCCGGGCTGTGCCGCCACCATGACCTGGAAGGGGACCCACCCCAGCGTCGCCGTCGTCACGACCGCCTACGCGCGCGGCGTGACCTTGACCAAAGCGGCGATGGCGGACGTGGAGGCGCAACTCACCCGACACCCGACGCTCGGCAGGTGGTTCGTCGACATCCGCCCACCCCAGGCCAGACGGGATAGCTAATTCTGCGGGAAGCCCTAACGCCGATGCTCCCGCATACCGCGCGCGGTGCCGGACCCGCAGTCGGGTGGACGCACCGCCGTCGTGTCACGCCCCGGCGGTGTCGTCCGGGGCGGGCACGGGAAAGCCGCAGTCGCCGGTGCCGCGCGCCCCCGCGCGGGCACCGCGACGGTCGTGGCCGCCCAGCTGCTGCGCCGTCGCCAGGTCGTGGCCAGCGTCGCGGATGTCGCCGCCGGTAGTGCGGCGGGAATCGTGGGGCGACAGCGCCGGGACCGCCGCAGCGGCGCATCGCTGCGCCACAAGCGCGTCCCAGCTGCGGGTCCGCCGCCAGCGCTTGCCCTCGGCGCGGAAGATCCGGCGCACCTGGCTGCGCCCGACCGTTACACCACGCGCGGCCGCCGCCGCGACCAGGGCGTCGAGGGTCCAGTGGGCGTCGCGCGCCTCGTCCTCGGCGCGTGGCAAGCCTTCGCGTTGCGGCATGAGCCGCCCCGGCGGGGTCGTGCGCGCGAGCGCCAGGATGCGCCCACGCTCCGTCTCGGTCAGCCGCCGCTTCCGCCCGGCACCGGGGCGGTCGCCGAGCCCGCCCAGCCCCGCGGCGTTGAAGCGCGCCAGCCGCTCGCGCACCGTCTGCGGATGGCCGCCGAGCTCGGCGGCGATGGCGCCGGTCCGCAGGCCGTCCCAGCTGCGGGCGACCATCCGCGCCCGCCGAATCCAGTCGCCCGGCGCGTGGCGACTCGCGGCCAACTTGCGGATCTTCCGCTCTTCTTCGGCGTCGACGGCGGGACGGGCACACAGCAGCTTCGGCATGGCGGCCTCCTTCTCACGTGCCACCAGCACCAGCATAAGTTGTACCGCTATTGAGGAACGATGCACTAGCCGCGGGCTAAGCGGCGGGGCCAGACTGGGGCCACCGGGCATGTCGACGAAATCTCCTTCATGATTGCTGGGGCGCAGTGCTGTCTGTATCGGGCCATCGATCGCGACGGCAATCGCATCGACGCGTGGCGCAGGGCGACCCGCGACATAGGGCAGCCCAAACCTGGTTCCGGCAGGCCGATGCGACGGTCGGGCAGCCCCCTACCCGCGTGACCACCGATGGACACACAGCCTACCCGGGCACCATCGGCGAGACGCGGGGGCAGGGCGTAGCCCACCGCACCAGCCACTGCAAGAATAACCGGATCGAACAGGATCATCACGGCGTGCGACGACGCTCTTACCCCACGCGCGGCTTCAGGGCCGTGTCTCGGCCGCCCGTTTCTGTCCCGCCTTCGAGGAAAAACGTCAGTCGTTCCACGCCGCGACCCGGTGCGGCGCGCACGTCGCGCTTGTGGACCGGCGACGCTTGTTCCTGGACCGGTGGGCGGCCGTTATGACCGCCGCCGCCTGACAGCAAGGAGGGCCACGTTCCCGCCGTCCTCAGCACCCTGTGGGCACGACCGTCGCCCTGGTTCTGGCGCATCCGCTTGACACCGCTGCTATGATGACCAGGGGAAGCTGTTCCGCACTAGCTAGTCCAGGCGGGGCTATGCTATCGGAGCGGGGATAGCACCCGTCAGCCGTCGCGCCGTAGCGCGTGCATCCGCGCAGTCTGCCACGGACTGGCGATGGGGAAGGGAGGAGACGGAGATGGGTCGCCAATATCAGGGCAATGTAGGGGTCTCACGCCGGAAAGCGCTACGACTAATCGCCGGGGCAGGTGCCGCGACCGTCCTCGTCGCATGCGGGAACGGTGAAGCGGCACCAACCCCCACCGCCCCAGCTACCACGACGGTGGGCGCGTCATCTCCGGTGGCAATTGGTGCTACATCGAGCATTAGGGCTACACCGAGCGCCACAAGGAGCTCGATGCCGGTGGTGGCCCTGGAGTTGCCGAATACCACCGTCGCGATCCCGTCCGGGAACGTGTCGCTGCGGATGGTGGATAACTCGACCAATAAAGCGCCCTTCCTCAACGCAGTGTTCGCGGCGTATCGGGGCAAATATCCGAACGTGCGCATCACGCACGATACGCTGCCTGCCGCCGAGGTGGCCAAGGTGGTCCCCTGGGGATCCAGAACGGGAACGCGCATGACCTCTTCCAACTCCCGGCGGTGATCACCGCCGCGCAGGCCGTGGCGCAGGGATGGCTACATCCGCTCGACGACATCATCCCGGACTTCGTGCAGTGGCGGGCGGCCTTCCCCCCGAACTCGTTCTTCGAAGGCTCCAACGTCTTCAAGGGCAAGACCTACACCTTCCCCACGGACGGCAACTGGGGCTACGACACCTTCCTCTTCTACAACGCCGAGTACATGCAGCGCGCCGGTGTGGACCCGCAGGCGAAGCCGCTCACCTGGAGTGAATACCGCGCGACCGCCAGGAAGATCACCGTGCAGGGGGCGGGGAAGTACTATGGGGTGATGATCGAGGGCGGTGAAACGGCCCGTTTCGAGGCGATCGTGCGCAATCTCGCGCAAATGGCGGGCGCGGTTGGCGGCACCAGCAGCGGTATCACCGATATTGACTGGAAGTCGGGACAATACCTTTACGCGTCGGACCAGTATCTGGCCGTCATCGACCTGCTCCTCGCCCTCAAAGCGGATGGCAGCGTCTTTCCGGGCGCGCTCGCCCTCAACCAGAACCAAGCGCGGGCGCAGATGGCCCAGGGCGTGACCGGGATGATCCTCTCCGGTATCTATTCGCTGCCCTTCTTCCTGCTGCAGAACCCCGACTTCGGCTATGGCGTTGCCAGCCAGCCCGTCCCCGATAGCGGCGTCGTCGCCCCGTGGTCCTATGGACCGCCGAGTGGGCTGTTCTGGGCCTACGCACAGACCAAGTACCCGCAAATTGTCGGCGACCTCCTCGCCTATATCGGGAGCGAGGCGGGGCAAGAAGCCCAGATTCGCTTGTATGACACCCCCTTGCCCGTTCGCTTCCCCCGGGCGAATGCGCAGGGGAGCTTCGACCCGCGCATGCGCAAACTCTTCCCGCTCATGGAGCAGCAGACGCGCCTCGGCCCGAACCCCGTCGTGCGGAACCCGGATGTCGCGAACGTGCTGATCGAACAGAAGCCGGTGACGCCCAACTTCGGTGCCATCATCCAGGGCATCTACACGGGGCAGATCGGCGACGCGAAGAAGGCGATGCAGGACTTGACAGACCGCGCGGACAAGGAGTTGGAGCGGGCGATCAAAGCGGCGCAAGCGAAGGGCGCGAAGGCCTCGCGCGACGACTATGTCTTCCCGAACTGGGACCCCGCCAAGGATTACACGGAGGCGGATTATGCCGCGCTCAAGAAATAGTGCGGTAGAGGAGCGACCGGTGGCGATGACAGGGCAACGGCCCAATATCCTCTTTCTCTGCCCGGATCAGCATCGGCCGGATTGGCGGGGGACGAATGCAGCGCTGCCCGTGCGCACGCCCCACTTGGATGCGCTCGCACGCCGCGGCGTGACGTTCCCGCGCGCCATCTACCCCCTCCCCCATCTGCGCGCCCGCCCGCGCCTGCCTTGCCGCCGGGCGGAGCTATCACCGCTGCGGCGTGCCGAACAACGACCACGATTACCCGCTCGACCAGCCCACCTACTACGCGGCGTTACGCGATGCGGGGTACCATGTCGCGGGCGTCGGCAAGTTCGACCTGCACAAAAAGACGCTCGACTGGGGCCTTGACGGCTCGCGCTGCCTCGACGCCTGGGGCTTCTCCGCGGGCATCGACAACGAGGGCAAGCACGACGCGCTCAAGAACGGCGTGACCGAGCCGAAAGGCCCGTATATGGCCTATCTGCACGCGGCCGGGCTGGCGGCGATGCACGCGCAGGACTTCCTCCACCGACACAATTACAAAGACACGTACCCCACCCCCTTGCCCGATGACGCTTACTGCGACAACTGGATCGCGGAGAACGGCTTGCGGCTCCTCCAGGACTTCCCTGCCGACCGCCCCTGGCACCTGCAAGTCAACTTCACCGGACCGCACGAGCCGATGGACGTCACGGAGAACATGCAGACGCGTTGGCGAGAGGTCGGCTTCCCGCCGCCGCATGCGAATGACCAGTGGGACGCGGAGACCCATCAGCGTATCCGCCGGAACTACGCGGCGATGATCGAGAATATTGATCGCCATGTTGGTCATCTCCTCGAGGTGGTGACGGCGCGCGGAGAACAGGAAAACACCGTCGTCTACAGCAGCGATCACGGCGAAATGCTCGGCGATCACAACCGCTGGGCCAAGAGCACCTGGTATCAGCCCTCGGTCGGCGTGCCGCTCACCGTCGCGGGACCGGGGGTTCGGCAGGGCGTGACGAGCGACGCGCTCGTCTCCCTCCATGACCTCGCGGCGACGATGCTCGACTATGCGGGTCTCACCGCGCTGCCGGGGATGGACAGCCGCTCCTTGCGCCCGGTGTTGGAAGGGCAGGCGGAAACACATCGTTCGTTCCTCGTTTCCGCGCTCGCCGACTGGCGGATGATCGCGGATGGTCGCTACAAGCTGATCCTGACGGAGCATGAGCCACCGCGCCTCTTCGATCTGCGGGAGGACCCCTGGGAGGACCGGGATATCGCCGACACCACCCCGGCGGTGGTGGATCGCCTGCGCCAGTTGCTCGCGGAGGCGTACACGCAGTGAGGGACCCGCTGCTCATGCTGCGGTTGCATCGGGATCGGGACGTCGGGGATGTTGAGGGGCGCCGTAGCCAGTACGAAACCGGCCGGGCTGCGCGGCTGGTAGCCACCGAAATGGCCACCCTGCGGTCCTCGAACAGGCGACGTTGTCCCGCGGGCACGACGCGACCGTCGATTGCGGGTAGCCGACCGAACGTAGCGGTGGAGTGCCCGACTGGCCTGCTAGCTGCGGTGCGGTGCGCCCTCGTCAAGGGGCGCCGCTGTGGGTCGGCATTCGTGACGGTCTACCGGCAGAAGCGCCACACCACGCCGCTGTCGCGGATGCTGTTCACCGCAACGCGATACTGACGCGCAGCAACAACGCCTGCTGCAGGTGTCGTTGCCAGGGCGTCGACGAGGACAGCCGCGCCTGTCATCCTCCAAGGAGTTTCTCCGGTCGCTATTGCGGTCTGACGGCCGCTCTTGCCTTGCCTCGGATAGACCGGAAGAATGCGACAAGGTCGGGCCGCTTATTCGGCCAGTCCTGCCAGCATGGTGAGCCGATACGTTGCAACAAGCGCGGCGCGGAATCGCCCTGTGGCGACACACCCTCCGCAGTCGGCTCCATCCGCAGGGTAGGGAGAGCGGCGAAGGGCGCGCTGATGCTGGTGCCGTCTGTCCGCCCGGCCTTCCCTGCTGCGCCGTCGTTGCCCCTCCGCCATGCGCAACGAACGCGCCCATGATGTCGCTGCACTCGGCACGGGGCGCGCGAATCCCAGGTACAGCGTTCGATCGGTTGAGTAAGGAGCGCACCACCATGACGAAGATCACTTTCCTCGGTGCAGGCAGCACCGTCTTCGCGCGTAACCTCCTGCGCGACATCTTCATCTTCCCGGAACTGCACGACGTCACGATCGCCCTGATGGATATCGACCCCGTGCGGCTACGCGGGACCGAGCGCGTCGCGCACCGGATCGCCGAGCAGGCCGGTGCAAAGCCACGGATCGAGGCGACGACCGATCGGCGGGAGGCATTGGACGGGGCCGACTACGCGATCAATATGATCCAGGTGGGCGGCTATCGCCCGAGCACCATGATCGACTTCGCCATCCCGCAGAAGTATGGCCTGCGCCAGACGATCGGCGATACCCTCGGCATCGGCGGGATCATGCGCGCGCTGCGCACCATCCCGGTGCTGCTCGCTATGGCACAGGACATGGCGGAGTGCTGCCCCAACGTCACCTTCCTCAACTATACGAACCCCATGGCGATGCTCTGCGTGGCGATGAACCGCGCGACGCCGATCAAGACCGTCGGCCTCTGCCACAGCGTGCAGCACACCGTGGAGCATCTGGCACGGATCATCGATGTGCCGTCCCGGGAGATCAACCATGTCTGCGCGGGGATTAACCACATGGCCTTCTGTCTCCGCTTGGAGCGGGACGGCGAGGACCTCTACCCGCGCATCCGCCAAGCACTCGACGAGGGGCGTGTGCCGGCCGATGATCGGGTCCGCTTCGAGGTCTTCAAGCGGTTCGGCTACTTCGTGACCGAGTCGAGTGAGCACTTCTCCGAGTATGCACCCTGGTTCATCAAGCACGGCCGCCCCGACCTGATCGAGCGTTTCAACATCCCGTTGGACGAGTACCCACGCCGCTGCGAGATCCAGCTCGCCGAATGGGACGAGATGCGCGCCGCGCTGGAGAGCCCCGATCCGGAGGCGGTGGCGCGCCACGAGCGGGAGCGGGCGGAGAGGCGCCTGGTCCGCATCGCCCAGAAGGACCCCGCGCGGGCCGAGGAGCTTCGCCGCGACATGGCCGAGCACCAGCAGTCCCAGACCGTCGCGCACTCCGGCGAGTACGGCACGCTGATCATCCACGCGATGGAGACGAACACGCCTGTGGTGATCAACGGTAACGTTCAGAATCACGGTCTGATCGGAAACCTACCGGCGAACTGCTGTGTCGAGGTGCCTTGCCTGATCGACAAGAACGGCGTGCAGCCGACCGTGATCGGCGCGCTACCGCCGCAACTAGCCGCGCTGATGCAGACCAACATTAATGTGCAGGAGCTGACGGTGGAGGCGGCGCTGACCGGCAAGCGCGAGCACATCTACCACGCGGCGCTGCTTGACCCGCACACCGCCGCCGAACTCGACACCGACCAAATCGTCACCCTGGTCGACGACCTGATCAATGCGCACGGCGAGTGGCTACCGGTATTCCGCTAAACGTTGGCGAGCAGAGGCTGGGAGACCGGGCTGTCGATGGGCGCTACACTCTCGTCGTTCAGCACCCACGACCTGGTACAAGGTGCCCGCCGACAGGTTCCGCTGCTGTGTCTGCCGTCACGCCCACCTCGTCTGCACCAGCACGCCCTGCATGGGTTATCGCCGGACACCGGTGCCCGCATCTCCGGCCCACCACGGCCAACGTTGCGCGACCGGCACTGCTCGTGGCATCGTTCGTCGCGGTCCGCACTGCCCGACGCGGGGCGTCCGTGTTCGCCCTGCGGCTGGCGCGAGTGAACCGACGGCAGCAGGGCGTATCGGTATCGCGCCGTGCCGGGTGCGATGGTCACGGCCAACACCGGACGAATGTCCGCGCCGTTGAGCAGGCGTTGCCCGGGTGGCGCATACGCCACCCGGGCGGTCGCCCTACGCCCCGGGCGCGGGGTCGTCGGAGCGCGGGCCACCTGGCGTGACCACGGCGCGGCCTGACCGTGACCAACGCGCGACGGCATGGCGGCGTGCCGCTCGGGCCTACCGGTGCCTCGTTGCTTGGGATGCGATGTGGCTTCTTGCCACGTCGGGCCGCTTCGCGGTACGCTGCCCTTGAACGTTGGGGGATAATCCCGTGATCGCTGCACGATAGCGGAGGGGTTGGGTACGATGGCGTCGCCGAATGCCTATGCGGGGGCGAACCACAGCAGCGTCAAGCGGAGCAATCGGGCCACGATTTTCCGCGCGATCCGCGCGCTCGGCCCGATCGCGCGGATCGCGCTGGCGCGCCGGACCTTGCTGAATGCCGGGACGGTCACCAACATCGTCGACGAATTACTGGACGCTGGCTTGGTCGAGGAAACCGGACAGGGTGTCTCCCGCGTGGGGCGACGGCCGGTCTTCTTGGAGGTGAAGCCCACCGCCCGCTACGCCATCGGCATCGACATCGCCCGCGACGCAATCTCCGGTGCCGTCGTCGACCTCGCCGGCCACCAGCGCACTCGGCTCCATGAGGCGGCCGGGCCGTGGCTGACAGGTGAGATGATCCGCATCGCCGCCTGCGATGTGATCGACCGTCTCCTCACGCGTCTTTCGGAGGAGGAACGCGCCGCGCTCATCGGGGTCGGCATCGGCGCGTTCGGCCCCCTCAGCTTGCGGTCGGGGGGCTTCCTCGCGCCACCGGGGTTCGATTCCTGGCAAGACCTCGCCCTCAAACCCCACATCCAGACCCACTTCGGGCTCCCGACATTCGTCGACAACAACGGCAATACCGGTGCCCTCGCCGAGTTATGGTTCGGTGCGGGCCAGGGGATCGAGAACTTTGTTTTCCTCTCGCTCGGCACCGGTATCGGCGGCGGCCTGGTCCTCGATGGCGAGCTGTACCGCGGCAACCATGATGTCGCCGGCGAACTCGGTCACATCAGCATCGACGCCAACGGCCCGCGCTGCGCCTGCGGCAATTATGGCTGCCTGGAGCTGTATGCGTCGGTCCCGCGGGTCCTCGCGGCGACCAGGGCCGCGCTGGCTACCGGCGAACCGTCCATGCTCCGAGCGCGGGTTCATGGGGATGAGGAGTTGACGCTCGATGCAATCATCACCGCCGTCCACGACGGTGACCCGCTTACCAGCCGCGTCTTCATGGCTGCGACACACGCGCTGGCTGTCGGCCTGGTCACCATCATCAACAGTTTCGATCCGGGCGTGGTCCTGCTTGGTCGGGGGCTCGCCAGCGCCGGCGACATCCTCCTCGACCCCGTGCGCGCGGAGGTGCGGCGCCGGGTCTTCCCCGCGCTGCGGGACACCGTGCGCATCGAGGCGACCACCCTCTCGGATGCGCCGACGGTCGGTGCGGCGACACTGGCGCTCCAAGGGTTCTTCGCCGCCCCTCTTGCCCACAACACCGCTCTTACCTACGTACCCAACTTTCGCCCGAGTTAGCGGGATTTCGGGTGTCTGTGCGATCAATCTTGATAAGGCGTAGCCGTCTTGCACCTCTCGGATGCCCGACGTCGTTGTATAAGCGAAGGCGAGCATGATGTCCGCCCCGACCGCCGCCGAGTCCGCTCCCTCCAGCACCGCCCGTGCCAGCCTGGCCGTCCTGGGGATCAAGCTCCGGTAGTTTGGACCGCTTCGGCTCCATCCGGGACGAGGTCCGCATCGCCCTACTCACCGGGGCGCAGGGTGTGGCGGCGCAGGCGGTTGTGCGGGACACGCCCGACGCGTGCACCATCGAGCATGTGGCGCAGCTGGAGCAGGCCGTCGATCGCATCTTCGGCGCGCACGGTCGAGGCGAGCGCCACGACGATGCGCAGGCATGGCAGCTGCTCGACGCCGACGTGCGCGGCCACCCCTGCGGCAAGCAGGCCGCCCTCGCCACCACCGGCTCCTTCGCTAAGCAGCGCCGCCGCCGGGGCCGCCAACGCGGGCGAGTGCTCGCCACCGCCGACCACGAGGTCGTGGTAGGCCGACTTTTCGCTGGCAACACGCCACTGCGCGCCGCTTTGCCGACCCTCGTCCTGGCGGCACCGGGCGATCCTGCGGATCGACGCCGGAGCGGGCGGCCACGCCGACCGCAACTGGGGGTTGGCGCGCGGGTGCCACATCATCGCCAAAGATTGCGCTACCGCGCGGGCGCGCCGCCTCGCCGAGAACGTCGCGACGTGGTTCGGCGATCCCCGCCAGGTGGATCGCCATGAGGGCGTGGTGACGACCCCGGCACCGGAGTATAAGGCGGGGGCGGGCGGGCGAGCGGTGACCCGCGTTGCCGTGCGGTGCGGTCAGGCGTCCGGGGACTGGGGCGTCGGGGTGGTCATCGCGACTTTGCCCGTCGCCGCAGCGCTCCTCCTTGCGGGACAAGCACCCGCGCTGGCCGCCGATCCGGCGGCCGCTGCATTGGCCTACGTCTACCGCTACGACCAACACAGTGGCGGTGTGGAGACCGCCTGCAAGGGCGATAAGCAGGGCCTCGCCCTGACCAAGCGCAACAAGCAACGCTGCTAAGCGCAGCAGGTGCTCATCGCGCTGCGCCAGCTGGCCCACAATGTCCTCGTCTGGGCGCGGCGTTTCCTCGCCGCCCACGCGCCGCGGGTGCGCGACTTCGGCATCAAACGGCTGGTGCGTGCTGTCTTCGGGGTGCGCGGGGTCGTCGCGCGCGACGCGGCCGACCACGTACGGGCCGTGGTGCTCAACCAGGCCGATCCCCTCGCCCCGCACCTGCTGACCGCGCTCTGCGCGCTGGCCGCCGCGACGGCCATCCCGATCCGGCTCGGCGAGACGGAGCGACCGCCCGGCGTCACGCGCGCCGCCTTCCCGCCACCGCGCACAGCGCCGTGGCACGCCACAGTCTGCCCTCACGTCCCCCGGTTAGTCGCGTGGGTGCGCACACGCAGCGCGCAGCGAGGTCGCCGGGGCGATGGTGCCTGTAAGCGTGGCCGGTATCATGCCGCGATTCAGGAGCCGACGCCGCAGGCCCACCGGTGCGTGCCCTGGCTGGTATGTGCGCCACGATGATAGTTGCAGCCGCCAATCCTATACCGCCATTTCGGGGGAAAGTTGGGTACGTAAACAGCTAACCGGGACGCAGAAGGGATCGGCACGGCGCTTTCGCGTCGAGTATGTGTCGATCCAAGCTGATCCGCGACAGCGGAGCGTAAAGCTTCTCGTGCGCCGCATGGCGAGCGGTCTTACCAGCTTGCAGACCGTCCCCTTGACAAGGTGATCCCTTTGATTTACGATGATACCCCATTGGTAGAAGCAATAAAATAACACCCCGGTCGCGCATGAGAAAGGGCTGTTTCATTGAGGACAACACGATACGCGGCAGCCGGAACAGCGGGTATCACGCCGTTCGTCTCGGCGCAGCCCTACGACGCGGCCAGGCTGCTACGCGAGGGTCGTCGAACTCCGCCGACCCGCAGCGCAGGCGGTGATGACAACGATCAGGGACCAGCAGATGGCTCCGGGACAGCGGGAATGCGACATTGCAAGTCCGGGGTCGAGGAGAGGGCTAGGCGATGACGAAACGGTTCAAGGTCGCGGTGATCGGCACGGGCGATATGGGTAGCCGACACATCGAGGGCTGGACGCTGGCGGGGCACGACGTGGTGGCGCTGGCCGATGTCGACCTCGCCCGCGCCAGGGAGTTGGCCGACCAGCACCAGGTGCCCAGGATATACGCGGACTATCGGGAGTTGCTTGCCGATACCGACGTCGCGATCGTCTCCGTCTGCACACCGCTCGCATTGCACGCGGCGATCACGATCGCCGCCGCCGAGCATGGCAAGCACGTCTTCTGCGAGAAGCCGCTGGCGCGCTCCTTCGCCGAAGCAAAGGCGATGGAGCAAGCAGTGCGCAAGGCGGGGGTCCAATTCGGCATCGGTTTCCAGCGCAACCTGGCCGAGTGGGTCGACTTGTTGGCCAGCCAGGCACGCGCGGGACGCTTTGGGCGTCCGCTGGTGTTCCACTCCGAGGCGCTGGCGGAGGTGCGACCGAAGCGTGTCATGCACGATCGCCACGGCAACAACGGGCCGATCATGGATACGGGCTGCCACTTCTTCCTCCTGTGGCAGACCGTCTTCGGGTCACGCCCCAAAACGGTCTACGCGCAAGGCCGGATCCTGGCCAAGGACCGACCGGAGGTCGCCCACTTCAAGGCGCTGGCGATCGATACGGCGGTCATCACGATCGAGTACGAGTCGGGGGATATCGCGACGTTGACCGTTTCCTGGGGGCTGGCCGCGCACACCAAGCTGAAAGCCCGGCCCGATCGCGTGTTCGGCCCGGTCGGTGGTGCGGAGCGAACACCGGATGGGCTGACCCTCTATCAGGGCGACCAGGTCGAGGCGCTTCCCCTCGCGCCAGAGAATCTGCACCAGAAAGAGCTGGCGCTCTTCGCCAGCGCCATCGAGAGCGGACAGCCGCCGGCCTATGGGTTCCGGGCGGGAAAGGAGATGCTCGCCGTCACCCTGGCGATCTTCCAATCGATCGAGACAGGGACGGTCGTACCCGTCTCGTATGACTTCTGATGGAGGCGAGTGCCATACCAGAGGATCACGAGGAGGGGCAGTGAAGCTCAGTTGCCACGAGATGATGCTTGGCGACCGGCCACTGACAGAGAAATTCCGCTTGGCCCGGGAAGCCGGCTTCGATGGCGTCGATCTGCGCGGCGATCTGCTCCAGGGCCAGGTGGCTGAAGCGGCGCGGCTGGTGCGGGAGACCGGGCTGCCGGTGCCGACGGTGTATGGCCGACTGCGCCCACCGCTCGTCGCCAAAACCCTGGCAGAACGGGCGGAGTCGCTGGCGATGCTCCGGAGCCGCTTGCGCGATGCCGCGCAGGTCGGGGCCCGACGGCTGATCGTGGTGCCGATCTTCGGTGCCGCGCGGATCACGGTCCAGCGCGGCCAGGGGGTGGAGGAGATCGAAGAGGCGCTGCTGCTAATACTGCTAGACGAACTGGCGGACGAGGCACGGCGACACCAGGTCACGATCGTGCTCGAACCCTTGAACGGGGAGCAAACGCATCTGCTGACGTCTCCGAGAAAGACGGCGGCGCTGACCAGGCAGCTCGGGGAGCCGGTCATGACAATGGTCGATACCTACCACATGGATGCCGGAGGCCAGGATAGCGTGGCGGAGATCGAGGGGGCATTCGATCAACTGCGCCTGATTCATCTCTCCGACCGGGACCGCAAACTGCCGGGAGCCGGGGGGCTCGACTTCGCGGCGGGCCTGCGAAAACTGCGGGCACGCGGCTACGCGGGATGGTACGGATTCGAATGCACCGGAGCCTTCACGGTTCAGCAACTCCACGAGAGTGTACGATACGTGCGCGGCTGCATCGAGCACTCGTCCTGACCGCCGGTCGCACCCAGGAGGCACGAATGATCACCGCCGTCCGAGTTTCGCCCATGGTGCCTGCATCATCTATCGGGATCTCGCGAGAACGTAGGTGTAGAGGGAGGAAGCGATGACCACATCCGATACGCAGCAATCGTCGTCCCCTCTGTCTCGTCGCATGGTACTGCGCCTCCTGAGTGGCGCTGGTGCCGCCGCCTTACTGGCCGCTTGCGGAAATACTGCTTCCCCGGCCTCGACGGTCGCGCCTGCCGCGCCGACGACAGCGCCGGGCGGTGGTGCGGCAGCGACCCGCATGACGGCGACGACCGCCCCGATCGGGACCGGCACGCCGACCGGTTCACCAGCCGCCGCTGCATCCCCGAGCGCGCTCTCGACGGAACTTCAGATCGTCAATAGTGGGGTCACGCTGCCTACCGACAAGGTGAACTTCCGCTGGGTCGACAGCGGCGACCAGAAAGCGGTCATCCTGAAGCAGTATTTCGAGTTGTACCAGCGGGCCCACCCGAATATTACCGTCAGCTATGACCCGCTGCCGTGGAACGAGATCGCCAAGGTCGTGCCGCTCGGGGTCCAGAACGGCAATGCACACGACGTCTTCCAAGTGCCTCTCAACGTGCCGGGCGCGCAGGCGATCTCGGAGGGCTGGGTCGCGCCCCTCGACGACCTGATCCCCAACTTCCAGGAGTGGAAAAAGGCTTTCCCCGAGGGTGCCTTCGTGCCCGGCATCACCGACTTCAACGGCAAGAGCTATACCCTCCCGCTGACCTCGAACCAGCGTTACGGCACCCTAACCCTCTACAACGTCGAGATCATGCAGCAAGCGGGCTACGATCCGGGTGCCAAGCCGCTGACCTGGGACGAGTTTCGCGCGGCGGCGAAGAAGGTGACCCAGCAGGGGGCGGGCAAATACTACGGCCTGATCATCGGTGGCAACCAGACCGGCCAGTGGTCGGACTTCGTCAGTGGGCTTGGGAGGATGGCCGGCGCGCCTGGGGCGGGAGGGGACAGCGTTACCGCGAACATCGATTACCGCACCGGCGGATACAACCTCACCAGCGATGCGTACTTGAGTGCTCTCGATCTGCTGTTGGCACTGAAGAGCGATGGTAGCATCTTTCCGGGTTCGACTTCACTCAATGCCCCGCAGGCGCGCTCACAGATGCCGCAGGGCGCGGCGGGCATGATCCTGCAGGGTCCAGTGGAACGTTCCGCAATGGAAGCGCGAGGCCCCGGACTTCAAGTTCGGCGTCGGTAGCCAGTCGGTACCCAATAGCGGCACGCCGCTGCCCCTTTCCTACGGGCCGGGCGGCTCCAATAACCTCTGGATCTACGCCAAGAGCCCGAACAAGGCGATCGCCGCCGACATCTTCTCCTACTTTGGTACGGAGCAGGGGCAGACGGCGTGGGGCACGATCAGCGATGGTGCCGACGCGCCGATCTTCCCCAGCGCGAGCCAGAACGCAAAACTCGACCCGGAGGCGCATGAGGCGCAGGTGTTGTTTGCCCAGCAGATGCGGCTCGCTCCCGCGCCCGAGGTACGCAATCCCGATGTGGCCCAAGTGTCGTTGGAGTTGAAGACCCTCCAGCCCAACTTCGGGCAGGTGGTGCAGGGCCTCTACACCGGCCAGCTCAAGGACCCGAAGGCGGCGATGCGGGATCTCCAAGACCGTTCGGAGGCGGAACTACAGCGGGCGATCAAGGCGGCGCAGGCGAAGGGGGCGAAGGTCTCGCGCGACGACTGGAAGTTCGCCAACTGGGAGCCGACCAAAGACTATACCAACGCCGACTACGCCGCCCTGAAATAGTGGGCTGCGGGCGGCAGGATGCGCGACGGTGACCACGCACAATCAGCGTAGGATGCGTCCTTGACAAGCGCGCCAACGCATCCTACGCTGGCCGCGAATTCCTAGAAGTAGTCAAAGAAGTACCGAAGCACGCCATCATCTATCTGACAGGGGTGCGTTTATGGACGGACAACAGGACGGACGCCACGCCGCACGACAGCTCTCGCGCCGCCAGGCGCTGCGCCTGCTCGGCGGTGCCGGGGGGGCGGCCCTGCTCGCCGCCTGCGGGGGCAATGCGACCCCGACGACGAGTACGGGCGGCACGGGCGGCGCGACGCAGGCGGCAGGCGGAGCGGCACCGCCGACCGGGATCGTCGCACCGCCGACGCGGGCACCGCTCGGCGGCACCGCAGCGGCGGGCGGCACGCCTGCTTCCACCGCAGCCAGTGGCCCGGTGGGGGCGATCACGATCCCCCAGAGCGCGGTGCCGCTGCCCACCGACAAGGTGAGCTTCCGCTGGATCGACAGCGGCGACCTGAAGGCGCTCTTCTACAAGAAGTACTTCGCGGCCTACCAGCAGGCGCACCCGAACATCACGATCCAGTACGACCCGCTCCCTTGGAGCGAGATTCAGAAGGTCGTGCCGCTCGGCGTGCAGAACGGCAACGCCCACGATGTCTTCCAACTCCCGCTCAACGTGCCGGCCGGGCAGGCGGTGAGCGAAGGGTGGGTCGCCCCGCTCGACGACATCATCCCCAACTTCGCCAAGTGGAAGACGCGCTTCCCGTTCGGGGCCTTCATCGAGGGGGTCCACGTCTTCAACGGCAAGATCTACACCTTCCCGCTCACCTCCAGCAAGCGCTATGGCACGCTGCTCCTCTACAACACGGCCTACCTGCAACAGGCCGGATACGATCCGGCGAGTAAACCCTTCACCTGGGACGACTTTCGCACGGCAGCCAAGAAGCTGACCGCGCAGGGGAAGGGGCAGTACTACGGGTTCATCTTCGGCGGCAAGGATTCGACCGAATTCAGCGCGAAAGTCAGTAACCTCGCACGGATGGCCGGTGCTTCCGCCGGGGGGAATGATGTGAACTGGAAGACCGGGCAGTATAACTACACCGCCGATCAGTACCTGGCGGCGATCGATCTCCTGCTGGCGCTGAAGGCGGATGGCAGCGTCTTCCCCGGCGTACTCTCCCTCAACGGCCCCGATGTGCGGTCGCGCATGCCGCAAGGGGTGTCGGCGATGATCCTGGACGGGCCGTGGAACATCCCGCAATGGCCCCGCGAGAAGGCCGACTTCGCGTTCGGCGTGGCCAGCCAGCCGGTCCCCAACAGCGGCCAGCCATTGCCCCTGACCTACGAGGAGACCGGGGCCAACCAGGTGTGGGCCTACGCCAAGAGCCCCAACAAGGCGATCATCGCCGACATGTTCTCCTACATCGCCAGCGACGAGGGGCAGACCGCGATCGTGGTTGCCTCCGAGGGAAACCTCCGGTCCTTCTTCCCGCAGGCGCAGGCGCAGGCGGAGCAGTCGCAGGAGCTGGACCCGCACGCGCGCCAGGCGATCGCGCTGTTCGAGCAGCAGGTCCGGGTCGGCCCGATGCCGGAGGTACGCAATCCGGAGCAATCCCAGGTCGACCTGGAACTGAAGCATATCCACCCGGACTTCGGCGAGGTCGTCCAGGGCCTCTACACCGGCCAGCTCAAGGATCCGAAGGCGGCGATGCAGGACTTGCAGGATCGCATGGACAAGGAGCTGGACCGGGCGATCAAGGCGGCGCAGGCGAAGGGGGCCAAGGTCTCGCGCGACGACTGGAAGTTCCCCAACTGGGACCCCACGAAGGACTACACGGACGCCGACTATCAAGCGTTGAAGTCGTAGTGGGCGGGGCCGACGGGGACACCCGGCCCCCGTCGGCCCCGCGAGAGGAGATCGCCGATGGCTACTCGTGCCGCACCGCGCACTGCCCGCCCGCGCGCCGCGCACCGTCGCCCCCTGTTACCGCAGATCTGGGCGGCGCGCTGGTACTACCTGTTCATGGCTCCCGCGCTGGTGCTGGCGGTCCTCTTCACCCTCTATCCGATCGTCGCCTCCTGGTACTACTCCTTCCTCGATTGGTCGGGGTTCACGTCGCAGCAGACCTGGATAGGGCTGGCGAACTACCGCGAGACGCTGCATGACACCTATTTCTGGGGTGCCTTCAAGCGCTCCTTCCTCTTCATGTTCGCCTCGGTGCCGCCGCGCCTGATCCTGGCCCTCCTGGTCGCCCTCCTCCTCAACGACCGGGCGCTCAAACTTGCCCCGATCTTCCGCACCTTCTTCTTCATCCCGGTCGTCACCACCGCCGCGATCGTCGGCGTGGTGATGACCTTCCTCTTCAGCCCCTTCAACGGCCCGATCGACAAGGCGCTCCTGGCCGTGCACCTGATCGACCGGCCGATCGATTTCCTCGGCAACCCCGACACCGCGCTCTGGACGGTGGTGGTGGTCTTCATCTGGAAGAACTTCGGCATCACCATGATCTACTGGCTCGCCGCCCTCCAGACGATCCCCGCCGAGCTCTACGAGGCGGCCACCGTCGATGGTGCCGGGCGCTGGGTGATCTTCCGCCGGATCACCCTGCCGCTGCTGACGCCCTTCACCGTCATCATCGCCCTGATCACCGTGGTGCAGACGCTGCGGGTCTTCCCGATCGTGCAGACGATGACCGGTGGCGGCCCCTTCTTCGCCAGCGAGGTGATGGAGGTCTACATCTACCGCACCGCGTTCGGCACGGGCGGCATCCCCCGTCTCGGTTACGCCTCGGCGGTCGCGGTCGTCTTCGGGCTCTCCACGATGGTGATCGCGATCGGGCAGGGCTGGGCGCTGCAGCGGGCGCGGGCCGCCACGCGCGCGATCGAAGCAGCGGGAGGGGAGGTACAATCGTGAGTACGCTACCAACGATGGGGGGAGCACCCGGGGCACTGGCGCGCCGTGCGGAGCGGGATCGCCCCAGCTGGCGCTCGGGCGGCAGGTTGCGCGCGACGATCGTCAGTGTCGTCCTGATCCCGATCTGCTTCCTGTGGATCTATCCCTTCCTGTGGATGGTCTCCGCCGCGCTGAAGACCCAGGCCGAGATCTTCGGCGGCCTGGGCCTCATCCCGCACAGCTTGCAATGGTCCAACTTCTCGCGCGCCTGGACGCAGGCGCACATCGGGCGCTACTTCGTCAACACCGTCGTCATCACGGCGGCCTCGGTGGCGATCGTCGTGGTCACCACCGCGCTGATCGGCTACGTGCTGGGGCGCTACAGCTTCCCCGGCAAGAAGGTGGTCCTCGGCTTCTTCGTCGCCACCGTCTTCCTGCCGGAAGGCTACACGATCATCCCGGTCTTCACGCTGATCAACACGCTCGGGCTGGGGAACTCGCTCTGGGGGGTGATCCTGGGGCAGAGTGGCGGGGCGCACGTCATCGACATCCTCCTCTTCGCCGGCTTCTTCAGCCAGCTGCCGCACGAGCTGGAGGAGGCGGCGCTGATGGACGGGGCCGGCTTCTTCCGCATCTTCTGGCAGATCATGCTGCCGCTGGCCACGCCGGTGATCGCGACGGCGATCATCCTCCAGTTCATGGCCAGCTGGAACGACTTCCTGCTCCCGCTGGTACTCACCCTCTCGCGCCCGGAGCTGCGGACGCTGGCGGTGGGGGTCTACGCCTTCCAGGGGGAGTACTTCACCGACTGGAGCGGCATGGCGGCCGCGGCCACGATCAGCCTCCTGCCGATCATCGCCGTCTTCCTCTTCCTCCAGCGCTACTTCGTCCAGGGCATCGCCGGTGCCGTCAAACAATAACGGCGGGTGGATACCCGGAGACGGCGGTATGGAGGCTCCGCCGAGCGGCGCATAGAGGGTGGGTCGCACTCGCGATTCGGGGGATCGCGCGCCGCTGCACGGTGGCAGGTGTGAGTAGCTATCCTTCTTCACAGCGAAAGGAATGCCCGATGGAGCCGGTACAACCGGTACAACCGATGAATCTCCTGCTGCTGATGTCCGACGAGCACAACCGACAAATGCTCGGCTCTGCCGGGCACCCGCTGGTGCGGACGCCACACCTCGATGCTTTGGCGGCGCGTGGCGTCCGCCTGACCGATGCGTATTGCAACAGCCCGCTGTGTGTCCCTTCGCGCGCCTCGCTCGCCACCGGTCGCTACGTGAGCGACATCGGCACCTGGGACAACGCTCGGCCCTACGAGGGGACTCCTCCTTCCTGGGGAGCATACCTGGCTGACGCAGGGCGCGCGGTCACGACGATCGGCAAGCTCGATTTTCGCGGCGAGGGCTACCCCGATGGCTTCGCCGATCAGCGCCTCGCCGGTCAGCGCGGCGAAAAGGGCGATCTGCTCGGCCTCTTCCGCGATCCGGTGGTGAAACGGCCCGGCAGTCGCCAGCGGGTGCTCGAAGCGGGGATCGGCGAATCCGGGGTAACGCGGAAAGATCGCCTGGTGACGGCGGAGGCGGTCGAATGGTTGACGCAAGAGGGACCCCACACGTCGGAGCCGTGGACCCTGCACGTCTCCTGGCTCGCCCCGCACTTCCCGCTGATCGTGCCGCAGGAGTACTTCGATCGCTACCCGTTGGCATCGATCGATCTGCCCGAGCATTCGGACGAGTACCTGGCCGATTTGCACCCGGTCGTGCGGCAATTGCGGTGGCACTTCGATGTGGACGAGCCGATCTCCGAGCAGCAGCAGCGGATCTGTCGGGCCGCCTATTACGGCCTCTGCACCTTCCTCGATGAGCAAGTCGGGCGGGTGCTCGAGGCGCTGGAGCGGAGCGGTCAGGCCGAGAACACGCGCATCATCTACGTCAGCGATCACGGCGAGATGCTCGGCGAGCACGGGTTGTGGTGGAAGTGCGCGATGTACGAGGGCGCGGTCGGCGTGCCGCTGATCGCGGCGGGCCCCGATCTGCCGCAAGGACGGACGCTCGGGACACCTGTCTCGCTGGTCGATCTCTTCCCGACGATCCTGCATGGCGCGGGGGTGCCGATCCCGAACGATCTTCCTGGTCGCTCGCTCTGGCCGCTCCTCGTCGGCCCTGAGGAGCCCGATCGCGAGATCTTCTGCGAATACCACGGCCACGGCACACCGGGGGCCGCCTATCTGCTGCGCGGCGGCTCGCTGAAGTATGTCCACTACGTCGGCTATCGTCCGCAACTCTTCGACCTCGCCAGCGATCCCGGTGAACGTCACGATCTGGCCCCCGACCCACGCTACGCCGGGACATTGGCGACGTTCGAGGAACGCCTGCGCGCGATCGTCGATCCCGAGGCGACCGATCGACGGGCGAAGGCGGACCAGTCCCGCCGACTGGGGGCGCTGCGCGCGCAAGGGGTCGCCTTCCCGGAGGCCGCGCCCTGGCCGGGCTGAGCGCCGCGATGTGCGGGTAGCCTAGCCCGGCGTGGCCCGCTGCGGAGACCGACCGGACGCGGCGGGCGACCGCGCTGGAGAGCGCCACGGTAAGCCGCGCCTATTTGCGCGGCGTGGGGTTGTGAGTGTGCGGAGCACGGGATTTCCCGTACCTCCGTCATACATAAGGGGTATGAGGCGGCATGGACGAATTTCGCGTGGGCATTATCGGCTGCGGGCGACCGCGGAATACCGCCGGGGCGACCGGTTTCGGCATGTCGCACTGGCACGCGCGCGGCTACGAGGAGTCGCCCGATTGCCGCATCGTCGCCCTCGCCGATATCAGCGAGGAGAACGCGCGCGCCTTCCAGGCGGAGCATGGCGGCGAGCATATCTACACCGACTACCGCGCGATGCTGGCGCAGGAACGCTTGGACATCGTCAGCGTCTGCACCTGGCCCCATCTGCACGCGGAGATGGTGATCGCCGCCGCCGAGGCTGGGGTGCGCGCGATCCACTGCGAGAAGCCGATGGCCCCGACCTGGGACGAGGCCCGGCGCATGGTCGAGACCTGCGAGGCGCGCGGCGTGCAACTCACCTTCAATCACCAGCGTCGTTTCGCCGCGCCATTCCGGCGCGCGCGCGAACTCCTGCGCGCCGGCGCGATCGGCCCCCTGCGCCGCTTGGAGATGCGCTGCATCGATCTCTTCGATTGGGGCACCCACTGGTTCGACATGTGCTTCTTCTATAACGATGAGACCCCCGCCGAATGGGTGCTCGGGCAGGTGGACCTGCGCGACGGGCGGACCGTCTTCGGCATCCCGCTCGAAGGGCAAGGGTTGAGCCATTTCAAGTTCGCCAACGACGTGCATGGCCTGCTGATCACCGGCCACGACCACGGCTGGGACGCGCAGAATCGCCTGATCGGCGAGGAGGGCGTGATCGAGGTCGGACTGAAGGACGGGCCGCCGGTGCGCGTCTGGGGCCGGGGGCAAACCGGCTGGACCACGCTCGAAACGCCCGAGGATTCGCCCGCCCTAGCGGTGGTGCCGCGCGGCATACTCGACCTGATCGACGCGCTGAAGACGGGGCGCGAGCCGGAACTCTCCGGGCAGCGGGCGTTGCGCGCGACCGAGTTGAGTTTCGCCACCTACGAGTCGAGCCGACGACGCGGGCGCGTCGATCTGCCTCTGCGTGTCGAAGGCTCGCCGCTCGCCGCGCTCCAGGAGCTGTCGGCGGAAGGCGAGGCCCACCGATGATTCCGGTGCAGCGACCGAATATCGTCCTCTTCGTGAGCGATCAGCAGCAGTGGCAGACCGTCTGCGGGCGCAGCCCTGCACGGTCGCCGCACATCGATCGGCTGGCGACGGAGGGTCTCACCTTTGGGCGCTCCTATGCGACCGTGGCGCTCTGCTGCCCCTCGCGCGCGGCACTGATCTCGGGCCAGTTCCCCTGGCACAACGGCGTCCTCAACCAGATCCACGTTCCCGAGCGGACGCGCTCCGACATGGTCCCCGAGGTGCAGACGTATTCGCAGCGGTTGAACGAGGCGGGCTATCGCCTCGGCTATACCGGGAAGTGGCACGCCTCTTGGGACCGCACGCCGCTCGATTTCGGCTTCCACGACGTGCGCGCGCCGCACGGCTACAACCCGGAGACGCTGCACGCCGCCGGGATCGCGGAGGCTCCGCACGGCGACCGGGACATCCTGGTCGAGGGGCAGGTCACCTGGCCCGGCGATACCCCGCACCTCTTCTACGGCATCGATCGCGGCCCTGAGGAGGCGACCGGCGCGCACGTCGCGACCAGCGCCGGGATCGACCTGATCGAGCGCTACGCCGCGATGCCCGGAACACCCTGGTTCGTCACCATCAACGTCACCGAGCCACACGACCCCTACACGCCGCTCGCCGCCTACGCCGCGCGCTACGATCCGGCGGACGTGGCACTGCCCGCCAGTTGGGCGGACGACTTCGCGAACAAGCCGAACATGAACCGCCGCGATGCCGGCCTCTGGGCCGCGCTGACCGAGGAGCAGGTACGCGCCGCCATCGCGCGCTACTGGGCCTACTGCGAGCAGGTCGACGCCCAGGTCGGGCGCGTCCTGGATGCGCTCGACCGCACTGGGCAGGCTGCGGCGACCCTCGTCGTCTTCACCAGCGATCATGGCGACATGGCCGGCGCCCACCGCCAGTTCATCAAGGGTTGGCAGCCCTACGAGGAGACGTACCGGGTGCCGCTCGTCATGCGCTGGCCCGGCGTCATCGCGCCCGGCGGCGTCTGCGATCACCTCGTCCAGTTGCACGACCTGGCGCATCTTTTCGTCGATGTCACCGGGGCCACCCCGATCGTGCCCGCCGATGGGCGCTCGTTGCGGCCACTCTTCGCCGATCCGGCGCGCACCGATTGGGAGGATGTGGCGTTCTGTGCCTACTACGGCGGGGAGTTCCTCTATACCCAGCGGATGGTCATCACGCCACGCCACAAATACGTCTTCAACGGCTTCGACTTCGACGAGTTGTATGACCTGGAGGCCGACCCGCACGAATTGCACAACGCCATCGACGACGAGGATTACCGCGCGGCGCGCGACACGATGCGGGCGCTCTTATGGGAGCGTATGGAGCGCCACGGCGACCCGTACGCCCAGAACCGCTACGGCGCAGCACGCTACCTGCCGCGACCGGCACCGGTACGATCGGCAACAAGTGGATGACGAGAGCCGCACGGTGGGGCCTTCGGCGCGTGACGGTGGGGTATCGAGCCGACCGAATAGCCCGGCTCGACGACCGCTGCCCGGAGCGAGGACGATCGCTAACCTAGCGGTGGAGGACAGGGGATGACGACGCGACGACCGAATATCCTGATCATCTATCCCGACCAGTGGCGCGCCGACGCGCTCGGTTGCGCCGGAGATCCGGTGGTGCGGACGCCGCATCTCGACGGGTTGGCACACGCGGGGCTGCGTTGCACCCACGCTTTCGTCGCCAACCCGGTCTGCACACCGTCGCGCGGCTCCTTCATGACCGGACGCTACCCCCACGCCACCGGCGTCACGCACAACGAGGCACCGTTGCCGGAAGGGGAGGTCTGCTTCGCCGAGTCGCTCGCGGCGGCGGGGTATCGCACCGGCTATATCGGCAAGTGGCACCTGGACGGCGAGCCCCGGCCCGGCTTCGTCCCGCCGGAGCGGCGTCACGGCTGGCAATACTGGGCGGCGTTCAACCGCGGCCACCGTTACTACGACGGCGTCTACTTCCGCGACACGCCCGAGGAATTGCCGACGCCCGGCTTCGAGTCGGACTACCAGACCGATCTGGCGCTCGACTTCCTGGCGACCGCCGCCCCGAGCCACCAGCCGTTCTGCCTCCTGCTCGCCTGGGGGCCACCCCACACGCCGCTGGACCCACCGGATCGACATCGGGACACCTATCAATCGGCCGCGATGCCGTTGCCCGCCAGCGTGCCGCCCGCCGTCGCAGAGCAAGCGCGTGCGGAGCGCGCCCGCTACTACGGCCTCGTCACCGCGCTCGACGACAATGTAGGGCGACTCCTCGACGCCCTGGATCGGCTCGGCCTGGCCGACGACACGATCGTCCTCTTCACCTCCGACCACGGCGACGCGCTGGGCGAGCACGGGCGCTTCCGCAAGACCATCCCCTACGACGAGGCCACGCGGGTGCCGTGCATCGTGCGCTGGCCCGACCACGTGCCGCCCGACGCCACGACCGACGCTTTCTGGCACTCAGTTGACGTCGCTCCGACCCTGCTGTCGCTCTGCGGCGTGGCGCACCCTCCGCAGATACAAGGTGTCGATCTCGCCCTCACCGTGCTGCGTGGAGGCGCGGGACCGCGCGAGTCGGTGTATCTGGAGGGTTGTGTGGCGTCGCCGCCCGACGCAGCGGGGGGCCACCCCACCGATCCGCTCACTGGCGAATGGCGGGCGATCCGCACACGCGATGCCCTGCTCGCCACCGACCTGGACGGGCGGCCAACCCTGCTGTTCGACCTGCACGCCGATCCGCTCGCGCAGCAGAACCTGGCCGGGCGACCGGAGGGGCACGACCTGGGAGAGGTGTTGCTGACGCTCCTGCGGGAAGAGGCCCGACGTCTGGGGGACACCACGCCGCTCGGCGGCGTGTGAGGGCGAAGGGGGCTGCACGCGCAGCCGGAAGGAGGATGACCATGACCGATCGGCGACGCTCACCCCGGCTCTCACGCCGCCAGACGTTGCGTCTGCTCGGTGGCGCGGGCGCAACCGCGCTGCTCGCCGCCTGCGGCACGGGTGCGGCTACCACCCCGCCAGTCACGACGCCACCCGCGCCGTCCGCGACCACAACGGTTAGCGGTGGCGCGACGGCGACGAGCGGCAAATCAACGGCCAGCACGGCGGCTGCGGCGACCACGGGCAGGACATCTGCCACCAGGACATCCACCCCCTCCGCATCGGGGACGCCATCAACCGCGATTACACTGCCAAACACCGGTGCGAAGCTGCCATCACAGAACGTGGCCGTCCGCTGGGTCCAGAGCGGCCCGGGCCCGAAAGGCCTCTTCTTCAAGGGGTACTTCGCGGCGTACCAGCAGGCGCACCCGAACATCGCGATCCACCTCGATGAATTGCCCTGGCCGGAGATCGGGAAGATCGTCCCCCTCGGCGTGCAGAGCGGCAACGCCCCAGACCTCTTCCAGATCCCGCAGAATGTGACGGCGGGGCAGGCGGTGCAAGAAGGGTGGGTCCGGCCACTGGACGACATCGTCCCGAACTTCCAGCAGTGGAAGGCGGCCTTCCCGCCCGGCTCGTTCCTCGACGGCGTCCACGTCTTCAACGGCAAGACCTACACCTTCCCGTTCATCAGCAACAAGCTCTACGGCACGCTCCTGTTCTACAACGTCGAGTACGCGCAGCGCGGGGGCATCGACTTGCAGTCCAGGCCCCCGACCTGGGATGGGTATCGCGCCGCCGCGAAGAAGCTCACGCAGCAAGGCGGTGGCAAATACTACGGGGTCATCATCGAAGGCGCGCAGACCGCCAACTGGGGCACCGACGTCCGAAACCTTGCACGGATGGCCGGTGCGCCGGGGACCGGCAACGACATCAACTGGCAGACGGGCGAGTACAGCTACACCACCGATCAGTACCGCGCCGCCATTGAGCTGCTGCTGGCGCTGAAGGCGGACGGCAGCGTCTTCCCCGGCTCGCTCTCGCTCAACGCCCAGCAAGCACGCGGGCAGTTCCCGCAGGGCGCGGCGGGCTTGTTCCTACAAGGACCATGGAATATCGAGCAGTGGCGGACAACCGTGCCGGACTTCACGTTCGACGTGGCCAGCCAGCCGGTGCCGAATGGCGGGACGCCGCTGCCGCTCTCCTACGAGCCGACCGGCGGCTACCTCTGGGTCTACGCCAAGACGAAGTACCCGGAGGTCGCCGGCGACCTCCTCTATTACCTCGGTACGGAGCAGGGCCAGGCGGCCTACGTCGCCCTCTCCGGCGGCGGTGAACCGGCCGTCTATCCGCGGGCCAATCAGGTCGCGGGAGTCGACCCGCGCGTGCGGAAAGTGAACGATCTGTTCGACCAGCAGATGCGCCTCGGCCCCAGTCCGAGCGTCCGCACTCCCGATGTCGAGAAAGTCAATCTGGAGCTGAAGTCGGTGACGCCGGACTTTGGCACGACCGTCCAGGGTCTCTACACCGGCCAGCTCAAGGATCCGCAGGCGGCGCTGCAAGACCTCCAGGACCGCTCGGAGGCGGAACTGGAGCGGGCGATCAAGGCGGCGCAGGGCAAGGGCGCGCAGGTCTCGCGCGACGACTGGAAATTCGCCAACTGGGATCCGACCAGGGATTACACCCAGGCCGACTACGATGCGCTGCCGCATTGACGGGTCAGCTGTCGGCCCGCAGCGAATGATCGGCGCGGACAGCGAAGGCTGGTGCGCCGGTACTGTCCGCACCGCCTGACACCCGGTGCCCCGCGTAGCGAGGAGACGACCAATGCCGCAGCCGCACGTCCTGCTGTTCCTCTGCGACCAGATGCAGTACCAGCGCCAGGGGACGGTCGATCCGGTCGCCTCCACGCCGCACCTCGCTCGCCTCGCCGACGAGGGCGTGTTTTTCACGCACCAGTACTGCGCGAACGCGCAGTGCGTGCCGTCGCGCGCCTCGCTCCAGACCGGCCTCTACCCCCACGAGGCGGGCGTGATGATCATCTACGGCTTCCACGGCCACACCGCACGCCTGACGGGCGACCACCTGACCGTGGGGCACGTCTTCCGCGAGGCCGGCTATACGACCGCCTATTTCGGCAAGACCCATTTCGGGACGCCGCTCGCCACGCTCGGCTACGATCACGGCAGCGAATGGGGGGCGCACCCCCCGCTGAGCGCGGGCGATGGGGCGATCGTGGACGACGCGCTGGCCTTCCTGGCGGCGCACGATCCCGAGCGACCGCTCTTCCTGACCGTCTCGCTCCACCAGCCCCACCCGCCATTCGAGCTGGTCGAGGCGTTCGCGCCGCGCTACCCGCCGGAGCGACTGAAGGTGCCGCCGAGCTATCGCCTGGATGATCTGGCGACCAAACCCCCGTTCCAGCGCGCGCACGCTGCGGGGCAGCACGCCTATGCCGACGAGGCGACCCTGCTGCGCGAGTTGCGCGAGTATTACACGATGATCTCCGACGTCGACCGGCTCTTCGGCGAGGTGCGCGCGGCGTTCGAGGCGCGGGGGCTGTGGGACGGAGCCATCGCCGCCTTCACGTCCGACCACGGCGACATGATGGGTGCCCACCGCCTGCGCCTGAAGGGAACGTTGCCGTACGAGGAGTTGTACCGGGTGCCGCTGGTGCTGCGGGTGCCGGGCCAGGCGTTCCCGCGCCGCACGATCGACGATCTCACGGTCAATGTCAGCCTGCCCGGTACGCTGATCGAGGCGGCGGGGCTGCCACTGCCACCGGAGTTCAAGGGCGGCTCATTGCTCCCGGCGCTGCGCCGGACGACCCCTCCGGACGACGAGATGATCTTCTTCGAGCATTATGGCGCGTACTGGGGGCTACACCCGTTCCGGGCCGTCCGCACGCGCGAGTGGAAGTATGTCAAGTATTACGGACCGGATCGGACCGAGGAGTTGTACGATATGACGACCGATCCGCTCGAGGTGCGGAACGTCGCTGGTGCTCCCGCCTTGCGGCCTGTCCAGGCCGCGCTCGAACGGGAGGTCGAGCACTGGTGGGCGACGACGGGCGGGCGCGAGTTCGCATACTACGAGTCTGCGGCCTTCAAGGATGGAGGGGTACGCTGACCGACATGCGGCACCAGGCTAGGCCCGGCTCACCCCGGTGCCGGAACGCCTCCAATGTTTGTACGCGGAACCCGGCCAACGACGAGGGCGGCGGGTCGCCGCGCCACAGGAGCAGCGGACGCGGCCAAGTTTATAGGCGCGCGACCGTACGAGAGCAGCGGGAGGAGTACGCGGTATGACGACGACCAAGCGACCGAACGTGGTGGTTTTTTTCACCGATCAGGAGCGCTGGGATAGCACCGGGGTGCACGGTAACCCGTTGGAGTTGACGCCGAACTTCGACCGCGTCGCGCGCGAGGGGACCCACCTCGCCCGCTCGTTCACCTGCCAGCCGGTCTGCGGCCCCGCCCGCGCCTGTCTCCAGACCGGGCTCTACCCCACCACGACCGGCGTCTTCCGCAACGCCATCCCCCTGCCCGAGGGGACCAGGACGCTCGCCCATCATTTCGGCGAGGCGGGCTACGCCACCGGCTATATCGGCAAGTGGCACCTGGCCGCCGAGGAGCCGGTCACCGAACCCCGGCGCGGCGGCTACGATTACTGGCTCGCCGCCAACGCCCTGGAGATGACCTCGGACGCGTACGATGCGGTCCTCTACGCTGGGGACAATCGCCGCGTCAAGCTGCCCGGCTACCGCGTGGACGCCCTCACCGACGCGGCGATCCGCTTCATCGACGAGCACCAGGAAGCGCCGTTCTTCCTGTTCCTCTCCTTCCTGGAGCCGCACCACCAGAACCATCGCGACGACTATCCCGCGCCGACCGGGTACGCCGAGCGCTACACCGGGCGCTGGACCCCGCCCGATCTCGCCGCGTTGGGCGGCACCGCCCCGCAACACCTCGGGGGCTACTGGGGGATGGTCAAGCGCCTCGATGAGGCTTTCGGACGCCTGCTCGACGCGCTCACCAGTCTTGGCCTGCGCGAGAACACGATCGTCCTCTTCACTTCCGACCATGGCTGCCACTTCAAGACCCGTAACGCCGAATACAAACGCTCCTGCCACGACGCCTCGATCCGCGTGCCGACCGCGCTGACCGGGCCGGGCTTCGATGGCGGAGGCCACGTCGCCGCGCCGGTCAGCCTGATCGACCTGCCGCCGACCCTTCTCGACGCCGCAGGGTTGCCCGTCCCGCCGGAGATGCAGGGGCATTCGGCGCTGCCGCTGGTGCGCGGCGAACGCGCCAATTGGCCGGGGGAGGTCTTCATCCAGATCAGCGAATCGCAGGTGGGGCGCGCGATCCGTACGATGCGCTGGGCCTACAGCGTCGTAGCCCCCGACTCGGATAGCCGACAGGACGCCGGTGCCGATCGCTACGTCGAGGAGTATCTCTACGATGTGGCCGCCGACCCCTACGAACTGACGAATCTGCTCGGCTTCGTATCTCACCAGGAGGTCGCGGCGGTGCTGCAGGAACGGCTGATCCGGCGCATGGTCGAGGCCGGGGAGGCCGAGCCGACGATCGAGCCCGCGCCGTCGCGCCCGAGCGGGCAGCGCCGTGTTTCGGCGGCGGAGGCGCGCGCGTGAGGGCGACGGACGAGGAGCACAGGATAGCGGGAGCGAATGAGGGGGTGCCACCGTGCGGGATGACCGCTCAGGGGCAGATCCGGGGGGAGACGCCATGACCGCCAGCGCCGCGCTGACGCCACGGCCACCGCTGGGCTGGAACAGCTTCGATTGCTACGGGTGCGCGGCCACCATGCGCGATCTGCTGCCCAACCTGGAGGCGCTGGCCGCGCGGCTCCAGCCGTCCGGCTACGAGTACTTCGTCGTGGACAACGGCTGGTTCGCGGAATACGACATCGCGCCGGGCGAGCGCTATCCGCGCGAGACGCATGCCTCGCGCGTGCGTCTCGACCCGTATGGCCGCTATCTCCCCTCGGCACACTCCTTCCCCGACGGGTTGCAGCCCTTGATCGACCGAACCCACGCGCTCGGCCTGAAGTTCGGCCTCCACCTCATGCGCGGCATCCCGCGTCAGACCGTAGCGTTGAATCTGGCCGTTTACGGCACTCCCTACCGGGCGCGGGACATCGCCGACACGTCGTCCATCTGCCGCTGGTGTCCCTACAATTACGGCATCGACATGGCGAAGCCCGGTGCCCAGGCGTTCTACGACGCGCTGGTCGGGATGCTGGCAGGGTGGGGCGTGGACCTCATCAAGGCCGACGACATCACCGGCTACCCCGCCGAGATTGGCGCTCTGGCCGACGCGATCGCGCGCTGCGGTCGCCCGATCGTCCTCAGCCTCTCGCCCGGCGGCGATACCGACCGCCGCGATCTGGCAGCCTACCGCCGGGCCAACCTCCTCCGCACCACCAGGGACATCTGGGACAATCGCCCCGGCCTCGACCGCGCGTTTGCCGCCTGGCGGGCGTGGCAGGATATCGGCGGCGATGGCTTCTGGCCCGATCTCGATATGATCCCCTTCGGTCACCTGACGCGCTGGCGCCCCCGCGCGCAGGCCCCGACCGATCTCGGCGATGACGACAGCGCGGCGCTTGCTGGCAAGGGCTACGAGCGGATGAGCCAGTTGACGCGCGATCAGCAGTACACCTTCATCACCATGCGCGCCCTGGCCGCCTCGCCCCTCTTCATGGGCGGCGATCTGCCGACGACCGACGACTTCTCCTTCGCGCTCCTGACCGAACCCGCCATGCTCGCCTGCAACCAGAACGGCGTCGTCGGTCGGCTGATCTACGACGCCGGAGGGATCGAGGTCTGGCGAGCGCCGGAGCGCGGCGCGGGCACGGGCGGCTGGTTGGGGATTTTCAACCGTACGGCGGAGCAGCGGACGGTTGCGCTGACCGGCGCGGACCTCGGGCTGCCGCCTGGCTGCCGCCGATTACACGATATCTGGCGCGAACGCGATCTCAGCGCACCGACACCGCACGAGTCGCGCCGGCTCGACATCGGCCCTGACGGCGTCGCCTTCTGCCGCTACGAGGCCGACTGACGCCGGGGAAGGAGGGCACGATGCCCAGACCGAACATTCTCTACATCCATTCGCACGACACGGGACGCTACGTGCAACCCTACGGCCACGCCATTCCGACGCCCCACCTCCAGCGTCTCGCGGAGGAAGGCGTCCTCTTCCGGCGGGCCTTCTCCGCCGCCCCGACCTGCTCTCCGAGCCGCGCCGCGCTCCTGACCGGGCAGGCACCGCACAGCGGCGGGATGCTCGGCCTCGCCCATCGCGGCTTCGCGCTCGCCGACTACGGCCAGCATCTGGTCCACATATTGCGCGGTGTCGGCTATACGTCGACGCTGATCGGCGTACAGCACGTCGCCCGCAACCCGGCGATCATCGGCTACGATCGCGTGGTTGACCTGCCGCACAACCGCGCTGCAGCGGTCGCGCCCGCCGCCGCCGCCTTCCTGCGCGATGCGCCCGCCGCCGCCGCCTTCCTGCGCGATGCGCCCGCCGCGCCTTTTTTCCTCGATGTCGGCTTCTTCGAGACCCACCGGGAATTCCCCCTGGCCGGAGATTCACGCTACTGTCTCCCGCCCCCAACCCTGCCGGACATCCCCGCGACACGCGCCGACATGGCGGCGTTCGGTGCCAGCGCCCGTGTTCTGGACGGCGGGATCGGCGCGGTCCTCGATGCGCTCGACGCGACCGGTCTGGCGAGGAATACGCTGGTCATCTGCACGACCGATCATGGCCTCGCCTTTCCCGGCATGAAATGCACCCTCACCGACAACGGCATCGGGGTCATGCTCATCCTGCGCGGTCCGGGGGGCTTCACGGGCGGGCGGGTCTGCGACGCCCTCGTCTCGCAGCTCGACCTCTTCCCCACTCTCTGCGACCTCGCGGCGATCGCGCCCCCGCGGTGGCTCCAGGGGCGGTCGCTCTTGCCCCTCATCCGCGATGAGTGTGACGAAATCAACGACGCCATCTTCGCCGAAGTCACCTATCACGCCGCCTACGAGCCGCAACGCGCCATCCGCACGGCGCGCTGGAAATATATCCGCCGCTTCGGGACGCGCAACCGACCGGTGCTCCCCAACTGCGACGATAGCCCGAGCAAGGACCTGTGGCTCGACCACGGCTGGCAGACGCGTATGATCCCCCACGAGCATCTCTACGATCTCGTCTTCGACCCGCAAGAGGCCGCCAATCTCGCGTCCGATCCGGCCTACGGTGCCGTCCTGGCGGAGTTACGGGGGCGTCTCGCACGCTGGATGGAAACGACCGACGATCCGCTACGGCACGGCTCGGTCGCCGCACCACCCGGTGCCTGGACGAACGATCCTGACGATCGGTCACCGAGTCCGCCGCCACAGGGCGCGCGATTGGGCTGAGACCGGGGGTCACGGGACCACCGGGTAGGGCCAAGGCCAGCATGGAGGAACGGCAGATCATGGCTGACATTACGGCGAAGAAACCGACGAATATCCTGCTCATCACCAGCGACCAGCAGCACCACGGCGCGCTCGGTGTCACGAATCCCCGCCTCAGCACGCCCGCGCTCGACCGCCTGGCGGCGGAAGGGACCCGCTTCGACCGCGCCTACTGCAACAATCCGGTCTGCTCGCCCTCGCGCGCGACGATCATCACCGGCCAATATCCCTCCGTCCACGGCTGCTGGACGATCGGCGTCAAGCTGCCGGAGGACGTGCCGACCGTCGGCGACCGTTTCCGGGAGCGGGGCTACGCGACGGCGCTGATCGGCAAGGCGCACTTCCAGCCGCTGGCCTCGCGCCCCGACCAGACCTCGCTGGAGGCCCAGCCGACGCTGCGCGACCTCGACTTCTGGCGCGGCTTCCACGGCCCCTGGTACGGCTTCGAGCACGTCGAGGTCGCGCGCAACCACGCCGACGAGGCCCATGTCGGCCAGCACTACGCCCTCTGGCTGGAGGAGCAGGGTCTCGCGAACTGGCGCGACTATTTCCAGCCCTGGCCGCCCGATCCCGCCGCGCCGAAACGGGAACACTCCTGGGAGTTGCCGCAGGAGCTGCACTACACCACCTGGACCGCCGAGCGGACGATCGCGGCGCTCGAGCGGAGCGTGGCGGCGGGGCGCCCCTTCTTCACCTGGGCCTCCTTCCACGATCCCCACCCGCCCTACCTGGTCCCCGAGCCGTGGGCCTCGATGTACGATCCGAACGACATGGTGCCGGGCCGGTTGGAGCCGGGGGAACTCAACGCGCTGCCGCCGCACTTCGCCAAGACGCAGGAGCAGGCCCCCGACTTCTCGATGTACCGGGAGACCCCCTACGCCAATCACGGTTTCGGGAGTCACCTGATCGACGAGGGCTCCCTGCGGCGGAACATGGCGGTGTACTATGGCATGATCTCGTTCATGGACCAGCAGATCGGGCGCATCCTCGACGCGCTCGACCGGCTCGGCATCGCCGAGGATACCCTGGTCGTCTTCACGACCGACCACGGCCATTTTCTCGGCCAGCACGGACTGAACGCCAAAGGGGCGTTCCACTACGAGGACTTGCTGCGGCTCCCCTTCCTGGTACGCCAGCCGGGTCATGTGCCGGCGGGGGCGACGATCTCGGCGCTCCAGTCGCTGGTCGATCTGGCCCCCACCTTCCTGACCGCAGCCGGGTTGCCGGTGCCCGGTCTGATGCAGGGGGTGAGCCAGTGGGATGTCTGGCGGGGTGCCGCCGAACGCGCGCGCGACTGGGTGATCACCGAGAATCGACATCAGCCGACCGCTGTCCACCTGCGGACCTACATCGAGGAGCGCCACAAGCTGACCGTCTATCGCGGCCACCCGTACGGCGAACTCTTCGATCTGGCGGACGACCCGGAGGAGCGGCACAATCGCTGGGACGACCCCGCCTGCGCGGCGACGAAAGGGGCGCTCTTGCACCGTTTCGTGCAGGCCGACATCGCGCGTGAGCCGACCCGCCTGCCGCGCATCGCCGGTGCCTGACGACGCACGATCGCGGGCGATCAACGAAGATGATCGCCGCAATGATGGGAGGGAACGAAACCATGCGCGTGCTCTACATCGACATCGACAGCCTGCGACCGGACCACCTGGGCTGCTACGGCTACGCGCGGGATACCAGCCCGCACATCGACGCGCTGGCCCGCGAGAGCGTGCGCTTCGAGGGGTGCTACATCTCCGACGCCCCCTGCCTCCCGTCGCGCACGGCGCTGTGGAGCGGGCGCTGCGGTTTCCACACCGGCGTCGTCGGCCACGGCGGCACGGCGGCCCAGCCCTTCATCGAGGGGCCGGGACGCGGCTTCGGTGACCGCTTCCGGGAGACCGGATGGATGGGCGCGCTGCGGCGAGCCGGGCTGCGCACCACCACCATCAGCCCGTTCGGCGAGCGGCACGGTGCCTGGCACTGGTACGCCGGGTACAACGAGATCCACAACACCGGCAAAACGGGGCAGGAGACCGCCGACGAGATCAACGCCGTCGCCCTCCCCTGGCTGACGCAGCATGCCCGCGAGGACAACTGGTTCCTGCACGTCAACTACTGGGATCCGCACACCCCGTATCGCACCCCGGCGGACTTCGGCGAGCCCTTCGCGGACGCGCCGCTGCCCGACTGGCCGACCGAGGCGGTGCGCCAGCGCGGGTGGGAGGGTTTCGGACCGCATAGCCCCCAGGAGCCGATGGGCTTCGATGGGGCACCAAGCCGACAGCCCCGGCAACCGGCGCAGCTCGACTCGCCGGAGGCGTTGCGGCGCTGGCTCGACAGCTACGACACCGGGATCCGCTACGCGGACGAGGCGGTCGGCCAACTCCTGGCCGCGCTGGCCGATGCGGGCGTTCTCGACGACACCGTCATCGTCGTGAGTTCGGACCACGGGGAGAATCAGGGCGAGCTGAACGTCTGGGGCGATCACCAGACGGCCGATGAACCGACCTGTCACATCCCCCTCATCATCCGCTGGCCGGGATTGCCCGGTGGCCGGGTCGATCGAGCGCTGCACTACCACTTCGACTGGGCGGCGACGCTGATCGAGCTGCTCGGCGGCGGCGTGCCGGAAGGCTGGGATGGACAATCGTTCGCGGCGGCCTTCCGCGCGGGGCAGGAGGCGGGTCGCCCCTACGTCGTCACCAGTCAGGGGGCCTGGGCCTGCCAGCGGGGCGTCCGCTTCGACGACTACCTCTGCCTCCGATCCTACCACGACGGCTACAAGCAGGTGGAACCGGTCATGCTCTTCGACCTGATCGCCGACCCGCACGAGGAACGGGATCTGGCGGCGGAGCGCCCGGCGGTCGTCGAGCACGCGCTGGCGCTGCTGGCCGAGTGGCTGGACGCGATGGCCATGACCAGCGCGGTCGCGGTCGATCCGCTGCGGACGGTGCTGCTGGAGGGGGGGCCGTTCCACTGTCGCGGCAGGCTCCCGGCCTACCTGGAGCGCCTGCGCACGACCGGTCGTGCCGCGCACGCCGATCGCCTGGCCGCACGCCACCCGGGCGAGGCGTGATCGGTCGCGCGCATCCGGTACCCATCCGGTACCCATCCGGTACCCATCCGGTACCCATCCGGTATCAATGATGAGTAAGGTGTGACCATGAAACGAACTGTGGAATCGCGTGGGGGCGGCGACCGGGGCGCGCACGCCCCGTCGGCCTGCTGCGCCGCGAGCCGGGCCACGGCCAGCAGCGCGACGAACGCGACGCGCGCGCCGGGAGCCGGGATACCGCCGACCCCGGCGGCGGCGAGCGACGATCCGGCCCGTCGGCGCGGGCTGATCGCGCTCCCCGGTGGGACGTTCCTGATGGGGACGGACGACCCCGAGGGCTTCCCCGCCGACGGCGAGGGGCCGGTGCGCGCCGTCACCCTGCGCCCGTTCAGCCTGGCTCGCCACGCCGTCACCGTCGCCGAGTTCGCCGCCTTCGTCGCGGCCACCGACTATGTCACCGAGGCCGAGCGCTTCGGCTGGTCCTTCGTCTTCCACCGTTTCCTGCCGCGCGCGCGGCGGGGTACGGTGCGGGGGAACGCCGGCGACGCCCCCTGGTGGCTGGCGGTCGACGGGGCCTGCTGGTCCGCCCCCGCCGGGCCGGGGTCCACCACCATGGGGCGCATGGACCACCCGGTGGTCCACGTCTCCTGGCACGATGCCACGGCCTACTGCGCCTGGGCGGGCGGATGGCTGCCGACCGAGGCGGAGTGGGAGTACGCCGCGCGCGGCGGGCTGATGGGGCGGCGCTATCCCTGGGGCGACGATCTGACGCCCGGCGGGAAGCACCGTATGAACGTCTGGCAGGGCACCTTCCCCGACCGCGACACCGTCGCCGACGGCCACGCCGGCACCGCGCCGGTCGGCGCCTACCGGCCCAACGGCCACGGCCTCTACAACATGTGCGGCAACGTCTGGGAGTGGTGCGCCGACTGGTTCAGCCCCGACTGGCACCGCGACGGACCGCGCGAGAATCCGGTCGGCCCGCCAGGCGGGCAGGCGCGCGTGACGCGCGGCGGTTCCTATCTCTGCCACGCCTCCTACTGCAACCGCTACCGCGTCGCCGCCCGCAGCGCCAACACGCCGGACAGCGCCACCGGCAACACCGGCTTCCGCCTCGCCGCCGATCTCCCGGGATAGGGGAGGAGCTGCCTCCCCGACTGCGAAGGGACACGCCCCATGAACGTCATCTTCTTCAATCCCGACGAGTTGCGCGCCGAGAGCGTCGGCTGCTACGGCCACCCCCTCGCGCCGACGCCGCGCCTCGACCGGCTGGCCGCCGAGGGGACACGGTTCGACCAGTGCCACGCCCAGCACCCCGTGTGCAGCCCCTCGCGGTGCAGCTTCATGACCGGTTGGTATCCCCATGTGCGCGGTCACCGCACCCTCTGGCACTTGCTGCGCCCCGACGAGCCCAACCTACTCAGGTACCTCAAGGAGGCGGGATACGACGTCTACTGGGGTGGCAAGAATGACCTCCTGGCCCCGGAAAGCTTCGCCGCCAGCGTCACCGACTACCGCCTGGGTGATCGCTCGCGCCGGACGCTGCCGGGTCCTGGCCCACTCCCCGTGCCGCCCTACGCGCGCGACGATCCGCGCTACTACAGCTTCCTCTACGATCCGCCGCCGGTCGAGCGGCTCGAACAGCTCGGCGACTTCCGCCAGGTCGATGGCGCGATCGAATTGCTGCGTTCGCGACCGCGCGAGCCGTTCGCCCTCTACCTGCCGCTCACCTTCCCGCACTGCCCGTACTTCGCGCCACCGCCCTGGCACGACCTGCTCGACCCGGCGACGCTGCCGCCGTTGCGCCCCGCCGATCTCCCCGATAAGCCCGACTTCCACCGCCTGATCCGCGAGACGCGCGGCCTGGATCACCTGGACGCGGGGACCTTCCGCAAAATCAACGCGGTCTACCTGGGCATGATCGGCGTTATCGACATCCTGCTGGGCCAACTGCTCGACGCGCTGGATGAGACCGGCCTGGCCGACAACACCGCCGTCTTCGTCTGCTCGGATCACGGCGACTGGGCCGGCGACTACGGCCTGGTCGAGAAGTGGCCGAGCGCGCTGGACGACACGATCACCCGCGTGCCGCTGGTCGCGCGCGTGCCGGGCGGGGCGACCGGACACATCGTCCGCGAGCCGGTCGAGCTCTTCGACCTCATGGCGACGACGCTGGAGCTGGCCGGTATCCCGGCGCGGCACACCCACTTCGCCCGTAGCCTGACGCCACAACTCGCCGGGGCGGCGGGCGATCCCGACCGCGCGGCCTTCGCCGAGGGGGGCTACGACGTGCACGAGCCGCATCTCTTCGAGGGCCACCCTACGCGCGATGCCTTCGCGCACCGGCCCGAGAATGTCTACTACCCGAAGGGGCGGTTGCAGCAGGATGTGCCGGGGAGTGTCCGCCGCGCCACCATGGTCCGCACGCAGTCGCACAAGCTCATCCATCGTCCGGGCGGCGTCGGTGAGTTGTACGATCTGCGCGACGACCCGCGCGAATTGCGGAATCTCCACGATGCAGCGGATCTCGCGCCGGTACGATGCGAATTGGAGGGACGGCTGCTCGACTGGTACGTGCGGACGAGCGACGTCGCCCCGTTCGCGGAGGATCCGCGCGGCCTGCCACCGGCTTTGCACGTAATCTCACCCTTGCACAAGAACTCTGGGGGCTGCACAAGAACTGAGGACGCGAGAGCCGTCGCCTACGTAGGCGACGGCTCTGTCTCTGTG
>JAABUH010000905.1_pt1 | contig 38040 bp, 37 predicted proteins | sample 5559121 | NCBI WGS metagenome assembly JAABUH01 (sample SAMN10711871, study PRJNA513364) | rock metagenome | isolation source: Antarctica rocks | place: Antarctica: Victoria Land, Battleship Promontory nord | collected 2015-12-28
CCGTTTGTACCAGCAATGTATGAACCGGTAGCCCGGATATTGTGGATATTCATTCCTACACCGCCAGCGTTTTTGGAAATCAACGCACATGTCTTTAAGGTGTCATAAATACCCTCAATACTATCATCCTTCATGGCAATCAAGAAGCATGATGCGAGCTGACCATCAGGCGTACCCGCACTAAAGAGCGTTGGGGATGCATGGGTGAAAAACTTTTGCGACATCAGATTGTAAGTCTCGATAGCCCCATCGATGTCATCTCCATGCATTCCAACAGCGACACGCATGATCATATGCTGGGGACGCTCAGCAATCTTGCCATCTATCCGCAGCAAGTAGGATCGCTCAAGCGTCTTGAATCCAAAATACTGATAATTGAAATCTCTGTCGTAGACAATTGCAGAGTTTAGCTCCTCAGCGTGCTTCATGACAATCTCGTGGGTTTTCGTAGATATCATAGGTGAAGGTTTCTTGTTTATAGGGTTAATGTAGTGGAAGAGGTCATCTACCACGGACGAGAATTGTTTCTTTGTCTGCTTGTGGAGGTTCGAAACTGCAATTCGAGCAGCAAGAATCGCGTAGTCTGGATGGGTGACGGTCATGTAGGCGGCTGTCTCGGCGGCCTGTACAAAAGAAAGTATTAGCATAAAACGACGAGTACTAGCTGCAGTGTCAATATCTACTCACAAGATTGTCCAGCTCCACGGTCGTAACACCCTGGTAGACACCAGAGATGACCTTCTGTGTGATGGCAGCAGCATCGACATGGTCGGCATCCAATCCATAGCATAGCCTCGAGACACGTGCAGTGATCTTGTCAAACTGCACACGCTCTTTGCGATTGTCTAAGAGGGTAGGCATTAGCATTTTGTGATTTTGCTGGAGAGCTGGGAGTAATGTCTCCGAAGACCATGGAAGGTGGTGAAATAACAGCAATGACGTTCAATGATGCATAAGGGGTATCCAAAGATTTTACTCGAGACTTACCACGCTTGTACACGAACATATCGAGATCTGTGGGTCAACGAGGAAGGAGCCCCTCGATGATATTGAGATGGAGAGTAGCTAACAGTGGTGCAGTGCCAGGGAATACTCTACTAATTTCTGCTCCTGCAGGAGATGAGAAATGCAACAGCTAATAGAAGTGGGACGAGGTGAAGAGGATCTAGTAGCGGGGGGAAAATGTTCAAAACAAGAGAAGGCGAAGGTGGGATATCATTCAGACGCGGAACGCGTAAAGTGCTAACACAAGGGAGAGTTCGTGTTTGCACCAGCTTATTAATCAAGCCGCTAAGATAAGATAACACTGCAGGTGCAAGACGACAATCCACGATCCGAGTGTTTCGAGATACGGTGTGCCAAAACAGAGAGCTGGATGAAGAATCCAAGCAGCCGCTATCCAGAAGATTTGCCAGCTTGCTCCTGATACTTGAAACAGGCCAAACCTCGTATGCCTCCTCCGAGAGAAATATTCAAGGTAAAGGATGTCAAACAGTCGTGATGAAGAAACTCCTGCACTTGTTTTCTCTTTCCGTCTTATAGAAGCCCATCAATGTCCGCAACTAGACTTCTGCTGGAAGCCTTCAGGACCTCAGGTGCTAGCAACATCATTTCCGCCGATACCCAAGTTGACGCCACGACTGATTCCGCCGCTTCCGGAGTTACAAACGCAGACTGTCACAGTACTTTCCACTTCGACGCTATTGTCGGTGAAATGTGTTTCACTTTGGCAACTAAACAAACCCAAATACCTCTGGCCTTTTACGGAAATGGTCGGACGAGACGAGGGTGGAGGGGTGTCGAGCCACGCAAGCCATGCGATGAGCCCGCCTGCCTGTGCCCAAAAGCCTTTGCTATGATGTACATTCTAAACTGTCCTCATGCGCTGGCCTAACATCGATAACCCGAATGCCCGGAACGGACGTAGGTAATTCTACAGTTGGTTTGAGCCCCAAGACAAGCCTTCTATTGTCTCAGAATCGAGAATCACTCTCTATGCGATGCGAGGCTTGCAACGACCCGGTGATAGTGAGATGGGAGAAGGTGGGCGAATTAGTAGTATCACAGAAACCAACATTCGTGATGTCTGGGATGCGTATTAGATCTTGCTGTGGTGAAGAAAAAGCACCCCTCGCATTGGGAATGAATTACTGGGGTACAGGAGCAATAACATAAGATGACATCTCACACGTCTGGAGGTCTCCAGTCTTTCAAGGCCGGGTCGAAGCTTTCCCCCACCATTCCAACTCTCAACCAAGTATGCCAGTTCGATCTTCAAGGCTCCAGTGTTTCTTCAAAGTACCACTCGAGCTACACAGTCACATCTGTTCCCCACCCTCGCCTCATCAACCTCCCACATCCTCATTCCGTCAACGCACAACTACTCGCTACCTCTACCGGCCTCGGCCGCAACCCCTTCAGAGCACTCTCCCAATGCTGACCCGAGAACCTACAGACCTCCTCACTAAGCCCTTCCCACGACCCAAACGCCATCAACCCCTCTTCCTTCAACCTTTCACAAGTGCGACCCAGCCAAATATTGCCCGTCATACCTCTCAGATGGCAAGGCCTTCCGTCCTCTTCTCTGATCACCTCATCCACAATATGCAGCGACCGGACCACAGCGACGCGATACAGCCCAACCAACTGCTCCTCCATGCGGATATCTGACGCTTGGCCGTAGTTTGCGATCCAGCTCCTGTTGCTGGGGTTGCGATACTTGGTGCCGCCGAATTGCGCGTTTTCGTGCAGGTAGAGGGCCCAGGGGGGCTGTCGGAGGTGGCATACATGTAGGTTGCGATGTAGAGGCTGCGGGGCGGGAGGGCTGCTGCGGAGAGGATGGAAAGGTGGGAAAAACGGTTGATAGGATTGTCTATGCGGATGGAGAGGTGAGGGCTTTTGCGTCAGCGGGCTTTGGGGATGGGTGTGGTTGATGTGGTGGTAGAAATTGGGTTGGCTGGAGAGCCGGCGTTGTTGGGGATGGGGTTTTGCTGGGACATTGCGGTTGTTCTGGCGACTGGTTGCGATATCATTTCGGGGAATGTTCTGGGGTTTTTTGTTTAGTTGCTATTCTACCCTGGGATTTCGAAGAGTTTATAACATCTGTATATTTGTGAACTCAGACTTAGCTGGTGAATGTGTTTCCTATGAGGCATTAATTAGCTGTAATACGTTCTTCACTTCGTTATGGTGTTTCATTGGTGAATGATATGCAGCTTTCACTCTTTTCTAATTCTTCTCTCCGTAAGCTGATCAAAGATAATGATGACGATACTATTTTAGCTGAGATGTCATATGGACGGCAGAGAAGCACAGATGCTATATCAATAGATGAGAGCCACGCTTATTGCTCTGCTCTGCTTGTTTTCCTCCTCCGATAGGTTTTTAGCACGAAGCACAAAGACGATAAAAAGCAACGATTGTACTTGCACATTGCCCTTCCACCGTCCTACAATCGTGGTTCTTATCGCTTCCAGACATTTTTTTTGCCGCCCAAAGATCCATGACAATAGTCATACAATGGCCACCGTTTAGCCCGACTCACTGTCCTCGCTATCCTCCCACTCCTCGCTTTCCTCCATCTCAATGTCCTTGCCTCCCACGAACTTGCAGTTCGCACCTTCGGGCGGAAGGGCCAGGCCTTTGTTCGTCAATTCGGCACGCACGACCGGATCATAGTCGATGCCAACGGTGGAGCGGCCTTCTATGATGCGGCTTTTGCAGACGAGACTCGCGGCTTCCTCTTTGGTCAGGAATTCTTTGAAGGGCTTGTCGTGGAATTTCTTGGTATGGGAGGGATATTCGCCTGTAAGAGGTGGTTTAATCGAGAACGTGGATTAGCTGGGGAGTCATGGGGAGCTCACAACGCCAAGTAGGCACTCTCTTGTGTATTCCTCTCAATCGGGACTCAAGCTGCTTCAAGATGATGGCGATTTGCTGGCCGATGGGCCATTGCCAGTCGTTCCAGGGTTGCGGAGTGGAGGCCATCTCGGTGTAGGCTTTGTGCAAAGCTATGAACTCAATTTGATCATGGTTGGTGGAGTATATGGCGGCGTCGTCGCCGTACGGCTTTGCGAACTGGCAGACGACGTGGGACCACATCAAGTGCCATTGTTTCTCTGTGACTTCAACTATGCTGGTCCTTAGTATGATTGTCAAAAGGAAAGTGGCCATGAGCTTACCTTTCAACATTCCATACTTGATAATCCGCACCTTCTCCCCTGTTGCCTTGTACTCATACTGCGGTGCCATGGCCTCCCCATCTACGGTACAAGTACCATTGGTGCACACAAAGTGACAAAGCTCTCGCCAAGTGGGGATTGTGGTAGTTCCAGAAGGATTTCCCACTACATTGACTTCCTCAGGGAGCAGTGCATCAAAGATCTCCTTGTCCCACTGTGCATGCTTTGCAGCACCATTCTGGGTCGAAAGCATTTGGGTGCCGCTAAGATAGCGTTCGTAGCGACGGATGAGACATTGTTTGAACCCGGATGGTACCATTAGCTCATGGGCCATCTCGGGATGGAGCTTGAGATACTCGGCCACTTCGTATCGTGGTTAGCGTCTCGTAGTTGTTCTCAGTGTTGAGACTTACTGTTCTTACTCTTCGAGGAAAGGAAAGCAATCTCCTCATCGTGACTTAGACTGGCACACTGGGTCTCATCGCTGACAAAAGAATTCCATTCGCCAAGACGAAGCTCGAGCTTATCGGACATCTCGAACTGTTTTAGATGACACTACTGACACTAGATCAACGAATAAGGGAAGACTAAGGGTGCGATGAATATCTGTAGTACGGTCGCTCTGTGACATGTAGAGTATACCGTATGAACTGTCTGGACACCACATCACCGGAAAAATTAGGTAGGTAAGGTAAGGTAGGTCTCGGAAGGTGACGTGAGGTCATTCTAGCACAACCTCGCTTACAGTTCGTCACCATCTAAGACTTCCTCCAAGCTTGTTTGTTTTATATCATCCTGGATGCGTAGAAGCTGACCTGGACCTACTGTTAGCACAGAACTCATACACCTTAATAGACTTCTAAAATCATGATTAACTTCAAAACAGAGTACGTCACAATTTGCATGGTTCAATTCTTTACCTTCTGCATCAAAGAATTTCCTCGTCTTTTGACCCCTTTCTAAAAAGTCTTTGGGAAAGGGCCTAGCCCACTGAATGATGAGTGCCAAGCGGTGGTCATCTGCGCTCCAATCACCGTTCTTTGCATCGTTACTTGCGAACAGGGGACTTCCGCGGATGAACTCAAAGGTCTACCCAAAAGAAATATGTCACTTGATAGAAGAGAGAACGGTCGTGAAAATCTAGATGTCTCGTTTACGGCTAGAAATACAAGGAGTCCACGTACAACTTTCGACTATATCTCATGAGAGAACTTACGAGACAATATAAACTCCAGATATCTACACCCGTACCGCAAGGCGCGCCTACTGTTAATTCCGGAGCTCTCAAGAATGGTGATTGAATACGAGCGCTTAAATGCTGGCTCACCCAATATGCTGCAAATGACAATAACGGTGGGATTAGCACTCTCAAGATCTGCACCAGAGGTCACACCATTGAATACGTACAAACTCCCAAATCGATGATTCTGACTCTGATATACTTCATCTTTGAGATCAATGGTGTGGAGACAAAGTCCGGGGCTGGTATGTCCGCAGATTTCTCCGTGGCATTGGGCTCAAAACTCCAAAACTTTCGTTCTTTCTTAGGAGCCAGGTCGGCTATCTTGAGTGGAGGCATTTTCGAGAGATATTCCGCAATCATGGCTTCTGTGTCTTCCAGCTCAAGCAGGATATTTGATGGTTTGATATCTTAAAAATACGTTAGTCGTGTCGTGCAACATTAGAAGAGTGCATTTATAGGAACAGGCCGAGGAATAGATACTACAGGTCACAGACTACTAAAGGCCGCAGATTACTACAAACATGACTCTAAGGAGACATACATTCTCGGTGGAGAAAATCCAGCGCTAAGAGGAGTTGTCGCACAACCTGTTTGACTACTTTGATAGGAAGCATATGATGATTGAAACAAGCCGTATGGTAGCAAATATGTGGGCCGGAGACATCAGAAACAAAACAGACGTGACTGTCATGGGATCCGACATGGTCAAAACAACCAATTAGCTGCGAAACGTGATGTTGACCTGAATGTCTGGAATGCCGGATATCTTAGATATTCTTCCAAGCATACTAACTTCAAAAATATCATGCTTGCCACCGTAGCATTCTGATCGGAGAACTTTAGAGCTACATGTTTATGAAATTTGGAAGATTGTAGTCCTAAGCCAGAAGTCAGATCCGGTATCTTACTTTGAGTCGTGCGCAAGCCATACAGTCGAATACTGACCATAATCTAGTTTTCTCAGAACCGTGTATCTTTGATCACCTTGTCGCCCACGTTGATCCGATGGAAGCCTCCTGGTCCATAGTCATGGGGCTCCTCTCGGTAGCTTGTACGCTTTGCGGTAACCGAAGATCCGATCACTGATTGCCAGAGCCGAGATGATGCGCGAAACCCCGAGAGAGCTCGCAGAAGTGCATTGGCCATCTGGTGGATTCTAAGGAGCGGCCAGTAACACGGCTTTTTAGAGGCAGCCGATTAAGCTTGTCGAGATAGCAGGCCTCAACGGCCGCATCAGATTTTTATAGCATCAGTTCAAGGAGAACAATGGAAGCCAAGGATGATAACACGTTGCATATGTAGGTCGGTACCTTAGTGACGAAATAACGCTCCCGTCAAGGCGCTTTCATGGCGGCCCGCCGCAGCCGCGTCAACATCCTCGACCCGCCATTGCTAGGAACAAACAATCCTACTTTACACCCCAGTACCTTACCTTGAGGTGATTCATTCTGCAGTACTGTTACGTATAACTGGCTGTGGTTCTCTTCTAAAGTACATTTCCAGATATCTGTGGGTATGGATCAATATCTTGGCGTTCTGAACCGCGACATAACCTTGGAAGTCTTGGAACTCGTATGATTGCCACTCACCACCCATCGCTAGGCCAGATGTTGATTATTCCTAGCTAGAGCCGACATCACCCAAATCTCTCCGTAGCTTTGCTCTTACCTCTAGGAACTTATACCTACTATCGAAGAAGTTCATCTATCGCCGGCTCCAGTTCTCTTTCACTCGAGTGACTGCTGGATCCACTCAAATATTGCTACTGCAACTGCTTAGTAACAGTGAGTGGAGTGCGACCGTCCGCGAGATCCGAGTATCATGGTACCCGTCTTTTAATCTCCGTAGCGGGAACCGAGGTGAGCGGGATGTCGAGCTACTCTTTGAATTACTCCCAAGCTTAAAAAGGCTGGCAAATTTCGTGTAAGGCGTAGGGTTCTTGACTCAGTCGACGTGCTAACCCGAAGTATGGTAGATGGGATGCTCAGTTCAACATCCCTAATCGGATCATCAAAGCACTGCATGCCGATCATCCACACTGCGATCTATATACCCGCATTGTATGTCGAGAAGACACTGCGCGCACGCTGTCCTACCTCAAAGATTCGCCGATTCTTTATTCACTTGTTGTAAATATTGGCATAGGTCAGCGCCAGGCGTCTAGAGAATTGCAGTACGTAATTTCGACTTGCCCTAACCTGAAGGGTTTAGCGGTTTCATCAGTGGATTCAGTAGATGAAGGCCAATTTTGGACTAATCTGGGACTACGATCATCGGCTCTGCAAGCCCTGGAGCTTGATCACGCTATTGCAAACATTGAGGATCTAAGTGACGATCTGGACTGCTCGGCACTGGAAAGATTTTCTATCAACAGCCTGTCGCTTTTCCTTTCCGCTGATGCGCGATTGCGAGGTCTACGTTCTTTGCGAGTGGACAAAGGCTTATCATTCGATCGGCTTGAAAGAACTTTCAAACTTTTCCTTCATAGCTGTCCAGCATTGGAAGACCTAGATCTAACAGGATTCACCGCTCAATTTGACGAAGGCCTCTTTAAGCATTTAGGTAAGACGTTGACAACACTAAGACTTCATGAGCATGAAGACCCTTCTGGGCTCTGCCAGCGGCGTGTACTTTCGCATGCCGAGATTCAAGATCTCGGCAGGTATTGCTGTAAATTACGTCGTCTAGGACTCGATATCGCGTATAATGGAAGATGGGTAAGTCTGAGCTAGCTAAATTTCAAGACATCGTGACGCTGAAAACTTCATGTCTAGCCCACTAACACACTAAATGTACTTGCATATTCGCTTTGGTTCCTTGCGCATATTGAGTTGAACCTCGAGATGAACATCTCCGATCCAAGCAATCCTATACAACCTGCTGCTACACTGTCTACCGTTCTTGGACTCTGGAATCCTCTCAGGACGATGGCAAGGACCCGTAGGCAGACTGAATCCCATATCATACCTGACGCCCGTCTTCGTTCTCTCGATGTTATTGTCGGATCTTTTCGACATCTCTACAATAACGACTTGGCGCAGAGTCAAAGGGCGAGAGAATGTTGGTCTGGTTGGGAAGAGCGCGAACAACAGAAGTTTGAGATACGTCTCTCAGAGCGCGACGATGAGTCCAAAGCTGACATTGCTACCGTTCAATGCGTGGAACTTGAAGCACTGCGGGCGAGACTTGGTGTTGATGTTCCTCTGAATCACTGGCAGGAGATTCAGTTAAAGGAAGTCACGAGTAGGGCACTCCATGGGTCAGCGCTTGAGCGACACACTGATTTCGTTCTTGACCCTGAGATGGTACGACCGATGAACTTATCTTTTCCCAGTGGTTAGACTACGACTTCGCATCTTTTGAATTTTGGGTTTAGAAGGAGTACGAACCAAGGATATGTAGAAGCTTGCAAAATCAAGGGAGGATCTTGAACTCAAAAAGGGTTCTATTCATGAAATTTTTTCTCCTGGAAGGTTCCCGCTCATTTGCTATGGTCGCTATAAACAAGCTGCCGACAAGTTGGTTTGACTTGAGATGGTTGACAATTTTTGTATGTAACGGAGTTTTGCTAGCTGTTCGTATGAATTAATATAGTCCGCACTTGCTACCATGCTGGGTTGAACGCAAAGAGCCCCTCGGCCACAAAAGGTGAAGCTTACCTAGCCTTCCTGTTTGCTATATAAGGGGTATTATCTGTTTCCTAGAGTGAATGAATGAGGCCCGATCTTTCACCGGTGTGAACCAATCATGGAGCTGCGAGGATTTGATCAGGACGACCATGTGAAGCTTTGATCATCTGATGGAGAGTGACTTCTTTTATCTCGCTTCATCGATCTTGATGCGTCATCTTTGTATCTTCACTCCAAGAAACACAAAAGGACTTTCGAAATTTCTATGATGAGTACTCAAAGCCAGAACTCGACAGCCCAATCAAGTAAGGAGTTTGAACTTTGTGCGCTGTCGGTCAAACGATGTTGAGATCGTTTGATTCCCATCAGTCTCTCGCGCGGAAGATGGAGAGTGTGGGACAAGGGGAAGTGAAGATCGTTTCACGACGGTGCAGATTCTGTGACACTGCACGCTGCCGAAAAGATTGTTCACGAAGCTCTTCACCTAACATCGTCACTCTTTCTCATGTTCCAGATCTGCCCCCCTTCCCCACCGTCCGTTGACTACTTAAATACCCCTCACTTCTTCGAAGACTTTCTCTTCTTTACACCAATCCTAAGTTACAACCACAATCTCCTTCAGGACAATTGACCGAGATACCTCTTCCTCAACTACTACGTCCTTTCAACAAACCATCATCAGCAAGCATGGGTTGGTTCGACGACAGTCAGTCTCAATCCCTCCCAAGTAGCACCTTCGCTAGCTAAAATGTTTTCGTGCCATGATTTAGACTCCGATCAGGCGAACGCCGCCAAACAAGTGCAAGACTTTGGCAACGAAGCCTCCCTTAGCCATGAGCTCATCGCCGGCGCCGCCTCCTACGAAGCAGCCAAAGCTTACGAAAAACGTTGTGACGACCAGGGTATGTCCCCTTTGAAACTCCAAATCCCAAATTCCTTTGGCTGTGCTTGTATGCTAAAATCCCCGTAGGTCACCCTGGTTCCTACCAGGAAGCGAAAGAAATTCTTGCCGGTATTACTGGTGGTTGCGTCGACCGCCTAGTCGAAACCCGCGGTATGGACGAGTATGATGTAATGAAGGCAAAGAAAAAGGCCCAGAGTCAGAGCGAGTTCGCCTTGGACCAGAATCGGAGATCGGAGTGGGACACGGAGTAAAGTGGTGGGAGGGCTGGGATTGGAATGGTATCATTTTGATGGGAGAAGCTTTTTACTAGATCAGTACATTAGCTAAGCCAACAAGCGCTGAATCTTCCGTCATGAAATTTCTGATTCCTGAGTCTCTGCTACATCAAAACGTGAGATGACGATGTAAAAGGGTGTCTCTGGCGTTTACAATATAGGTACGTATAGTCGAGCTTCTGGGAAGTACGAGATCCACTCCAATTGTCGGTGATATCTGCATCATCACTCTTTTCCGTTGGCCTGTTGTGTTACTGTTCTATCTATAGTAAGGAACAAATGGAAAACTTGGCTCTGGGCCTGCGATTCCCCGTCAAGCCCTGGACTTGAGGTTACAAGAAGTCGATGAATGACGGAAAGGGCAACGTCTGCTTTCGAATCCAGGTTATTATCCCGTTAGACTATTCCCACTCACTATGTTCGATTCGCTGTTCAGCTCCGTTTAGTCAAAATGGCCTTTCAGCTTTGCTTACTTCAGCTCGCAATCAAGCTCCGCTTAGTTCTATTGGCCGTTCAGTTCCGCTTAATTCAATCCGCATCTCTGAACCGGCCAACTCCGATGGTTGTGTATATGCCTCGTGCAGCGGAATTGGCTGTTCTATTGAGCCATACCGTTCTTTAGCCGCGACAGGCTCGGCTCTTCGAGCTCTTTGCTGCCGCTTGAAAAGGATGAGAATAGTACTAATGATAACGATTATAAAACCGCCAGCCGTGCCGCCTGCTATGGCTGAAATATGCGAGCTCGTCGGCCTTGAGCTGATTGGTGTTGCTGAAGAAGTAGATGCTCCTGAGGTAGTCAACGGTGTGAAGTTGGTTGGTAGTCTTGAGGGAGTCGATGTGATGATATTTGAGCTAGATGAGCCTATTAGGCTTGTGGACATGGAGGAGCTGTCGGTTGAAGAGGCCGTGGATGAAGAGGACGACGACGACGAGGCCAAGCCGTCGATGAGGCTAAATAGGCCGGAGTAATTGACATCGTTGATGCCTTGAGAGATCCTCAAGGTGTGGTTGTCACCGCTTGAAAGTGACTTGGCGAGTGTCCATGTGTTAGAGTTACCGAATGCAAAGCCTGATGAGCGATAAATCAGTGCAAGAGCGAATACAACATATTCAAATCAGTGTACGACTCGATCTGAAGCTAAGAATGACTTATCTGTGACTAGTTGAACAGTTTGCCAATTGTTTGCCGTGTCTTGCTGAAGAACGATGGTCACCGCCTGTAGAAAGTAAACGATTAACGCTCTGTTCATTGCGACTGAGCTGCAGCATAATAGTACTTACAGAACCATAACCATCGACCCATTTCAATTCGGTGCTACCAGCAATTAATGAAGTTCGAAGCTTAGTGAAAAAAAGGCTTGTGGTTTGCGCTGCGACAATTAAAGATGGGCTCATAAAAAGATTTTTGTGGAGTACATATCAACGCTGTTGATATCGATAAACGAACAGACAAATAGACGAATTTAAATAGATCAAACATTTAGAGAAACAGTCTGAGTCTGATAAACGAGTGATAGTCTTGTACGAATGAAGGTAAACGAGTGTCGATTGTCGTGGAACTCTCGAGGAAGGAAATATTTAGTGCAAATTTCCAACGACGCGTGAACATTTAGCGATACATATCGAATTATCTGATATATAAGATATGACCGTACTATGTATGAGAAGAGAGCCTACGTATAAGATGTGGTCCCAAAATGACACGGGAGCTAATCCATGATCCTAGTAGGAATGGCAATCTTCGAATGCAGGAGTGCTCGATAGGTATTCTTTGATTGGTGCTCAGGTCTTATGCGGCAAGTTTGAGCTCAGAATGTCCACAGACTGCCAATTGAATGCGAACAGCTGTCAGTGGGAACGCGCGGACATGGGCTTGACGCTCCTCTGCACATCGTGGTCGATGTTTGAGATGGAGTGGCCACTAAATATAGCAGCAGTGCGCTGCAGGAAGGAGCCAAGTGTATAATCAAACCATTCAGAGTGTAACCAAAACTTCTCTGCTTCTATTACCCATCCAAACTCCCTACTCAATTGCTGCGGGTTCGTGGCTTGTCGAAAGGTTAATATCGAGACCTGCACACCTCGATCAAGGCCGAAAGCGTTCATCTACTACGCTTCTCATATTTGTTCAGACGCAGATGCCGTCGTGTGAAGCTTGTTCCTGTAGTGCGACACAAAAAAGAAGCTTGCTGCGAATCTAATATGAGTATCAACCTCTGCATATGAATGCAAGAAACCACGCGTTATTTAGTTTACAAGGTGAGGTTCAGCGCGAAGGGATCTTTTTGAAAAGCGTTTCTTCTAATTCTTACGGAGTCGACGAGCATATCGTGAGAGGCACAATGCAAGCTGCGGTAGCTCGGACGCTTTCTTGACGTTGCAAGAATTTAGGCATCCTGTCAAGCTCACTGCTACGTGGTGTTTCCCCCAGCCTTTCTGTTGGAAATAGGGAACAGTACGAGTACTGTTACCCCTGTGTGGTTGGCAATTTCGCTTAGCCCTATAGGGCGCGGGAGTCAGAGTTTTCACCTCCTTCCTCCCTTCGTAGTTCCTACTTCCTAGAGTAGTTCAATCAATATATATGCACATGCACATACTTCTTCTGACCCTCATATACCAACACTTTCAGATGTTATTTCTCAATATTGGCGGAGAGTTGACATTTGCCGTGGGATGTTTGCATGACACGTGAAACACTACTATTTGTAGTAGATGTTGATTGGCGGTCACGTTAACGAGATCACATTATAGGGATCAAAAGCGATGTAAAACTCTACAAACCTGCTGGGCCAGAACGCTGATTAAGTATTGCGAAGGAAACGAAGTAAGTCTTTTCATTCTTCGATTTTACCTGGCTCGCATAGCCAAGAGTATTGCAAAACACGGTGGTGGGTGGGGTGCTGAGTTCTACCTTGCAACCCTGACATATCTTGTGGTACTCTATACACACGTCGTTCTGTGATGGAACTCCCCTACCCGCCACAAGGAACGAGGCAACCACGTTCCTTCCACCTCCTTCATATTACTCTACCATTGAATTAAGTTTATCTCAGCTGCACTAGGCCCATCTAGAAGCCCCCGCATCATCCCCTTCCGACGTGATCCAAACTGCCCCATCCATATCATTTCTCCATCCCATCCGCCGTTTGCTGTGATAACATGCGGCAAAACGTCTTCGATACTCTACGGCTATCTGGAAGAACTATGTTTGATCTACATCTTAGTCTGCTTAGAGTCAGATTACTATACTGTCTTCACGGAAACCTGCAGCTGTGGCGAGAATATGAGGTAGATGTGTACCTTGTTGATCCAACACGTTCAGATTCTGACCAAATTGTCGCAGGCCGACACTATAATCGGTGAGCAGCGTGGTTTTCGACCTATGAAAGCGAGGTAGTCTTGCAGATGGCCTTTTGGGCTCGACGTGCTCTCCGCGCAATATAGTGCTAATGCCGAAAACTGTCTTTTGCCATTTCAACAACCATATAATGATGACTTGGGTCCTAATCTAGAGCTCAAAATTCTTGGGACGGTGGAATACACAACGTTCGACCCAAAAACGTGGAGGCTATTCACCTGTCACAAGTCGAAGGTGCCCTATTGCAGTGACAGGTTTTGAGAGCCAGCCACATCATTTACGAATACTACCGATTACTACAGTATCTTGGCACCAGACGTGGAGCTCTCTTTCCTTTCATTGGTGAAGGTATCTTCACCCAAGATGGAGGAACCTGGAGACTTTCTCGAGAGCTCCTGCGTCGGCCGTTCCCGAGAACTCAATTGTCAGAACCTCAAAGGATTCATCGAACCTATCAGCAGCGTTATGGCTAATCTCCCCACGTCCAGTGTCGTCGACCTTCAACCATTATTTTTTCTATTTACTTTGGCTACTATTACAGCACTAGTGCAATGCATCATTGGTCAGTCTGTCGAAATTTTCGAAAACGAAGAACACAACACTTTTGCCAACAGCTTCAATTATACCTCAAGGGTTATTGCCTTACATATACGATCTTATCGACTTCTACTGGGCTTATAGCCTATCAAAATATAGTTCTGCCTGTAAAGATGTCAAAGACTATGCTGATGGCTTTGTGACGTGAGCTCTAATTGAAAGAACCAAAGACACAACAGGGACAACCTCGGACCGCTACAGCGTCATTGAAGATCTTTATACCGAATTGCAGGACCCTGGGCTGGTTCGCGATCAGCTCATCAACATCTTCCTTGCCGGCAGAGATACTACGGCTTGCATTTTGTCGTGGACTTTGTGAGTACTATTTTCTATTTTTGCGTATCTTCGCTCGTCTCGTTTCTAAGACTTCCAAATACTGACTGGTGAAATTTGATAGCTTCCTTCTTGTCCGACAACCCAAAGCTCTGAATCGTCTTCGAGAAGATTTCAATCCGTTGTAGAAGATGGGGTAGAATCGACCAGGCTCCACACCCCAAAATTAGTCTATCTCAAGTGTGTCCTAAACGAAAGTAAACGATAGCTCCTTATACTTGCCATATCTGTCTGACGCACATCGTCTCCTCAGCTCTTCGACCCTACCCTCCAATACCAATAGGTGTTCGTTTCGCTCAGAAAACAACTTGGTTGCCCAAGGAGGAGGTGCAGATGGGAATACTCCAGTTCTCATCCGCCGCGGCTTAGATATTGGATTCGTACCTTACTACATCCACCGACGAAAAGATCTTTACGGCCACGACGCCATGAATTTCCGACCTGAAAGATGGGAAGGAGCAGAGCTTGCAAATATTGAATGGGCATATCTGCCGTTCCATGGGGACTCTAGACTTTGTCTTGGCAGTAAGTGTCCTTTTAGAGCAACGGTCGAGAAGGTTTTAGCATTAATTGTTTTCAGACTTTGCCTTAATAGAAGCCTGCTGTGCCACTAGCGTATCTTTCAAGAGTTTCCGGATATTAGGTTGCCACCGGACTATCCAGTCGTCCCAACAGGCCGGGAAAAGCAAGAGCCGACTGTCTTACTGAAGAGCGCAGACGGCTACAAAGTGCTTCGCAAATGATCTAAGATGTGGTTGTTGTAAATGCTCATGCCTGGAGAGTCTCCAAAAGCTTTCGTCACTCGTCTTTCTTCAACAAAGTAAATAGCCATAAGCCTAGGTTCTCCCCATTTAACCCCATGAATATCTTAGTGCTTGGACGACGGACTTCTCATCACTCTTTGGATATTCGATCACGGATTACAAGCTCAGAGAAAACCAACACATATCAAATCAGAGAACACAGATCTAAATCCTTGATCTGTACCTCATACCGTGCGACAAAGCGATGGCTACACTATGAGTATGTATTATTGGCGGTGACGCAAGCGTTGAATGCTGAAAAGGGACGTACTCTAAGATTGTTAGCTGTTGCTCTCCTATATAAATCCGCTCTCTGGTTTCGGATTAGCTGCTCTTCTGCACTACGTCGCCTCTTGCGAACGTTTCCGCGAGAGCAAGAAGGCGACAATGCTTTCAGCTCATGCAGTCAGAATTGGCGGTGATTGGCTGTAGGACACTGCATAGATTGAACCATGATAAGAGGTGCATAAATAAAACGAAAGGATTGAACAGCCAACGGGTCTTTCCAAGTGAAAGATAAAACCAGACTGCAAAAGCATTGGGAGATCTTTAGAAACGCAAACTCGTTCGCTTTGATATCAAAAAATGGAATAATATCTCTGGATTATTCTTTGTACGGTCATCGGACTAGTTTCCTTAGATTCACTACTGGCCATCTCTATGTAGGTCAGCGCCAGTAAGTGGCAGCGCTCGAATCCTTGATGTGTGTTTGACCCCGTAGACGGAAAGTCTATTGCATCGAACTAGTTCACTATCCTCCGCGCCTATGTTATACTTGATTGTTCTTGGCTTACTTACTATGGAGTCGCAGACAACACAAGTTCTCAAGACGTTGCCGTTGCTCCCCGGAGCTTGTACACTCTAATTGGTCCAGATCCCTTGCATTCGTTTGTGTTACAAGTTGCATTACAAATGTTGCCTTCAAGTTTCGCAACAGGCTGGGGAGCTTGACTACCACAAAAGCATCTAGACAAAGTTCAGCAATAGGAGTCTCCACATAAGAACAAGACTTACTGCGTCACGGATTGTACACCAAAATAATCGTACTCGGAACAATGCGTCGCGCAACGCTCAACCGTCATTTCACTAGCAGTCCACGCCTTACCATTTAGATGCTGAATGGTAGCGGTGTAACCATAACAACCCAAGAAATCTGAACCAGTCGCGGAATGAATTGCGCTTGCCAACGGGGCTGCAGGATCTATCACTGGCTTCGAAGCATTTCGCCCAGCAGATGCGAGCAGCGAGGGAGGCGTGGAACATTGGGCCAATGCCCCGGTAAGGGTATCGCAGTCAGGTGTAGCTCCACTGCAACCGTAGCCTGTGGGATATGAGCCTGTATGTTTGGAATATCTGTACGGGAATTCCATCTACCCCCATTATCCGCAAAGCCCGCTTGACCTGCTGCAGTGCAAAATCCGGGCGTCCCATATGAGCCAAGACACCTACAGTAAGACGTCAGCCTCGTTTTCCGCAGCAAACTGGCCTCACAGGGAAAGCAAACATCTGGCTCTGAACGTTGGGGTCGTTGCAATTGACACATACAGTTGCCCTGGCTGTGCCCCAGTGGAAACAATGTGGTATACAATCTATGCAGTACTTGACTCCAATGCAGGTCTGGGAGGCAGTATACTATTAGCTCTATTTTGCAAGTTTGTTCGGCTTGGTTGCAACCTACCTTACACTCTTGGGATGTGTAGCCGTACTTGGCGCAACTCACGGCACAGCGGAGCGATGAACGGAAACAGCTAAGCATACAACGTCTGCATTCATCATTGTTCAGGACGCCGACACAGCCGGGGCCATTCAACGCATCAGATATGCCGACTTGACTCTGCGCGAAAGCTTTACTAAAAAGAAGTATTGAAATAATGGCTGGCAGTAGAGTCACAGTCTTCATATTGCGATCACGCTCCAGGATAAGTGCAGCTTAACGTCAAAGAAGAGTTAGAAGAGGATGAGGCTTGTAGTGAATATGGCCGCATTAAACGACAAGTTTTCGAGATCTCATGCTCATATACTCATGGCTTCGAGATCGGAAATACATGTCGGATCAAAGTCGTGGTGCTCGCTAGGCGAATTTCTTCGTTTCCCGGTTATACTCGCGCTCCTCTTTGCTCTGACCTTATTCCCGCGAAACAAGCGCTCGCAATTCCACTCATGCGCTTCCACATTACGGGGTTTGTGTTTACATAACAGTTGTGGTTTCAACTCACCCGCTGCTGGTTGGCTTTTTCAATCTCGCAGTCGTCGTCCACGGCGCTGGCAATAATCTCCACCTTGTACGATACTGGCTGTTGCCAATTCCTAATCAGGTCTACCATACATCCACCGAAACGATGTTTTTCGGTTCGCTTGAAGGTCGTCTCCATCCTTTCGGGAGAACTGTGGCGATGCACTATGCAGCTTCATTGGGGTCTGTGCACCAAGCGCAATGACCACAAAGGCTACAAAGATCTATTTTGAGCTTCTAACTCGCAACAGATACAGATACTACTAATATCGCGCTTTGACTTGAAGTCAAAAAGAGAGGCAAATCCTGTTTTATAAACAAGGTCCTACCGCTGGAAAACGGCCATATACCTTTGGAGCGCCAGAAATGGAGATTCAGATCAGACAGTACGAGTGCCATAAGTGGCCTTCAGACTGTTTTGTTGCGGAGTTCGCCTCAACTAAAACCGCTAAACTGAAATATCGTTCCTTGGCTTTTGAACTCTGCCATATCCGGTAGCGCATCGCAAATCTCAATCCAAAGATCCCATTGCTGCCTTTAAATTATGAAGCGCATGCCCAATGCATACGGATAGCGCCAGTGTTCTTCTTCCTACCGCTTAAACTGTACCCAACTGTGGACCGAGAACGTGCACCAAGTCATGCTGATAAACATCAACCTCAACCCACCCCATTACGCTGTTCTATTCATGGAAACATCGTCAATAGGTAATTCTTCCCATCCCTATAGCCACTTTACTTTGGCTGTGCTATTTACAATAGCAATAAGTCGACGAGAGGTTGACTTGATTATAGGAAGGAAGTTTGAATTTATCTACAATGACGGCATTTGAGCTAAGCTTTGGGATGGACCCTAAACAGAACTCCAGCATGATGTCGTGTCCAAGCCCTCAAATTCCGTTGAGATCTTTCTCTGAAAAATTTAAGGGCACCGGGCTTATTGCAAGCCTTGAAAGTAGTAACGAAGGCTGCGAAAAAGAAGAAGATCAGTTGGGAGAAGAATGGATTAACCAACTGAGCGAGGCAAATCCAAATCGAAAGTCACTCCTTCGACGTCTTGCACCGCCCATTTTCCTTCATGAAATCATTACACCAATACGAAATACAAGTCCCAACGGTTACAACCAGCGGAGCACACCCCTGACGCTTACCGCAATCGTGTGGTGGTACTAATTGAATTGAAAGTACCATCCCCTCTCATACCAAGCTACTTCAGCACAGCACACAACTGTGGAACGGGTTACAGATCTGAAATAGTAGTTATGATTCCCGATAAAGGGATATTTTGAAACTTATGGCGAATTATACTAGAAATGGGAAACTACGATGCACGCGATTAGTAGATGCCACCGTTTATGGATCAAACGCTCTCTGCCACTGATAGAATGAATTCTATGAACAAGAGCCCTAGAGGTCGAGAGCCCCATACGTCTCATGGATAGATTCTCACTAATTGGTTCGGTTGATCCACGGATTTAATAACTTGGTAGTATCTACCTCATATTCCAAGAATGTTTTCAAACAATTAGCCGAGTCTTTCCCCTAAGGAGATTTTCTAGTCTTATTCTAATAGCAAAAGATCAAGAAGTATATTGTTGATTGTTTACGGAAGAGTGAGGAGGACACTGAGAGGGATAGGATCAAGTAGCTAGCTCGTCTTGTAGTAGTGGAAATCAAATATATCAGCCTCTCCTATGTACCTGTCGTCCATGTGTGAGCCATCCGCTTTGCGGCTGTAAGTCTCTTCCATGAAAGGAATAACTCGCTCATGGACATTCTCTTCATGACACTGATAGGGTCCTTGACCAATAGTGGCCCCTATTCATGAAAATTCATTCCATCCGATGATGACATTTGCAACGACCACCCATACAATACCCTCCAGTTACATCTCAAAAGCCTATGTTTTCCGGCGATTGATAGGTAGAACGACTGGAGATACCATTCAAATTATCCTTACCACAGCCAGAAATCTCTAATACCACCGTCCTAAGAGACGGGGCTGCCTGTTATTCAGAGCTATGTGGGTATTAAGGATGGATGCTATGAAACGAGAAAAGGTTGGAAACTTGACCGGGTAGCTTGGGGCTTTGGTTACTTCTTTCAACACTATTACCTGAACAGACGAGGGTAATCTTGCGAAATTATTATGCGTTATTCCAATTCGAGAAAGCAGCAAGCAAATCTCTTATGGAACGGCGCTGTCATGGCAATTTATCGCTAGCCTCAGTTTGCATAGACGACGTAGAATTTGTTCAGAAAACCTCCGTATGCTCTCAACTGGTATATATTCTTGGATATCTAAGCGCGCCGCCTGTTCTTCACTTTTCGTCACTCAAGTCGCACAATACAACCCTCTGCCACAGCCATAACGAGTGTCATCTTCTGTCTCTCCGACCCAGTCTTCTCATAAGGCTGTTCCGCTGGCATCTTGATTACTGGGAAGCGTTCTAAAATCCTGACAACAGCGTACGAGGCTTCTACGAGGCCAAAGTCCTCTTTTCGTAGTCAGCACATGGTCACTACTAAGGATGAGTCGTACTCACGGCCAAGGCAGACCCTCGGGCCTCCGTTGAAAGGAAGATAGCCCCAATTCGCTTTTGTCTCATCACGAAAGAGCGGCATGTTCTTGTCTTCCCATCGCTCCGGTCGGAACTCTTCTGAGTCTTCGCCGTACAGGTGAGTTTGGCGATGCAAAGAATAAACACTATATGCTACGGCTTCGCCGCGTCGGACAAGGACTGGTGATTTTCCGTCTGGACCACCGCCGGTTGGAAGGGTCGTCGTTTTCAAAGCTACCCGTGTATTGACCGGTACCGAGGGATACAAGCGGAGTGCTAGATTGGGACTAGTCAGCCACGTTTGCCATGTGACGAGGTTATTTGGACTACATGAGCTTACTCTCTTTGAGGATGTTGGAAAGATAAGTCATCTTCTTCAAATCTTCTCGGTTCAGCTCAGATTTGCCGGCCAGGACAGAAGTGATCTCGTTTCGTAAACGATCCATGACGTGAGGATGTCGGACAAGTAGCCGACTAGAAACCAATCTCAGCCTCTTGTCACTCATTCAATTTTCGACGGTAGCCAGGCAGTCAAGCGGCGACTGCTCTGACAAGCTATAGGAATTACTCACAATGTCCAGGACAACAGACATGCTGTTGTGTCTCTCCCAGCCAGTAAAATATTTAGCAGTTGGTCGCGAAGTGCAATTCTGTTCGGAGAGTTCTGGGCTATGACATCAAGGAAAAGGTAGCGATCGGGTTTCTCCTGATCAGAGTCTGCCAATGTACGAAGACCTCGCTCAGCGATTTCGTCAACAAATTTATGGGTTGACGTGCAAGCATTCTTGAACTTCCGTCCACCAATGAGGAAATATAAATCCAAGAGACGGTAGCGTTTGACTAGGTAGTCTTGGGCAACGTTGAAGGACTCAGCAAAAGTCTGCTCATCGTTGAAATCATTTGCCTTCAAGCAATATACAGACTCCCCAAACAGAAGCGCAGTTGTCGTGTCTAGGGTAAATCGAAAGAATAAAGGCTGAAGATCAATCGGCTGTTCAGTGAGCGGAATACACGAAATGAGATTGTCTACATGCTCTCGGAAAAGGTCTAGATCTCGATATTGGCTACGAGTAAACTGTGGTTTAAGAAGTTCGCGGGAGTGTTTCCATGCTGCACCGTCTTGGGTGAATATGCCGTCACCAAGCAGAGGATAGAAGATATTGCGGCGGGGTCCGAAACCAAAGTCTGCAATCGTCATCAATCTTAGAAAGAGTTAAGAGTATGATTAGGTATCTCACCAGTGAATTGGGTTGACAACATGGCCTCGAGATTCCGCGGATCAATGGTATCAAATGCCCTTGTCCCGAGGAACACTTGCTCCAAGGTGTCACCTCAGTGTCGAAAGTGCCATAGGAACAAAGTCATCAACTTGTTATCTGCATCGGCTCGAAAGATCTGAGAGAGACGATCAACGCCCAGAGGCAGCTCGTTCTTAAGGCGAGCCGGTGGTAGACAGCCATGACGGAGACCGAATTCTCTGTCTGCCTTCATGGATGTTCAGGGTACGTTGACTATGCAAGGGTAACATTATACTGACGCGATATTCAAGATACTTCTTTACAGCAAAACGCAGACAGACGGATGCACTAAGAGCGACGAAAACATTGATGAAGGTGAATACCATATCCCAAACATAAGACCCGTATATTACGCGTTAACAGAATTCTCCAGAAGAGAGTGAGGCGATGTACAATGTGGGAAGACTTGGGTGAGTGCACTTGCAAAGCTCCATGGACCATATGTGCCCAACGCGTACCATCGCAGAGTGCATGCCGCTTTTATCGTCCTGTGCCACTCACCAAGGTAGTGTGGTACAAGGTCTCGACTCCTCCAGTTTGAGCTGGCACACATGAATCTACGTCCAATCTCCGATCTTTTCACAAATGCATGCAGCCGAGCGCGCACCACAGCGCGAAATTGACTGCGTTGATTCGCTGCCGGCGAAGGATATGTGTGGCAGCTGTGACTTCTGTCGTCACAGAATTTCTAGCGCGCTACCTGATAGGCTTGATAGGCTTCGCAACCCGCGGACCGGCCCCCTCTGTGCAGCCGACATGCACTTAGAATACTGGTATGTCATCTAACCAGAACTCGAGAGTCCGAGTTGCAGCAGGATGACTAGGAATCCAATCCCTCTTTCCTTCCGTTCTTACAGAGCCTTTCTTGCGACAAATTACCTACGTCTTCTGCTATCTCCGTTGTTCGAACACTCCACTCCTCCTTTAGTATATCGTCGCAGCTACCGTGTGGCCTTGGATTGCTCAAAACATGCTTCAACAGGGCTGGGTAATCCTTAGGTCTTGCGCATATCTGCTGTTCGGCACACTGGCGTTGGAGAATGAAAATCAACCGCTTCGTTTCAACAATTGGCCCTGAACATACCTTTTCAGGACGAGCTGATGGTGCTAAAGTCGGTAGAAGCGCCAAGACTCGAAGAAAATGGGAGCTGGACCATCGAGTAAGTACACTTGCGACCAATCGTTCCAGAAGTCCTTTTCCAAGAGAATGTCCAACCTGCAAGGTTAACTAAATGCGCTCTAATTCTGTTCCGAACTTCTAGTATTGTTGCGGTCCATGGACTTGACGAAGACCATATCACGGCCTGGACTGATCCAGTCTCGAAAGTCTTATGGCTTCGAGACCTCATACCCAGATACATTCCTTCTGCGAGGATATTGACTTACGGTTACGACTCGGATGTCTCTTCAGCGTCCTCAAGCGGATCTTCTGAGAGGTTTCTCCAACACGCGCAGACTCTTGTGGCCGAATTGGACGCAGATCGACTATTAGAAAACACCACTGAGCGACCAATCATATTCATCTGCCACGGTATAGGAGGAATACTAGTGAAAAATGCGTTGGCATACTCATCGTCAATGGTAGCTAAAGACGTCGCACATCTATACGGAATTTTTGTGTCTACTTACGGCATCCTCTTCATGGGCACACCCCACGACGGTGTTGAACAGATGAGCTGGTCAGTGATGGCCAGAAATACTGAAGGCCACCCAAGCGCTCTATTAGAAGCCATTGCTAAAGGTTCTGAAACCCTACAAAATATCAATGATCAATTCGCGCCTTTAGTGAAGCGGTTCCGGATACACTTCTTCTGGGAACAACAGGAGACAGTCACAGAAACCTTTGCAAGATATAAAGTGGAGGAGAAATCCGCAGCGCCAATATGGGATAATACCGAGCGTTCTGGAATCTCGGCAAGCCATGCCCAGATGTGCAAGTTCGGAAGTGTCGATGCCCCTGGCTTTTCGGTCGTCCGTGCCACATTGCGCCGCTACGCACTGGAAGCTAACGATGTTATAACTCCTAGGTGGAGAGATGCAAAACAGCACATCGAGCGACAACGCAGCATTGAAGCTGCTGAGATACTCAGACATGACATACGCATCACCACTAAACCATCGGATGACATCAGGGACAGTGCGAAATGCAACAAGCATTTCCGCGTGCCTTTCAGTGCAAGCAATTTCTTCACAGGAAGAGCCGATGTCGCTAAACGTCTTGAACGAAGCATGCTGCGCTCATCCGAGTCGGCTATTCCTCAAATACAGAAAAGATTTATTCTCTACGGGCTGGGAGGTTCGGGCAAAACTCAGTTTTGCTTAAAATTTGTGCAAGACCATCGTCAAAGGTACAGTCCCCAACGTCAGATCAAATCTCGCTTTCTGCTGTAGTGTGGAATCGTTATCAATGGGCCTAACCAATACTTGTTAGTTTCTGGGGCATTTTCTGGATTGACGCTAGTACTGTTGAGACCGCCGAACAGGACTTTTCGAAACTTGCTAAGATTGATGGATTTGGTGACACCAGTGAAGATGGAAAATTATGGCTCACCGGTCTGGAGATGTCTTGGATGCTTATCATTGATAACGCAGATGATCCCTCAGTAGATATTTCTCGCTTTTTTCCGTCTGGAGACCGAGGTCATATCCTGGTGACAAGCCGAAATTCCGAATGCAGATATCATGAAACAGTTGGATATCAAGAGCTTAGAGAGATGGACCATGAGGAAGCAGATACACTTCTCCTGAGGGCTGCTGGCAAAGATCCAACAAGCTCACGACTTCGGCGCTTAGCCAGACCAATTACGAGTACCCTTGGCTATCTTCCACTCGCACTCGATCAGGCAGGGGCAACCATTAGGCAAAATATTTGCACTCTAGAAACGTATCTTTCTCTTTACCATCGCCAGCGGAGACAAATAATGAGCATGAGATCTATTCAGGGAGGGGAGGCCTACAAGTACACAATCTACAGCACGTGGGAGGTTTCTTTCCAGATGATCAGAAAACTTGAGAAACCTGCGGCCATTGATGCGTGCGAGATACTGCAAATCTTCGCCTTTCTCCACTTTCAGCAAGTTCCCACAAATATCTTACAGAAAGCATGGGAGAATACATCCCGTCCTCGGTATTCGGTGCCCTCGAGATCATTACTATCAAGGTTCCTACAGGCTTTTCACTTTGCAGAAGCACCAAACCATGCTCGAAAGCCCCCTCGCATTCTTGCTCAAGATGGTTCGAGTTGGGATACTATTCGTTTCCAGCGAGCGCTTTGGATCTTAAGGCAATTCTCCTTGATTGTGAAAGATGTGGACATGGACGAAGATCGCACCCCCACGACCGACCATTTGTCGTGGGGTAGCTACTCTATGCATCCTCTAGTACATTTTTGGGCGCGTGACCGATTGAGCAAGGAAGACCAGAGCCTTTGGTTTGATATTACTACAACGGTAGTGGCTGACTCTATTAGTACCAACAATGATGGCTCAGAGCATGCCTATCGAAGGTCTTTGATTCCCCATATTGACTGTTTCTTTGGTGGCGATCATACGGAGCCGCTCATTGGCCGTGGGACACAGTATCGCCAGACTGAAAAGGGAATTAAGCTTGCGCAAGTTTACTTCGACGGTGGTCGCTTCCAAAGCGCAAGAGATTTACAGGAAAAGGTGGTTACTGAACGAAAATCAATACTAGGACAGGAAGATCCGGATACCCTACAAGCAATGACAGATTTAGGGTCAACCTACTGGAACATTGGTTTGATGGATAAAGCTGCCGAAATACAGTGTAGCGTAATGGAAGCTCGAATAGAGGCTCTTGGCCATAATCATCCAGAAACATTGAAGTCAATTGATAAACTAGCAGACACTTATTGGCTTTGTGGTCGAATGGCCGAGGCACAAGAGTTGGGAACTAGGGCTATGATTGGCTTGGGCGAGGTGTTTGGACCTTCAGACGTTACTACGCTGACTTCGACACTTAATCTTGCTCGTGTCTACAAGCATAGAGGCCGTTTCGGAGAAGCCATGGAGCTTCAGGCTCGCGCGCAGAAGATCTGCATGGAAAAACTCGGACTTGAGCACACCTTGACGCTTAGATCATCGATGGAACTTGGCGTCAGTTACTGTGATTTAGGCCGCCTTGATGAAGCTGAAACATTGCTTCAGGCCGTGGTTCTTGGATTACGGCGAATCCTTGGTAAGGAACATGCATACACGTTATGGGCGCTCAACGATCTGGCAAAGATATATTGCGCGCAAGACCGTCCAGTCGAGGCCGAGGAGATCTTAGTTGACGTATTGGAAACTGCAAGGCGAACATTAGGGCGAGAGCACATTGGAACGAGAATGACCATGATTAATCTTGCACGTGCCTACAGTGGCCAGCGCCGCTGGCTCGACACAGTGATCTTACTCAACGACCTTCAGGACATCTTGATGCGGAAGATTGAGGTGAGGGAAGTTGATAGACTACATCCTGATCGGCTCGTCTTAATGCAAGAGCAGTCACGTAACTACGCCAACCAAGGCCAGGTTGAAAAAGCTCAGAGACTACTTACTGAACTAATCCCAATGATGGACGAAAAGCTGGGCGTAGAGCATCCACGAACACAAAGCGCTCGAAAGCAGTTGGGTCAACTTCAGCATCATGATGAAATGCCAACAGCGTCGAAGAAAGAAGTACAGAAGCCATTACTTGACCGACCGAAAGCTCCTACATGGTGAATCTGTGCATTCCATATTATATTAATTTGTTTCGTTCGAAATTACGCAGATATCAAGTAAGAGATCGCGACACATCCTTGAGGATACAAATTGGAACCAGCCTACGACAAAGCACGACCGCCATATATGGCACGCCGCGCTTTTTTCTTACTCTTCATTGGTATGGGCCAGGTACTGAGAGTGGAGTAAGGAACCTGGATGCACTGTAAAGCGCTATGAAAACTAAACCATCCTTATGCTATGCAAGGTCTTTTTCACTCGGAGGCTACTACGACGAGTTTCCCATGGCCTGCTGTTAAAGACCTCCAGAAAATCGCACTGCAACTCGATATGAAAAAGACGTGCCTCCGCTGGGGCACTGGCTTTCTCAGCTTCTATGAGCGTTAAGGAGTGATAGAAATATTGTGTAAGAGGACCTAGAGGCGCAGTACCTCTCCATAAGATTTCGCAAGTTAGCGTGAGTACACCCCTGTTTTATGGCTGCCACTTCCAGCGTTCATCGACTTTTTCTCACCAGATATTCAATGATTTAGAACATCAAGGCCTCTTTTGTTTCTACCAGCCTAAGACCTATTTGTTTGACACTGACTGGCCGACTGTTGCGGTCGCCAACGAATGATGGATCACATCTCAAGAACCATCAAATCCTAATCAACTCAGCTGCCTCGATAGATCTTTGTGTGCGAAGCATTTCATCCGCGTCACGCCATCTGACATCAACCCTGGCCGGCGCCTCTCTTGCGTATCGTATCAAAGCAGCCACAACTACCTTGTAGCCTGGCGAATGCTTGTTCTCAAACTTGCACATGTGCAAATGGTCCGCTGGAATTCCAGAGCGCTCAATGTTGTCCAGAATTGGCGCCGCCGAACTCTCGTCGACCACCTACACTAGTTGTCAGCCTATATCCACCATTTCTTCTAGCATGTCAACCAGGCAAATTACATAGTCTTTTGTGTAACCAAGATCCGTCCTCTCCTGTTCCCAGAAGAAAAAGATCCGAAACTGCTTCATCAGCGGCGCGAACTGATCGGTTATGGCCTGCAGCGTCTCGGAACCCTCTTGCAAAGCGTTTAGGAGTTGACTGTCGGTATCCCACACCTTTTTCGGGACCAGCGCGCTGAGCATCCGTTGGCCGATCCCTGCTAACTTAGCCTTGTCGCTTCCGTTGTGCGGCGTTCCTAGGAAGAGCACTGCGTAGGTGGAGACGTAGATGGAGTGGAGATGCTCAATGTGAGCCGAGGTTCTACTGGCGGAGTACGCCAGTGCCTAGATGGAAAAATTTAGCAGATTGCCAGGGTATTTCGAGATGCGAAAAAACCTTTTTGACAATAATCCCACCCAAGGAGTGGCAAAGAAAAATAATAGGTCGCTTCGTTGCATTTTCAAGCTAGCGCACTTAGGTGCCTCGATCAACAAATTCATGATGCACTGCACTAACCGAACGATCCGCCTCTAGCTGCGCAACAAGAGTTTGCGCATGATTCAAAATCCTATCCGAAGACGTATTTCCCAGTAAAGAAGTCACCTTTGCATTATAGCCCCACGTGAGAATACGTGCATTTCTCATGGCATGGGGAAGTAGGTCTGGCGCTCCCAGCCAACAGGTTTGAGACTGATCGGTCGACCATGATTTGAAGGGGTGGCCGTTGAGGCCGTGGACGGCGACGATACTGTAGGTTGATTAGGGGGGATGTGGTTTTTGTGCGGAAGGGGAGACTGACTCGATTGTGGGGGTCTCGCCGGGAGAGATCTCGTGGATGCCGTAGATCTGCTCATGAGCGGTCATGGCTAGCTGCTGGATTGGGCTCTTTGCGAGACGTGCTATTGAACCTCGTTCAGATTCCCCTCAGAAAACCTAGAGCATCCCCTTTTCCGTGAACCATAAAGAGCGCACACTAAGAATTATCAATAACAACAAAACCGTGCTGCCTAGGGACTCGCTATATATAAAGGTATTGATGCCCTGAAAACTCCCAGTACCGCAACAGTAGCCACAAGAATAGAAAAGAGGTTTTACACTTCTTCATTGGCTCTCGCAGCGCCCGGCTGCGTTTCGGCGATCCGTGGCATGCATGAACGCAGCCTTGTTGCTGTTTGGTGGGATATAAGCGCTGATGCACCTTCTCTGAATAGATACTAAGTGCTGCTTTAAGGCGTATTGTGAAAGCTGGGGTTTTGTTGGATTGCTGGTTGTTTCAACGGTACGTTCGCCCTAATCGCGGCCATCACTATGCGACGTATGGGGTCTTCTATAGATCGATATTTTGAACCTTTCACATCTTGACTTGCTGGTCGTATAAGAAAAGGCTTAGTATGAGCTGATAGATTGTGTGTGTGTTGGTTGACGAGTCGGCCAAAATGTGAACACACTTTGGAACAATTCTATTCAGGTATGTATAGCATATTTCATCACTCCCTCATGCTATGCATACCGTTATTTCTCCGGCGCCATGATTGTTTTTTCGGAAGTGTGATTTAATTAATGTAAATAGATACACACCTTCGGAGTTTGACTTGCTTTGGTCTTTAGGGGTTGACCTTGGATAACAGGCAAAACTGTCCTTCCCATCCGTATCTATGTATTTGACCTTCCAGAATTTCATTTCTATTTCTTTCTTAACGTTCAGATAAAAATCCTTCAGCCATCTTGAACTTTCTCCTGTATTTTGTGTGATTTCTTGATATACGTCTTTAATACATTGAGCCGAGGATAGATCATGTCTAGAACTGTCTTTGAGCCCTGCAAATGGCCACATATATTCATTATTAAATACCCCCACACACTCGTACTATGTGTATGTCGACATATATGATTTAAAGAGCTGAGTTTATCCCAGGGCCTGGTTGAGAGAATAGGAAGGATATTATGGTTCAAAGATACTTCTACTACGGAAATGATTCTATTATCCCTCAGCCTACGAGCTCCTCTTCCGTATCAAGGTATGGTTTAGAAGAGATCAGGTAGAGCAAAGCCTGCAAGGTGAGACTGCTGAGGCAAGACTTGGAGTACTACGCCGAATTGAGATGGTCCAGTTTCCCTGATTTGGTAAAAGCTGAAAAGACCAACAGAAGATGTGGGGAAAGACGGAATGGAAGAGATTTCTACCGCAGTAAGCTCGTATTCCTTCTTCCAATTGCAGTTTGACACATCGTTGGCTATCTTTGATCATTTCTACATCATTCTATGAGACAAGTCAGAGCTGTTACCTCGGCTTCTAGCAGTCGAACAGAAGACCAGATTTTACCAAGCTCTCATTTCGTATAGAACACTCTTCTCTTCTGATGCTTAACTGCTTCTGTACTACCCCAGAACTCCTCAAGTCAACACAAGCGTGGCTTGTTCACACACGAAATTCTGCTCAGGACAATACTCTCCCCCATCCCGTTCCGCAGAGATAGCAAAACCTCGCCTTGGCATGACACTCTAGGTTCTCCTTTGTTCGACAACACCGTCGTCCAGCGATCTACTATCAGTCAGTACAATATCTCACAGTCTCAAAGGAAGACGATGTCGAAAAAAAGCTATCTTCTGGCCCTGAGATTGACAAAGTCTGTTTTTGCAATGTTGACCTCCTTGGGTCAAACCATCGTGTTGTCGAGATCTATTGTCAAAAGAACACACATTGAACAATGGATCATATCCCTGTAGTCCCTACGATAAATACTCGCTGCGCGAGTTCTTCATTTCGCTACAAAATTTCATCATCGATTCACAGTGAAAAAGCATCTTCTTCGACCAAAATCTCCAAAGACTCGACTCCTGGCTTCCCAGTACTTACTCTGGTCTCCGAGAAAAAGACCAAGGACGTGAGAACCTATAAGTGCATCTCAGTAATTCTCCATCGTGCTCAATACAATTCAACTCTCATACCAACGACTTCCAGCCATCCTACCAGACTTCCCTTGAGCTCCTCTCTTTGCCCTTGTCCTCTATCGAAGATCCAAGTGATTGGTCAACCATGACCAACCCACAAAACGAGCAAAGGCCCGAAAGCACCGTCTCACACGCTGCAAACGAACAGGCCACGCCCGAGCAATACCCCGACAGCACATACTTCGAAACGTTCGACGCACCATCCGAACACTTTGACACCACCAAAACCCCATGCGAAGACCGGTGGAAAGACTACCAGCCCGAACGTGAAGTCGCAGATGACACCACAACCGATTTTGATCCCTGGAATGCCTCCATTCATCAGTACCGTGCTGGACTCCCCTCCACACGTAACGCAAGACTCGCCTCTAAGAAGAAAAGATCCGGGCGCGGAAGCCCCTCTCCAGGCACTGATGGAAGGCATGAGAGAGTCAAGGCACAAGCCTCTAAGGGGAAGAGGAGTGTTGTTTGTCGGAGAAGAGAGGAGTCCCTTAGTTGGGGTTTTTAGAGCTTAGGGAATCGGGGGATCTAGAAGGTGAGACTGTTGGGGGTGTTTGAGTGGATCTGTATGTGCAAGGAGTTGCGTGCAAGTAGATTAGATTTGGTTCGCGACCCAACGCGGAGTATTCATAGAAAACTTATCATCTAATTAGTGATTTCTTCCCCCTATGCTTCATTTCCAAAGACCGGCTGCATGCTTAGTTGCTTGATTTGATAGCCTACTGAAGTGTAACGTATTTATGGGTCAACCTTCGTTGGATCCCGTTAGTAAGTGTAAAAGGATCTCAAGAGACTGACCAGGAACTCAAATACCCTTTGCTTCTCTGACGCCCTTGACGTTTTTCTGGCTATACTACAGTATCCTCGGAACGTCAACTCAGTCTATAGGATCTGGGGCGCTGACCAAAGTTTTCTTCAAGGAAACGTAATACCTGCAAAAGATGTTGCTATGTAGAGAAAAGAGCTGGTCTCTCCTCCAAGCTGTTTCCCGACCGACAGGTTTTCGAGATCGAACTTCGGATACTGAACTTTTGACGAGGGGTATCCTAGCCAGCGGCATACCAGTCAAGGAGAGGCTCTGTTTCGACGCAAAACCAGATAGCTGAAGCTAGACGAGGCTCTGACTGCACACGTGGCTGTTTTCGTATAGATTTCGGTAGTGAATATCAATGAAGTCGCGTTGTCCCAATGTCTGCTGGCTTTTGGTATGAAACCTTGTCTTGTCGGGCTGTAATTTTAAGGTCGTGGAGATATAGAAATGACAACAGTCCGAAGTAGCAGTATCTTGAACGCCTAGGCGATTTTTTCGTTACCAAGGGTTAACGGCGACATAAGCACGACATCGGATATGCAGTACAGTATAGGTTCTTCTAGGGAGTTGAAAATGTTCGGAATGGCCACCACCGTCTAGATGTCTTGAGAGTTCATACCGGTCTATTGGGCTGTTGATATAGTCAGCGGGGAAGCAACCAACGGGTTGCGGACGGGCTCGAGATCATGCCTCATGGATAAATCAAAGGCCGAACTCCCTAGATCGCTGCTAAGTAGAGATCCTAGTACGGTAGGTGAAGTTGTTGTAGGGACTTTCTGAGGCACCGGTGTGGAAATTAATGATCAGCTGGTTAAGAGCATCGTCAGCGCTCTCAGATATGAAAAAGCGCAGAACATGCTAGCATCCTGACTGACAGGATAAATTCTAGTGGGGAAGGATCTCTAGAATATCTAGGTCTCCTTTGTTAGCCAGTATCGAAAATGTCTTGCTTCATCCCGAGACATCTCTAGACTCAGAGAACCTCGAAGTTCTTGGTGCCAAGAGCAAAAAGTACAGAGTGAAGAACAACAATAGCGACAGAACAAGCATTAGAGCAACATAATCAAACCTCTAGGAGCGGAAATATTGATATCTACCGTATGTGTAAGATTCCTTTGTTCGGAATCTTTGAGTATGGTTTCAAAGCTTCCCCATTTGAACATCGCTGTTCTCGCAAGAAGGTAATTGTCCAAGAACACGAAGATGAAAAGACGACGGCTTTCCTAGTGTCGGTCTTTACATATATAGCCTCGATTCTTCACCTCTAATTTCAGCATCAGTCCTTTCACATGACAGAACCCACTCAACAGACTTTCTCCAATCACCAAACGATTCCAACAATACACATCAAGATTTCCGCTTTAAGAGACTCGCCTCCCACTCAAAGCAAAGCCAACATCCCGGAGATGGCTTCCAAGTCCTTCGAGTTCAGTGCTCGGACCGAAAATAGAGCAGCTAAGCGTCCACGCAGGAGCGACACTTTTGCAGATCCGAATGCCGACAGTTCAAGATCCAAAAACGCTAGTAGAGCTACCAAACTCAAAGCCAAAGCCAAAGCCAAAGAGCGCGCAGCTGAGCGGGATCTCAAACGGTCAAGCGGCAACGTGCCATAGCAGTCTTGATTACAGTTTTGTGAAAGCAACAAAAAGGATCGGAAAATTGAACCATCGGCCTCTGTCCTTTTGCGTCGTGTCTGCTATGTAGCTAGGAGGAGAGAGTCCCAAGGGAGAGGATAATTCATGCAACACCAGCAAGTCTTTGCTGGAAACCGATCCAAAAGCATCATCAACAACAGCGGCGGAGAGAAGGAACAACACAGTAATGAATAGCTCGGAACTCTTTGAAAATCAGTATATATATAATGAATCCATTTCTTAAATCCGAAATTCGATAACATAGAGAGAAGTGGTGAAATTCTCAACGTACCGACCATAGGCCAACCTAGATTCACCAAGATAGCAGCTTGTCCGCCCTTCATTCCACATCCGGGAGGGTATATGGTGAGTATCACCCATAGCGTTTGCAACACTGGCAAAGCGTCTAGCGAACAGAGGCAGTCTTTGTGAATGGCGCGTGGATGTGCTGGTGTTTCGTTCCTTTCTCTCTAGAAACTAGCAGTACGTTTTTATTTCATACGCAGGTCAGCAATAGTGTAGGGTTCCTTTATACCAGCCACCATCCGGTTGGCTGTTTTATACATGGAATCAATGCTTCCCATTTGAATGTGGCTGTTGTTAGAATACGGTCGCTTTTCGAGATTGCGAGGAAGAGAAGACGAAGAGTCTTTTGGGAAGTATATTTATTTATAAGCCCTCAAATCCCACCTACATTTCTCGCTCTTTCTAGCACTACCCTTGTCACCAGGAGCTTTTCAAGTGACCCGATCATCCCTCCCTCCGTTATCCGTTGAGGGACAATTGTGACAACCATACGTATGGTGTATTGAGCTTGAAGTCCTCCTTCTGGCGCTAAGCAACGAACACGGCCTCTGATGTGATAGGTAGCGTCGGTCGACTCCAGCAGCTAAGATAGGGTCGGCACGATAGGAAGACTTACCCCGACTTTTGACGATCGCGGCAACCTTCTGCATGTATACCACAGACTCTGGGTCTAGGTCGGCCCAGGCCCGTTTATCGGTCGCTTGAGTCGAGTCTTGCGCGAATGGTTTTTGAACGCGAAAGAGGCTCCGGAAGTGGTATAGCAGATTCTCTGCCGAGTATTCCCATTCCTCGAGCATAGATTTTGTCACGGAGTCTACGAAGCCATGAGTCTTCTATTGCGTTAAGCATCAGTATCATACTTAGCTTCAGAAGGGATAACGTACCGTTCCGTCTGCCAGTTTAACGTATCGAAGCTGCCACTAGTACGCAAACTCAATAGTGCTGAGGAGGATGTAGACGGTCAGAAACACTCGATACCACGACTGCACTGCGTCGCTCCCAAACATCAAAGATTTCAGGTCTTTAAGAACAGCCTTGCGGTGCCTGTCAATGATGAGGTTCATCGTAATGTCAATTTGCATATCCATAAACTGTGGCGGAGGCCGCTCCCCATGAAATGGCGACTCCGGATCGTCGATCTTCGGGATCTCAAGTGTCGAGTCTTGCACAGCGATCCGTACCGCTCTGCGTAGCGATGAGCTTCAGCCAGCGTCAAGTTGAATAACTCGTCGAAGCTGCATTTGACCAAATAGTCTTCGATGAACGGTTGGCGTTCATCCAGGAACCTCTCTATGACTCCACATGCACTATCGATATCGTACTTGTAACCAGGTTAGTACGAAGCGGAGGATGGTCGTAAAACAACATGCTATAACCTATGGTGGCATTCTTAAGACTATGACCTTTCCATTAGTCTGCCACTCGTTGTTGATCACATCGCCTAGAACTAGGAGAAATTTGCGACAGTCAAATATGGCAACGGGAGACCTGCTGTTGTTTGCGAACGGATAGATAATCTGTACATGCTTGACTTCAGTGTCTTCGGCGTCCCAGTTGAATCTACGACAGGTAGCCCGCACTTGGCCAAGGTCGGAATTGCCTTATAAAATGTTAGCCTACGCTTGCTCCTAGGCTATAGAGTGGTATTAAAGGTGGAGAGATGAGCATACCCAGTCTAAACGGTACAACATTATCAAGGATTCGGAAAAGAGACGCTATCTCCAATAGGAAAGGTCTGATCCTTAGCCGAGCCCCTGCATTGCTCTACGTACCTACTTAAGGTGGCACGGTGGTAAGGTAGTAAAGCTACAACATCCTAAGGTAGCTAGCTCATCTCGCCGACATGAACAAGATATGCTGAAGGAAATATTATATAGAACATGGGAAGATCCGACTATAACACAGCTGCTAGCTGGAAAGATCACCTCGCTTGCGGAGGTGATGGTCAACGGATAAGCTAACCGGGCTTCGCATAGAATACCAGCCGCGATTAATTGAGCCAACAGGAACTTACTGGCAAGGTCTAGTTGAAAGGAATTGCATCTCCAAATACTCATGAGGAGGGCAGAACGCTACATTGCACCGACGGCTGTTCGGTGAATATGGGGGAGCCGCATTTACGGTCTACCTTAATGGCATCTTGATTTTTTTTGGAAACTGGAAACACTAGAAGAATGTTCTCCCTGGATCCATTCTCTGAGGTTTGAGCGATCGCTATAGATGAATTCCCAATCTCCTCTGCTGTGTTGACCGCTAATCCGACTATCCCACACCTGACTCTCGCCATCTAAGAAAATCGCCACAGATACTGAAAACACTTACGGCAGGATGGGCTCCCCTACCGGGACTACGAAGATTGTTGCAGAAGGCGCCGATTTGTGCAGCAATCCATGCTTCAACCCATCCGGAAATAGGGATATGTAGGATACAGTGGAAGGTTATGCTCATGTGTCTGTAAACCATGCTAGCTCAGCCGATTGTAGCAGGGCATGACTTAATTTGCCCAGCGGCCCAAGGGGAGATCTAGATATCACCGACATCGCAAATGACAGCCGAGCTGCAATTTTTGACGGCAATGCAGGCGGGTATGGGAATCTGCCGGTTCTCTGTGTATAACTCACACTCTGAGCTAGTGATATTTAGTCTCTACCCCATCAGCTCCCTCTCTATGCTCGTAAAAGACACGCGAAAATATGAAAGTCACTTTGCTGACAGGTTGCTTTTTAGAGATGGCGCTACCAGGATGGTGCACGAAAAGATTCTCCACGATCGAAGGCCTAGACTTTGGAGATGACGGAACGTATTAAGAGGAATAGTGGTACCATCAAAGCTGAGATATCCGAGGGCTTTGACGTGACTTCAGGCGACAATAGAATATTGAAAGAGAGCTCCAAGAGGAAAACAGTTGGCTTTCCAAGATGTTGGTACGATAGCCGTGCAAACGGGTGGGCACTGATCCTGCGTGTTATACGGGTTGGTCATTTAAAAATATCGAGATGCCAGAAAAACATCCCTACCTCAAATAATGTGCTTTCAGATACTTGAGAAGACGCAGGCAGTGGAACCTCGACTTTCCACTTTACGCTTGTGCAAGGTTTCTATCCCATTAACACGACTCGAGCAGGGCTAATACCTATTATTGTACGATATAGAGAAGAAGCTGAAATCAATGGCCCAATTTCTGGGCGAATTTTGACTCCTTATGTATAACGAAATGCTTAGCGCACAGAACGATCAGATCGTAAAGCATGGTCATACCAGTAGCACCTCAAATCCCCAGAGATCATCATGCAAAGTAATCCACCCCTGCTGAGTATGATCAAAATGAATACATGATGTAGCAGCTGATGCGGCGCTTCGAGTTTGAGCCGCAGTAACTCAACTTAGGTATCTACACACTGTCGAGGCTGGAGCAAGCTCGTGAACTACTGCCCGTCGAGCTTGCGAATGAAAGGGTTCTTTCGGGGATATAAAAGATAGACCGTACACCATGTCAGCTCCGTAACGAGCCATATGATCAAGGAATAGAGATATTCCGCAAGCATTCTGATCTACCAGTCCGAAGCAGCTTAAAGGGCATGGTCCCTTTTTTGCTACCATGCGAACCAAAAATTGGGGACAAGCCCGAGCAAAGCTTAATGATGATGCGTTCAAGTTTGGTTATTGCATTGTCTCTCCAATTCAAGCTAGAAGTAAGTCAAGACCTCCACGCTGGAACGTCTGCCCAGGCTCACTTTGAGTTTAACCGACCCCTTTTTTGCTAGCGGAATTATTTGAGATGATTGGGTGCAAGCAAATCGCATCTAGCTGTTTCGTATCCTATCTGCTATTAATTAATAAGATATCACCATCCCTCTACCTTTGAAGGTCCCACTCGGTACTCAGATGTCGATCAATATCGACTATGGTTTTGAGGGAAAGAGATCCATTCTACGACTTTACTTGATGCAATCATCTAGCAAGAGTGAGCGATTTCCGTAAGGTACTAATCATGCCTGAAATACCCTCTCCTGCTTGACTCTGCCAGCCCCTCCTATTCATCCACCGTTAATAAGATTTGTTTCGCTGATGATATCTCAAAACGTTCGTCGCTTGGACCACGGCACGATTTCAGCTTTAAGTACGATTACAAGCGTTTGGAAACTCTGCGTAGAATAGGAGTTTATTAAGCTCAAGGGTACCTTACTCCTTCTATAGCCAACAAGCAAAAATATCGCTGAACCTCATAGTCGACACCACATTCCTCAATGCCTTTTGCATAACTTGAATTGACGAATAAGAAACACGACATCAGAGATACCAGAGTACCCCATACCTCTGATGCCGAGAGCAGCTAGAAGACAAGCAGACTTGGCCGGCCAAATCAAATTCACCAGACTCTAGTAATATTTTGGCAGACATTCTTAGACTGTGTGTCAGTGATGTATCATCAGAATGTTTCAAAGCAATATCATCCTGAAGATCTTCCAAGAAGCGATACAGGATAGATCAAGACCATAATATTCTCGGCTGCTATTCCCCCCCAGAACTTCCGTTCAGCCAATCTTCTTTGCACCAAGAGAGCTTTAAGAGAAAATTCGTTGGAATTTTGAAGCAGTGATATAAAAAAAAAACCTTCAGGCAGAGATAGGGGCATAGAAGATCGACACATCGACCAATCAGAAATGGAAAAGTGAGTGCATAGCAGAGGCCCATTGAATGCCCATCTTTCACATAATGTGGAGGAACGATCGAGGTCATAATTCTCAAACTCCGACTCTTTAATCTTCGAAGATTCCGATTTTAAAAAATATTCGACTGTCAAAACTCACATCTTTCAAACTTTCATCTCGTACATTATCTCTTCTTGCTTTTCAGCTTCTGATGCTTTAAACCCTCGACCTCTACAATTAAATTCCGTCACATAGTACATCTTATCTTCTCAAACTATCCTTTTTTCGTTGCCTATTTTAGGCATGTGTTTACGGCTATGCTATGAATGGGTTCAGAAAAGATAGGAGACAGTGATGCTTGATATAATGGGTAGAAAGATTGATGACCCGTTCCCGACCTTGGGTTAGTGCTGTCGAGTTTCGGTTATATTTATATTTATGGTTTATGGCTTTTATGTGTTTTGGTCTACTTGTAAACTAGACGCACTTGTGATATTTACAGTACCCTGCAAAAAGTCACGGTCACTTAAGCGAAAACACGTAAAATCGCGTACCTTCAAAACAATCAACCTTCTTCAACCACATTCACCATGCTCAGAAGGGCTCCGTTAACTACAATTTCTG
>JAABUH010000906.1_pt1 | contig 37961 bp, 22 predicted proteins | sample 5559121 | NCBI WGS metagenome assembly JAABUH01 (sample SAMN10711871, study PRJNA513364) | rock metagenome | isolation source: Antarctica rocks | place: Antarctica: Victoria Land, Battleship Promontory nord | collected 2015-12-28
AGATAGAAAATCACTCGTTATTTATACAACTGCTTCATGCAGTTGAAACAACAAGATTAAGACTATGTATCAAATTTGTTCGCGTTGATTGCATGTTAAAGAATGAGTGTTCTAGTCACTTTAAATTGCTTTAGAAGCTTTGTTTTCATCATCATTCTTGCTGCTGCTCTGAGATCTTTTGTGATCGCGATGATTATTCAATAGTTCGAGAAGTCAATGTCACATAGCATTCTCGATCGTAGATGCATTCAGTTCAAGCAATGCATGAGTACATACTTCGCTGTCTGATAACTTTGTTCGCAGTCACATCACAAGCTATTCATGCTTGAAACGTTTCTTGAGTGCAAATAAATGTTAAGATTTATGCGTTCAATTCTGATGTAAGTTATAAGAGTGCTTTCAATCTTCTGAAGATCATAACGCATCTTTATCATCTTGTTGAATAAATGAGATCTTTGTGCTGAGATTGTGTTAACATTTGCAATGCGTTTCTTGTATTTTTCTCATCATTGCTCTTATTGATCTTTGTGATATAACATTATTGCGATGCTATCACTTATTGAGATCATCGTAGAAAAGTTGAATCATCTGTATCTAGACTGCATTTTTATGTCTTCTTGAATAAATGTGTTCAGAAGCACTATTTTCTTGATGACAGAGAAGTGAGAAGTGAGAAGATTAATTCTCGTCAGTTGAACATGTATGAGTTTGCATGCTCATCTAGTCTCTTGCATTCTGTCGTTGATTCAACTGTGTAATGTGACTTTATTCTGCAGCATGTTCAAATGAACATGCAGCGAACTTGTCTATGTTTTGATCTTTAACGTTTTAATGCTTATTCTTTTGAATGCTTCTGCAACATGATGTAAAGTCTGATTCTGCAAAGTTTCTAGTTTGCGTTTCTTGTTTAACAGTTCTTTCTCTTTGTCACGCTGATGTCAAACTGATGCTTCAAATGCGATTTCTGATCTTATTACAACTGAGTACACTTGTCTCGCTTTTGCAAAGATTGTCTTTCATGTGAAGATTTCTAAATGACTAAGCGCAAGCATTCTTGTAACATGACTCACTTCTATCTGTTAAAGATGCGCACTTCATTGCAGTTTCATGTTCAGTTGAATCTTTAAAACTTGCACATCTGACTTTGACTTAATCATTGAGCTTTCTATTTGTATGCTAGTCATCATGTTGAATTTTCTTGATTTTCTAATGAAATGTGTGAGCTCGTATTTTTCTGATGCGAACGTTGCATCATGAGTTCAAGCTCACTTCGCGCAGACATCATGTGTCTTGCTCAATGTTTTGCAAATTTCTTCAATGAATCTGTCATAAACTAGAATCTTGATGTCATTTACAAAGTTGAGCACTTCAATTTTGATTCTCAATGCTTTGCATTTTTCAATTAAACTTGCATTGAAAAATAGAAAGAGAATTGATGAAATGAGAAATTCTTGAAATATGTCTGCGTTTATCTCGCACATAGTACTCATTCGCTTATTAAATATCAGCAATGTCTCTCTGTTCTTTAGAAAGCTGCGTGCTCATTTGACTATGTAGCTTGACATTCTTCTCATTTTCAGCGTGTGCAACAGTTTGATGTGCAAGACTCAATCAAACGCTTTGATGATGTCTAAACTTAGCATGAAGATCACATACTCAGTCTCGCAGTCTCACATAATGTGAACTTGATCAACTAGTAAATCTAACGTTGAGTTCATGAATTACTTGCGTCTCACTCTCATTTGAGCATTCAAAAGCATGTGATGAGTCTCAGTTATATCACTCAATTTTTTGATCATAATTGACTTTAAAGCTTTGCTCATGATATCAAGCAGAGCAATGAATCAATGTGTTTTCAAGTCAATGTAGTCGCTTTTCTTTGATTTGCATAGCACTATTGTTTGAGTCTTTTTGAACTGCTTTGAATGATATTTGTGTATCATGCATGCATTGAATAAACTCGTCAGCACTGAGATCAGTTTTGTGAGATCTGCTTGAAGTGCTCTGTTTGAGATTTCAAAGACATCTGACGCTTTGTTCACTTTTACTCATCTGATTACTCGCTTCATCTTGTTCTTTGAGATGCGTGAATTTGATGATACTGTCAAAGATATGAATGAATCTGAAATGTCGTTGACGTCTGCTTGTGAGAATGAAGAGAAGAATTTCTCTCGCAGCATCTCGATTTTTTCTTCAAACGTTGTTATCATGTAATCAGTATTATCTCATTTCAGCAACAAAAACTGAGAAAGCTTTTTAAATAATTGACTTTTGATTCTAGCTTATTTTGCAAAGCATTATATTGATTTCAATGCGTTGCTTAACTCATGCATCTGTGATCTGAAGTGTGTGCATTTTGTTTGTCTGATGATCTTATTTTTGTGATCATTGTGTTTCAGATATTCATTTCATGTTTCTAATGTGTCTTACATTTTTCATATGATTTGCAGTCATCTTGATTTCATTACTACTTTGAAGCAGCTCTGATTTCAGAAGTTTCTTGCTCAATTTGATAATTTTGCTCAGAAAGTAAACTTCTCAATGATCTCTTGTAGTACTTTGATGATTTCTGTCACTCTGTCATTCATTTCAGCTCTGCTGTTCAGAGAGTGATCTGACAAAAAATGTATTCGCAGATAAGCACTCAATGCTTCTGTGTTCATTTTTTTTTCAGAGTCAACGAGTCAAGAACTGCACTGAGATTTTTTGTAAATTTAGCTCTGTGACAATTAAAAAATGATCTGATTTCTGATATAGATCAATTCATACTTCACACTTGCGTGTCATAAACTGTATTTTCTCGCTGCTAAAGACTAAATTTATTATTGTAAATTGACTGTGAATCTTGCGAGTGATTGTGTCTGATTTCAGAAGTAGTTTCAATCTTGCATTTATAATAACGTTTAGTAGAATATTAATCATCATATGTCAAGTGAAGCATCTTCGTCTCTCTCAGTGTAAATGATGTAGATTGAAGTTTTCTATGACTAGTTGTTTGCAGTTATTCTTGAGTAGTTCATTCAAGCAAGAAATAGTTGAGAATCTCTCTGTGAATGTGATGAATAATGAGCTTGAGTTGTAGATGTTTAGAAGTCTTAGCATCTGCGTTTCGTTGTCTGTGTTGCAAGTTAATATTCTGATTAAGCAGATGTCTGATTCAGCTGTTTTTACTGTTCACTGATCAAGTTTTAAGCATTTGTTAACATATATGCATGTTCTTGACTGAGATGACGAGTTTTTCACTAGATGAAAGAAGTTGTGAGCTGAGCTAAATGATTGCAAATCATTAATGTTGCATTCTTACTTCTGTATGATTACTATGTTGAATTTGCAAACTTCTTTGTCGATTAAGAATAATTCTTGAATCTTCAATGACTTTCTGATGTTGTACTGTAGAATTTGTAGAAAGAGTTGTTTTATCATAGAGTTATTTGTAGCTGTTGTTGACTCTGCGCTGAAAAGACTCTTTGTATGCTTTCAATCACTGAAAGTCTTTCGCACTTTCTGATTGAGCGTTTCTGAGTCTGCTCAGATGTTGTCTCATCTGAGTCACTAGCTGCGCATGAGAAGAGATCAATTCATCTCTTCTTGACTTCTATTATCTGTCATGTTGATTCAACGTCTCGATTGCGTATTTTCAACATGATGATTACTGAGCTTAAAGAATTCGTTGAATCTGCGAAGTCTGTTGAGTTCAATGAATTCATTGAGCTTAGAGAGTTCAGAAACAGCGAGAAGAGTGTCTGATTGTATTTCAACATTTTTGAATATTTGATCAATCTGTTTCTGTAGATTTCTGACGTCTGTTTCATCTGCTGTCATCATTTGAGACAGATGTATCTTCAGAGTTCATGATCTTCATTGCAATTAATGCAACGTCTTTTATTCAAAGACATCATGCATTCTTTGATGTGATGTTTATCTGTGCATTTAGCGCAGCGTTGTTTCTTCTTGCAGAATCTGATCATATGATCAAATTCAAAGCATCTGTAACATTGAGTGATGTGACAGTTCTTTTCAAACAGTTTGCATGAGCATTCTTGATACAAGTTTAACATGCTCTCATTCATTAATTGATTTATCATTGCTTTGATTGCAATCTCTACAATGAGCGACAAGTGAATCTTCTCACTTTCAACTACTTTCTTGAGTCAGACTATTCTTAGAATCTTTAGATTTTCATGAAGTCTTACATTGTCTTTTACTAGTCTTTTAATGATCACTTTCTGATTGCTTGTGTCTATTGTGATGTGTATCTCATGTGCTAGCACAGCGAAGATTCAACACACTATACGCGTCAAGTTCATAATTTCTTTTGCTCATGTTTGAAATCTTTTCAGATTTGCTTGAGCTTCTGAACTCACTGCATGAAGTATGATGTCTTCGCTTTCAAGCTTGCGAAGAGATACAATTAGATTTCTTTGAGCTGTCAACACGTTTGTGATTTCTTGAAGAATCTGTTTAATAAATTTCTTTTGTATCTTCTTTATTTTCTTTCTTTCTGCTATCTTCATCATGACTTCTCATTTCTTACGAAGCGATGACAATTCATTTCTGAAACGTTGCTTTCTTATTGTTACTTCTTCTCTTGTCACGTTTGCTCATAACGTGATTTTCAACGAGAAACGTATGCTATCTTGCATTTGCATGCTATCTTGTGTTTGTAGCTGCTTGCTAAGCAGTTGTATGAATGTCTTCAGTTTCTGTACATTCTTCGTAATGAACGCGTTCTGATTCTCATTGTTTTTTTCTTCTGAATTGTTTTGAAGACGTTGCATCAGCTTCACTGCTACTTCTTTTCATGAATGATCTTTGCTCTTCTTTTTCTCTAACTTTGATGTCTGTATTAGAAGATCAATAATGTTAGCAACATACTTTTCATCATTGTGTGAGCTTTTCAATCTTACGTTGCTGTTTCTTCATAATGAGTTAACGTCGCTTGCAATTGTCTCTGAATCAGCATTGCTGCAGTTCATGCAATTCATCATCATTTATTCATCTTCTAGATTCATTCTGTCTTGATTGTATTGCTCTTTTCAAAAATTTGCTTTGCGCGCGTTGTGATTGTCATCATATGAATGTTGCATGTATGAATCTCTGAACGATTGAATTATTGTATCAGTTCTTTGAGAAAAGACAACTGTGCTGCAATTCAAATTCAATGATTATCTTCAAGACTTTTTTATAGTCTTTAATAAACACATTTAAGTCATGTGACTCTTTGAAGAAAGCTATGCGAAGATCAAAAGATTTCATGCTAACTTGAAAATTCTTGACGTCATTAAAATAACTTTGATTGATTTTATCTGCTGCATTATTTGCAATTCATTTATCTCTTTCACTTCTTTTAAAGATACATTCTTCTCTTGATGTTCATTAACGCAATTGAAGAGCTTTTATATGAAGTTGTTTCTTGATTCTATCAAGAAATTCAGACTAGAATTTTTGCTTTCACTTTAGAAAACAATGATAAAAGAATAACTCTGCAAGAACAATCACAGATTAATAAATGAAATTCAAACATTAACATATTATTTAATCTTAACTTTTCATGATCAAGAAGTAAAGATTGTCATTCTCATAACATCATTTTGTCTTGCAATCAAAGTTTAAAAGCAGTCACAATAAAGAGTGATGTTTTTATATAAAAGAGTTAAGCATTGCATTACATATGTGATCAGAAAAGTGCAATTAAAATGAGTAAATATAGATCTGAAAGTCTCATGCTTAATGAAAAATGTCTTTAAAGAGCGTAAGCTGCAACAAAAGTTAATGTCTGATGACAGCAAAGAAAGAGTTTATAGAAAATTCAATAAAACAAGTGCGAGAATAAAAGAAGTAGTGAGATCATGAATATAATTATTTGTATTAAAAATTAGCGAAGATTAAATTTCTGAAGAGCACAATGATTAACTATCAGTTCAAACAATGATTTGAAATTACTCATGTTAAGACTTGACTTATTAATCATGTAAATAATGACGTGAAGCAGATCAAGAAGAATGAACATGATTTCTGTTAATGCATGAAAAAGATGATACAAGAGCAGCGAAACATTGAGCAAGTTGTAAATAAAGCTCAAGTGAAATTCAAAATACATTGACATTATGTTAATTAACAATAAACTTTTCGCGCGAGTAATCACTTTACTTGCAGTAAATATCTTGAAGCAAGTACAAAAAACGTTGTTTTCAAGATAAATCAGTTGAAAGATAATAATAATAATAATAAATTCTTACACTCTTGTGACATCGATTAGATCGATTCATGAGAAAATACTATGCTATGTGTGTCGAGTGAACAAAATTCTCTGAGGTAGAAAATCGCTCGCTATCTATGTAACTGCTGCACGCAGTCGAAACGATAAAGCTGAGACTATGTATCAAGTTTGTTCGTGATGATCACATGTTAAAGAATGAGTGCTCTTGTCACTCTGAACTGCTCTAAAAGCTTCGTTTTCATCATCATTCTCACTGTCATCTTGAGACTCTTCGTGATTGCGATGATGATTCGATAGTTCGTGAAGTTGACATCTTGAAGCATATTCAATCGAAGATGCGTTCAGTTTGAACAATGCATCAGAATATGCTTGATGATCTGATGACTTCATTCGCAGTTGCATCGAGGACTATTCGTGTTTGAAACATTTCTCGAGTGCAGATAAACATTTAGCTCTATGCGTTCAATTCTGATGTGAATTGCAAGAGTGCTTTCAATCTTCTGAAGATCATCACGCATTCTTACTGATCTCTTGAATAGATGAAATCTTTGAGCGAAAGTTACGTTAATGTCTGCGATGCGTTTTTTGTAGTTTTCTCATTTAAGATCTCATTGACTCTCGTGAAACTGTGCAATTGCATGTTCATTCATTGAGATCAATGTTGAAGAATCGAGTCAACTGCATCTAAACTGTATCTTTGCTTCTTTGCGAATTGAAACATTCAGAAACGTCGTCTTTTTAGAAGTTGAAGAGCGAGAAATGAGCTGATTAGTTTCTATCAAACGTGCACGTATGATCTCGAATGCTCGCTGAGTCTCTCGCGTTCTGTCGTCGACTTGACTGCATAGTGTAGTCTGATTCTGTAGCTTGTTTAGATGAACATGAAGCGAAGATGTATATGTTTCGACTTTCAGCGTTTCGATGTTTACTTTTTGAAAGACGTCTGTCACATAACACAACGCTTGATTTTGAAGAGCTTCTAGTCATCATTCTGTGCTCGACAATCTCTCTTTTTTATCGCGTTGATGTCATACTGATACTTCGAACGTTATTCTCGATCTCACTACTGCTGAGTATATCTGTCTCGTTTTTGCAAATGTAGTCTTTCAAGTGAAGATCTCAAGTCGACTAAGCATCAGCATTTTGATGACGTGATCTGCTTCTATTTGACGAAGATGCGAGTCTCATCATAGTTTCATGTTCAGTTAAACTTCAAGAACTCGTACGTTTGACTTTGACTTTATTATCAAGTTTTCAATACATAAACTGATCATCATGTCAAATCTTTTTGACTTTCGTGTGAAATGTGTGAATTCATACTTCTCTGAGACGAATGTGACGTCATGAGTTTGAGCTCACGTCGTACAGACGTCGTGTGCTCTGCTTAATGTTTCGCAGATTGATTCTGTAAATTTATCGTAGATCAGAATATTAATATCATCTACGAAGTCAAGTATTTCGATTTTGATTTTTAGTGCTTCGCATTTTTCAATCAGACTTGCGTTGAAGAATAGAAAGAGAATCGATGAGATGAGAAATCTTTGCGATATGTCAGCGTCTACTCATCGCATCACGTTGATTTGTTCATTGAACATCAGTGATGACTCTCTGTCTTTCAGAAAGCTACGAGTTCAATCAACTATGTAGTTTGATGTTCTTCTCATTCTCAGAGTATGCAGAAGTCTGATGTGCAAGACATGATTAAACGCTTCAGTGACGTCTAGACTAAGCATGAAGATCACGTACTTTGTTTTGCAGTCTCATACTGCATGTACTTGATCTACTAGTAGATTCAGCGTTGAGATCATAAATCACTTGCGTCTCGCTCTCATTTGAGCGTTCGAAAGCATGTGATGAGTCTCAGTAATGTCGCTTAATCTTTTGATTATGATTGATTTCAGTGTCTTACTCATAATGTCAAGCAAAGCAATAAGTCAATACGTCTTCAAATCAATGTAGTCGCTTTTCTTTGATTTACATAGTACTATCATCTGAATCTTTTTGAACTGCTTTGAATGATATTTGTGAGTTACACATGCGTTGAACAGACTGATTAGTATCGAAGTCAGTTTCGTTAAGCTCGCTTAAAGTGCTTTATTTGAAATTTCAAATGCGTCTGATGCTTTGTCAACTTTTACTCGTCGTATCATCTGTCTCATCTCGTCTTGCAATAAGACTGAATTGAACGACACTGTCAGCAATATAAATGATCTCGAAATGTTGCTGATGTCTGTCTGAAAAGATGATGAAAAGAACTTCTTTCGTAACATCTTCATTTTTTCTTCAAATAATTCTGTCATGTGATTGAAATCGATGCTCTTTAATAAAGAAAACTGTGAAAGTTTTTTAAGTAGCTGACTTTCGATTCTGACTCATTTTGCGAAGCGTCAAACCGATTTTGATTCATTGCTCAACTCATGTATTTGAAATCTAAAATGTGAACGTTTTGTTTCTTTAATGATCTTGTTTTTGTGATCATTGTATTTCAGGTAATCGTTTCATGTCTTTAGAGTACTCTGCGTTTTTCATATGACTTGTAGTCATCGCGACTTCGTCACGACTTTTGAGCAGTTCTGATTTCAAAAGTCTTGTGCTCGATTCAATGACTTTGCTCAAGAAGTAAATTTCTCTATGACTTCTTGTAATGCATGAGTGATCTCGACTACTCTGTCATCTATTGCTGTTTTGTCATTCAGAGAATGATCGACAAGAAGATGTATTCTTAGATGAGCGTTTAGTGCTTCGATGTTCATTTTCTTTCATAGTTGACGAGTCGTAAGCTGCACAAAGAATGTGCGTAGACATAACTTCGTGACAATCGAAAGATGATCAGATTCTTGATGCAGATCAGTTCTCATCTCGCATTTGTGTATCATGAACTGTATTTTCTCGCTGTCAAACGCTAGATCTATTGTTGTGAGCTGATTGTGAGTCTTTCTAGTAATTGTGTCTGACTCAAGCAGTAGCTTTAATCTCGCGTTCGTAATGATGTTTAGTAGAGCATCAGTCGCTGTGTGACAAGTGAAGCATCTTCTGCCTTCTCAATGTGAATGATGCATGTTGAAGTCTCTCACAATCAGCTGTTCGCAGTCATCTTTGATTAGTTCGTTCAGACGAGAAATAGTAAATGATTCTTTCGTGAAGATGATAAACAGCGAGCATGAATTATAGACATTTATGACTCGTAACGTCAGCGTTTCATCGTCTGAGCTGCTAGTTAGCAGCTTGATTAAGCAGATATTTAATTTGATAGTTTTCGCTGTTCATTAATTGAGTTTTAAACGTTTATTGACGTAAATGCATGTTCTTGTCTGAGATGATGAATTCTCTACTAGATGAAAGAAGCTGTGAGTCGAGTTAAATGTTTGCAAAATGTTGATGTTGCAACTCTGTTTCTGAATGACTATTATGTCGAATTTGCGAATCTCTCTGTTTATCAAGAATGATTTCTGAATTTTTAGTGACTTTCTGATATTATACTGTAAAATTCGCAGAAAGAATTGTTTCGTCATAAAGATATCTGTAACTGCTGTTGACTCTGCGCTGAGACGACTTTTTGTATGCTTTCAGTCACTGAGAGTCTTTCACATTTTTTGATTTGACGTTTCTGTGTCTGTTCAGACGTCATGTCTTCTGAATCGCTAATCACGCATGAAGAGTGATTGACTCATCTCTTCTTGACTTTCATCACTTGTCATGTTGACTCGTCAACGTCTCGACTGCTTGTCATCGTCGAGATGTTCATTGAACTCGATGAGTTCGTTGAACTCAAGAAGTTCATTGAATCTAAGAAGTTCAGAAAGAAAGAAGAGAGTGAGCGATTGTATTTCGACGCTTCAGAATATCTGATTGATCTGTTTCAAAAAACTTCTTCTGATTGCTTTATCTGTAGTTTTCACTTGAAGCATGAGCGTCTTCAGAGTTCGTGACTATCGTTGCAGTTCACGCATCGTCTTCTATTCATCGACACAACGCACTTCTCAATGTGATGCTTGTCTGCACATTTGAAGCAACATTCTTCATTTTTGCAAGATCTAGTTACATGATTAAAATCGAAGCACTTGTAGCACTGTGTGATACGACAGTTCTTTTCAAACAACTCGCATGAGCATTCTTGATACGAGTCTAGCATGCTCACGTTCAATAGTTGATTCATCATTGTTTTGATCATAATCTCTACAATGAGTGATGAGTGAGTCTTCTAACTTTCAACTATCTTCTTGAGTCAAGCTATTCTCAGCATCTCTAGATCTTCGTGAAGTCTTGCATTGTCTTTCATCAATCTTTTAATGATTATCTCTTGATTGCTTGTGTTCAGTGTGATGTGTATATCATGTGTCAGTATCGCGAAGCTTCGACGCACTACATGCGTTGAGTCTGCGATTTTCTTCACTCATTTCTGAAACTTTTTCAGAGCTGCTCAAGCTTCTGAGTTTACTGCGTGCAGTGCAACGTCTTCGCTTTCGAGCTTGCGAATCGACATGATTAGATCTCATTGCGTCGTCGACACGTTTTCGATTCTCTGAAAGATCTGATCGACTGACTTCTTTTGTATCTCTTTCACCTCTTTTCTTTTCGCTATTTTTACTAGAACTTCGCGTTTCTTGCGAAGCAACGATAAATCATCTCTGAGTCATTACTTTCTTGTCGTTGTTTCTTCTCTTACTACATTGATTCACGATGATGTTTTGAATGTGAAACGCGTATTCTCTTGCACTTGTAGCTGTTTGTTGAGAAGTTGAATGAATGTCTTCAACTTCTGTACATTCTTCACAATGAACGCGTCTTGACTCTCTTTCTTTTCAATCTTTCTTTCTGAGACATTTCGAAGACGTTGAATCAGCTCTAGAATCACTTTCTTTCATGAATGATCTTTGTTCTTCTCTTTCTTTAACATCAATGTCTGTGTTAGCAGATTAATGATGCTGATAACGTTCATCTCGTCATTGCGTGAGTGTTTAGATCTCACGTCGCTGTCTCTCTGTGACAGATCAACGTTGCTTGCGATCGTCTTTGAATCAGCATTATTGCTGTTCATGCAATTCGTCATCATCTATTCGTCTACTTGATTCTTACTCTCTCGTTTGTAATGCTCTTTTCAAAAATTCGTTTTGCGCGCGTTGTGATTGTCAAGCAAATGAAAGTCTCAGTTGAAAGATTATCTGAGCATAAGTTCAAGATCTCAAAAGATGATGTTGTTGTAAAAGCAAAGAATATATAAGATGCTTTCACAACAGTGTTTTGCAGAGTTTAATGAATTAACTCAGATGAATTAGAGAGTGAATGATAAATAAAAAAATAATGCAATCGCTTGCAACAATAGCATAAAACTTCGTCACGTTCATCTTCTTTCAAATAGATTGAAGATGTCAATGAAATGCTATAAAAAGTAGTGACTTAAATCATCTTGTTGTAAAAGCATTTACTTTGAAAGAAAGAAAACAGAATGTGAACATTTCTTAACAGCATCAAGAGTTGTTATACTCTTGTCTTTTATAGAAAGTTATTAAACATGACAGAAAAGTTCTTTTTGACTTCATTGAGTTCTTGATACAAAATCAAGAATAAACACAACTATCATTAATAGAATTTGAATACAATCTTAAGAGAAAAAGTGAAAAAGAGTGAGAGAAACAGCAATATAAAGTTAGAGCAGACTGAAAGCATAAATCTGAAACACAAGCATAAAGAAAGAGTGAAAAAAGTACAAGAAAGTATTGCAACTGATTATTCATACATTTAATAGTTGATGTCTTCGTGTTTAATGTTGATCTGCTTTATATATAAGAATCTCTGACAGAGAGAACTCATAAAGAATATTTTCATATCATGATAAAAAGTTTATCGACTAAAGACTTGCAGATATTTCGAGAGAAAAATAGAATGTTCTGCAAATTGTTTCAAATATTACTTGACAAGATAAAAAGCGGAAAAGCTTTCTAAGAACTTAAGACAGCGTAACAACAAGAATATCACTAGTTTGCTGAATGAGTTTAGTGCAAAAGATCAGCGTCTTGAATCAGAAAATCACATGCTCGCGCTAGTATCTTGATTCACTATGTCTCAACTCAGTTACTCAAGTGATAATATTTTGAAAAAGTCACAATAATTTATCTTAAAGTTTACTTTACAAGTTCTACGCGAAGAACATCTTCTGAAAGCGACGCGTAAATTCTTTAAAGAAAGCAATAAATAATAAGTGACGAATCTATATTCTAAAGATAGAAAAGTTCGCTTTTAACTTCAAGATAAGTTTACTGACAAATTTAAATATTAGCTTTCAGATAAAGAATAATCTATAAGAACAGAATCTCAACTTTTTGAAAATTTATGACGAAGACATTATTTATCAAATTCGCATATCTACTCTGAATGACAATGCAATGAGAAGATGAAATAACTTGTCAAGTTTTTAAAAAGTAAGCAGAAGTATCTTCTGTGACTTAAAATGTTGTTTGTGAAGTTTGTAGAAAGTCTGAATGCTCTAACTTCATTCGCAAAGCTATGATCAGTCATACAGATAAACATCTTTTCTTGACTTTGTAATTTACACTGCTCTGAGATTCGTGATTCTTTCTCAACAGTTTTTTCTTTTCTAAACAAATAATAAAGAAACTGACTCGCTGTTTGCATTAAGTGAACAACGCTTAAACTTGAATTGTTGAAAACAAGAAAGATGATCAACTTCAACTTAATGCAAACATGATTATTATACTACGAGATCAATGTTTCTTTAAATCAACGAAAGATCGCGCGTTCATTCAAATGCAAATGCTTGTCAATAATATTTTTTTCATCATCAAGATGAATAATCAACAATCAGCGATCTTCAATCGTATATGCTTAATAAAGTATATCATTTCATCAATTCATTTTGTTGTTAAGATCATGAAATATCTTGAGTCTGATATCAGAATTTTGAAGAAACTTCTATTAAACAAAAGCAAAGACTCAATATTGCAACAATTTTATGCTCATCACAATAAACAAGCAAGCATGAAGATACAGATCAATGAATTTGTCTTCAAGAACTAAATATTATCTTCTGATAACTTTTTCTAATCATCATATCAACAAATCTGACTTGCTGTTCTTCATTACTTTCTCGTGATGAACAATCAAGCATCTTGAAAAGACACTGTTCAACAGAGTAGTTCAGATTTTGAGATAAAGCAGTGATAATGACATGAGCTCTCTTCTCTCGCGTCAGAGAGCGAATATCATGAGCTACGTTGAAAATACTCTGATCATAAAGCAGCGAATGTCAAGATGATTGAGAACTGCGTATGTATTATTCTGCCTTCAAAGTATTATTAGATTGATTTAAATTGCATGTGTTAAATAATACAGCTGAATTATCAACTTATTGATGACGTTTCATACATTGAAAAGATGAAAGTGACTTCAAAATTGACTTTAAATCATGATGATTGTGAATCAAATATTTTCAATCAATGAAGTAAATCACGTAATCATTTTTTTCAAGCAAATGAGAAAAGTCTCTTTCTGAATCACATTTATTCAATCTTTTATAACATTCTTTTCAAATGCTATCTGACATTCTTTGACATTAAACAAGACTTCTTTCACAGTTTTTTCAACTTAGAAACAAATAATTTGAATCAGTAATTGCATCTTAAGAGATATCAGATTGATGTTATCAAGAATCAAAATATGATGACGAAAGATTAAGATCATGTCATCAAAGATCAAGATGAGATGATAAGAAATTAAAATCATGTCATCAAAGATTAAGATAAAATAACGAGAAATCAGAATCATGTTATCAAGAATCAAAATGAAATAATAAAGAATTAAGATCAGATTATCAAGAATTAAAATAAAATGACAGAGAATTAAAATCACATTACAAAGAATGAGAAAATTAGTATCAATACACTCATTCTATATAACGCGAAAACGCAATTGACGAGTCAATTTTCGTTAATGTTAGAAAAAATGTCAGACACAATGAAAGATAATGTTAATCAAGAGAAAGAAGATCAATCTTAATCTGTTATGAGAGAATTCAAGCAGCAGAATTAGAATAATGTTATCTTTTTTAAAAAGATCTTGTAACTGCTTTTCAAAATTCAAATAAATAAAAAGAAGCATTTATTCATGATGCTTTCACTCATGATTGACAATAAATTTTATAAGCGTCAAGTTAACTCACTTAACAAGCTCTCTATGATCACTGCTTTAAAGTTGTTTTATGAGTCTTGATTTGTGACGCAAGATAATGATAAATGGCTTAAGTTGACTGCTTCTACTAACATTCTTAAAGATGCTTGTTCAGAAAAACTTCAGATGATGCTCAAGATTCAACAACTTAATGTTCAGAAGTTAATTCATCAATTTAAGAATTATGAAGAATCTAAGAAGAAATTATGAAGATTGAAAATTTATAAACTTAAGCAAATCATCTTGCAGATCATCTGCACAGATCTGACTAAATAATAATCAAATGCGTTTTGATTGTGTTTTACTTTTATCATTGCTTATCTTGATAAACTGTAGCACTACAAACGTTTATCTTTTCTTACAAATTTCAAGAACAAAAAGCAGTTCATTATCAATATTGCAGCGTTTATATTATTTCTGCTATCTTCTTCACTCATTCATCAAAGTCTGTGATAAACAATTCAAGAATCACTGTTAATCTTTTAAAGTAATTGACATCAGCAGTAAGCTTTCTCATTAATATTTCTTGAATTTTCAGCATGCATTCTTTTATGTTGAGTCATTTTAAATAATTTAATTTCGAAGCAAATAATCTTTTAAGTCATTCTTGTTACTTTGTCATATTTTAATGACGCTGCTCTTTTTCTTTTTGACTTTCTTCAGCTTGACTGCTCTGAAATTTTCTTCGAAAATAACGTTTATTCTTATTTTCTGTCGTAAAATTATTTGATTCTCTACTTGCATTGAAACTAAATTTCATGAGCAAATGAGAAATTGAGCGCAATAAATGAATATGCGATGACTTTGTAAAATTTGACATGCTGAAATTTTGAAATTAGATGATCAAGTTGCTATATAAAGTTAAAACTTTAATAATAAAAATGAATGAAACGTAATTGTATTCAAAAGTATAAGTTGTTTTAAATAACTTATGTCTCATAATTACTTCATGATTAATTCTATTCATCTGTAACTTTGACATTCTTTAGCATTCACTTCTTGCTCTGACATTCACTTCTGATTTCTGTTACAATCTGCGATTCTTCTGTTGATTATGTTTTCTAGTTGTGCTTCACATTTATATCTGAAGCATCTTCTTTTAATTTAAAGCATTCATTTTTTATATGATTCTTGAACTTATGTTTTTTTATTTTTAAGATCTGACATTGCAATTAGCATTTGTGCGTCAGAGATGCGCTTTCACTCTTCAAAAAAATAAGTCAGAACTATGAATTATCATTAAATTATTACAAAGTCTCTTTCTTCTTCATATTTAATTCTCTTGTGCTTCAATTTTCGCTTTCTTCTATCTTGATCTTAACAAGATTCACTTACTTGCATTAAGATTTATATGATTGATTAAAAAGCAAGAATTATCAATTATCATAATATAACTGACATATAACAGAGTTAAATTTGAAATAACTAAACATTTCAAAATCTCAAAAATTCTCAACGTTTTCACAATCTCTGACAGTCAGAAATGGTTTTCTCTAAAGCATTTTAAAAGTGTGTTCTCATTTATAATGCATGATGATGTACTTTATTACTATGTTTAGAAACATTCTTTCAAAGAATTTTTCTTCAACAACTATGAAAACACTTTCAAGTAATTGCTATCATTCTGCTGCTAAAAAGTTATTTGAAATCATCTTTACAGCAAATATCTTTGACTTTAATGTTACATTAAACAACTTACAAAATCAAAATGTCACATCAAGCCGTTCACTCTCTGAGAAACAGCGTCAACAACAAGATACAAGTCACACTAAAACATCAAAGACTGCATCACGCAAATCTGCTTCAAATTATTATGTGATATTACAGAATTCTGTATTAACGCAGTGACTATTATCAATACATTCAGCATTTCGCTCGCGATTAATCTTCAACAGAGCGAGTAATGTTATTGCTCTGAATAATTGAATTGCAAGAAACGATGAAATGACATTCACTTATGAGCAATTGTCTCACAGACTACGAATATCGAAGCAATATCAATCTACTACTTCAGTAAAACGTGTGATAAAGCTTATGTGAATGAATAACTATTTACTGCAAGAGTTAACTTACTATAAAAATATTCAAGCAGCTGATATGAAGTTCTTCAAGAAAGTAATCAAGATACATGCAGATTTGAAAGATGCATTGAAGAAAAGATTTCAGAGACAAGCAAACGCAGAATTCACTTTACTGAGCTACTAAAACATTGATTTTAATGATCATAATGTAAAAGATATCGTTTTTTAATACATGCTTTCTGTTGTTTTGTAAGATAAACAGTTGAAGACTATGATAGTAATTTAACACGCAAAATCAACTTTCTCATTGCTGACATAATTTTTTCTTTACATCAGAAGTGATCTCTTCAATCTAATAAAGATAATAGTGTTTGCGTATTCAATGTTTTTTTCTAACAAAGTAAAATGTCACTTTCTTGTATATTACATCTTCTCTTTTGAATCTCGTTTCAAAATTGTAAGCAATATAAATCATAATTACTAAAATGTTATAAGTATTATTAGCAACACATAACATAATAGTGAGTAAATCTTATGATCATTCTTGCTAGAAACTATGTTGAAATCTTATTTAATATATACATTTTAGAAACATAGCATTTTAAATTGAATGACATAATATTCATTCTCTTTCGCGATTCTTTAAAGCTAAGCTTACAAAAAGAATTGCGATCTGATTTTAATATTCAAAGATATTCAAAATAGAATGCAACATTCATATATACTCTGAAGTATAGATTCTCGTCTTCAAGATATATATTTCAAATATAACTTCATAAAGAAATAATTATATTATTGTTTTCTGTTCTAATGACGAAAATTAGAACTGAGCAACATATTGTTCAAAAGAAAACTTGAAAATAAACTTAAAGTTTTTTCAGAAAGGCAAATGAATTGATGCAAATCACTAATGCAAACATTTACATTATTATAAATTGCAATAATAAATATTAAATCTACAAATTAATAGATCAGCTTAAGTGATCTTTATCAGAACAAGAAATGATAAAATCTCATAATGCAATGTTGTCTACAATGCTTAACAATCACAATAAAAGAAGCAATATTCTATCTTGAAATATAAAGATTCAATGAACTTTGAGTTTATAAAGCATGAAGTTAAAAAGCAAAGAAAGAAGAAAGGAACTTAGTTTAAGAATTTAATCAAATCTGAGTTAAAAGATAACAATTATTTCATTGACAATAAGTAACGCATTTTCTTTATTCTTAATTCTTTAATATTGCAAAGATTATTAATTGAAAAGTTCTCTTTCTTGCGTTAATCTTTATTATAAATTATATATATTTTATTTATTTGAACTATTATAAAAATCTTAAATGCAGAGTTTTACTCTGAAATCAAAAAAACATTAATGATGAGTTAATACTCATACATTCTGACTTTTATCAATTTCAGATGATTTCTAAACTAGATTGATCATTAAGTTGAGTTTCGAGTTAACATTTTGAATTCAACTCAATTCAAAGTTGAATTGCTCACATTTTCAACTTAATCTGAGTCAAGTTGAGCATATTTTCAACTTGACGCAACTTAATTCAACTAGAAATTGAGTAAACTTAATTCAACTCATTAAGAATTTGAACTTGACATCAAGAATGTTAAGAATAGAAATTTTTTTGCTTGCATTATCTTCTTACATTATCTTTTTGCATTATCTTGAAGAATGTTTGATAGAAAGTCATGATAAAAAGTCATGAAGACTGTTTAATAGAAAGATTCGATAGAAAATTATGACAAAAAATCATGAAGACTGTTTGATAGAAAGATTTGATAGAAAGTCATGATGAGAAATCATAAAGATTGTTTGATAAAAAGATTTGATAGAAAATTATGATGAAAAACTATGAAGACTGTTTAATCAAGCTATTTACATCTATTTATTTACTTCTTGTCGAGTTGAGTTGAATTGTTAAATCAAGTTGTCGAGTTTAGCTTTTCAACTTAACTCAAGTTCTTAAGTTCAACTTTTCAACTCAACGTGACTTGAATTCAAAAATCTTTCAACTTGACTTAATACTTTTCAAGTTAAGTATTCAACTTGAACTTAAGTACTTAAATTGACGTGATCAATTTATTCTAAACTGAAAAAGTATATTTGATTAATCAAAGTCTTTTTTGACTCTCTTGCACTTTGTGTTGACACGTAGAAATATAAAATATTATTTAAGTCAGAGAATTCTTAAAAAGTCAATGTCAAAGACACTGGTTTCAAGAGAAGAAAGTTGAGATAGATAATTTTTGTACACATGTTTGTAAAGTTTATAATGAGATGTTTTTTAAGCAGAAACATTGTTTTGCAAGATAAAATATTAAAATAAATCACATAATTGCAAGATGATTATTGATGATCTGAAAATTTATACTTACATTTATTTTACAAAGAAAAAATGTTGTTTCACGCAGATTTTAAAGATTATTTTTAAGCTCAGTTAGTGCAATCTGATGTGATGTGCATTTTACATGTTTTAAAACATTATTGACTGACATACATTTAAATCTTGAATAGCATTCTTTTATTTGTTTATATTTTATAACATTTTCTTTTCTTAACTCGCTGCTTTAGCTAATAGAAATTTACTTAAAGAAAGTCTTAATCTCAAATCTCTGTCATTTAATAAACATTTATCTCAAGTGTAAAGAAATATGACATGCATCTGCATCTCAACTAGAATTTACACTTTCTTTTTATCAGAATTCTATTGTGTTTCAACTTTAACTGCGTTTTTCATATGACTAGATTATCTACTTAACATCATCATCAATGTGAATGAAGCATTTATTCTTATACTTGTTCAACTATCATAAACTTATCACTACATTCAAACAATAACACTATTTAGTTTTTGTAAGCATCAAAAAGTTTCATCAAGATAAAGCGCAGCATAATACTATTTATGATTATTTATTATTCACAAACTTCTTTGCTTGTTATTCTCATTATTATTGCAGTGTCTTATCACTTGTAATCATACTTAAACTGCTTCTTTTTCTTTATTAAGCTTTACATTATGTTCAGATCTATTTATTTCTCTCTTACTGTCAGTGTATTGATTTGAAAATTCTCTGATCACAACATTAACAAAATTGCTGTTTTAGAAAGAATATGTAAGATTTTGTTTATCTTCAGATTTTTCTTCTCTGACATGTATCTTAGTCTTATTAAAAACTCTGCAAGCAGCATAATTGCAATTTGTATTGAGTGATTGAAATAAGATTAATCATTAGTAAGAACAATAAAAGTGAGATGAGAATTGTTTGATAATTAATCAACTGAAGATACAACATCAAGATTTTTATATGCAACATTAAAATTTGTAAGCAGTTTACAATCAGTGTTAAAAAGACTTGAATGTTTAAATTTAAGAACGACAATCTTTCAATTTAATCTTCAACATGAAGAGAATTAATGAAGCGAAGACAGAATTACGTTGTCAAACTCTTTAAAACATTATGCAGACATTTGAAAGTAACAAATATCAGACAAACAAATAGCAGTTGATTATCATTGCAAAGCTAATGAATATTGTTTACACTTCATAAATTTTCATTAATGTTAAAGCATCTGACTTTATACTTAGACAGTGAAACTTAATCTTTTAATCATCATGAAGATTGTTGAACTCTTAAGATTTTCAAGTTTACAAAGACTTCAGTATGATAGTAAATGATGAATAAGTCTCAAGAAAAACAATGATTATATTATTTAAAAACTAGAAATAATAAATTACATGATCTGTAAAACGAAAATTAGAATCACAGATACAAAGTGCTTATGAAGCTTATTTTTTCTTATTAATTTCAATCTGTATTTTTGCATGCTCATTCTGTTTCTCTCTCATTATATCTATTTACATTACAATATTTCTATAACATAGCAATAGAAAAGAAAGAAACAAATCATACTTCTAAACATTTTCTTTGTCAGAGTTCAATCAGAAAACGAAATTCATGATGATTGCACAGTTGCACTTAAGACATTAATTGCTCAAATGCTAAAATTTATGAGTTAAATACTCAATGAAGAAGTTATAGTAAATGCTAAATCAATTAAATCATCATAGTCAGTTTAAATCATGTTTAAAGCTTTTGAGAAGCTTATTAAGACTGTGGAAATGTCACTTAATGTAGTGTCAACATTGATCAAATGTCAATTTAAAGAATTGAGATTAAACGTTTTTTGATTGCTGTCATTAAGCGCACAGTTTTGCTAATGCAATAAACTGTAAAATCATGCTAAATTTTAAGTTGTAATTAAGTATAAATATATTAATTTGAAGAAGTTAATGATACTTAATATGATTTATGCTTGACAAAATCAGTTTAAAGTAGCTTGAGTCAAAATGTGATTGAGATTCATCAATGTAAATACAATAATATTATTAATAATTGCACTTAATTGATTTAAAGTGAACAAAGTCTTCTTGTTCTTGTCAATAATGTCTTGATAAATAATTAAAGTTGAAAATATAGATTTTAATGCTGCTGCTAGTAATTTTATTATTTGCATGCTTGTATTAATGCTCATTGAGTTTCAAGTTATATTCACTTCAAAGAACAAAGTCTTCAACACTTTATTTGCATTGCTGAAAAGTAGAATGTCAGCTCATTCAAATTGCAACTAATTCACTTACAAGTTAATAATTCACACAGTCAACAATGTTAATAACTTTGATTTATTCAGGTTTTAATTTGCAAAAAAAAAAGAATGATCTTAAAATCAGCAAGAATAAGAAAAAGCAGATCTTTAATGATGTCAAAACATATCTCAAATTTTGAATATGTAAAAGTCTGTGTTTCTGAATGTTCAAAGCAAACTTTTTGAAAGCTTTCATTTATAGTCAGAAAGTTATCAAAAAGCAGTTAAATTTGATCATCAGAAAAGCTTGAATTGATTCATGATAATATAATGAAGTTGAAAATTACGCAAAGCAATCAAGTAGAAGACGAACTGAGAAAGTTTATAAAAACATCACTTTTCTTTTTAATAATTAACAAAATTAAATCTTTGAACTTTAATACAATCTTACAAAACAGATTGATTAATTCGATCTTTGAACAAGATTACTTCAAGAATCTCAATTTTTTTTAAGCAGTTTAATTCTTGTAAAAAAGCTAGTTTAATTTAAACAAGAAATTATTTAATAAAGTTATAATATAATTTAAAGTTGATCTTGAAGCGAAAAAAGTGTTTCAACAGACAGAAGCAACAAAGACATCTCATAATCTTGTGATCTTAGAAAGCATGTCAGACTTAGATACTTTTCATCTTGAAGTCAATAAAGCACGTCAATAGACAGAAACAGCAAAGATATCTCATGATCTTATTATCTTGCAAAACACATCAGACTTAGACACTTCTTGTCTTGAGATGAATAAAGCAACAAAGCAGACTGAAGCATCTTAAGATGCAGCTTCTTTAAACACATCTTCAGATAATGCATCAAACGAAGATCAGAAAAATCACATCAATGAGCAGAAGTAAGCAGTGAAATGAGTGTTGAAGTATGAATCAAACAAGTATTATTAAATTCTTGAAGTGAATGATTCATTCACAAAACAGAAGATTAAAAAAGCATATAAGAAGTTTGCATTGCTTTTACATTCAAACAAGAATAAGTATGACGATGTTGAAGAAATTTATAGAAGTAGATAAAGCTTTATTGAGTCATTTAAAACTATTTCAAAATTCTCACTTTTACTTTATTTCATTGCAGATAGACTGATCATCAAGTTAAGTTTTTATATTTACTTTTTAACTCAACTTGAATACTTGATATTAACATCATGACTTGACTCAAATACTTAATACTAATCTCATGACTTAACTTGATATCAATTTTGAATCAGATTTTAATTCAAGTTCTTAATTCAATTTATTAAGCAATTAAAAATGATGTCAGTATGAATTTAATCACATCTTCAAAATTCATGAAAATAATGATTACTATTGATAGAAATTTCTTAATCAGAGTTCATGATACTATTAATTGACATTTTCAGAGTGAGAACATTGACTACTACTTATAAAGACTTCTCGAGTAGAACTCACAAGTATTGATTGAGTTCTTCAGAGTTCATAAAAATACTGACTACTATTAATAAAGATTTCTTGATTAAAACTCATGATACTATTGATTGACATCTTCAAAGTGAAAACATTGATTACTACTTATAAAAGCTTTTCAAGTAAAGTTCATGAATATTGATTGACATCTTCAGAATTCATGAGAACATTGACAAATTCTTGAGTGTTAATTAGTTAATCACACGCAGCTAATCACTACGTTAATATCATTAACATTGTTGACAGTTGATTAGATCAAAGATTTAATCAAACATCACCTAATTACGTTATTAATCTTGCAGTTAAATTTAATAACTGATAAATTGCATCATTTACTGTTACGCATAAATAATTAAAAGACTAACAGTCAAATTGACAAAATTTTCGTTCTTTGCATTCTACATGCTTATCATTCTACTCATCACTTTACATGCTCATCATTCTACATGCTCATCACTCTACTCATTATTCTACATGCTCATCACTCTACTTATCATTCTATCTACTCATTAGTCTACTTGTTAATTTATTCATCAGCTTACTCGCTTCAAAACATGCTTAATGCAACGTGTTTAAACACACGTCATTCACTTCATGATTTACTTCATGATTTACTGCATAGTATGCTTCATACATGCTTCATACATGCTTTATAGCACATGCTAATTAGCTTAATAGAACGCACTCTTCATGACTTAATATTGAACTTTCTATCAAATTCTCTATCAAATTTTCTATCAAACTCTCGATCAAACACTTTATCAAATTCTCTATCGAGCTTTCTATTGAGCTTCTCATCAAGCTTTCTATCTAGCTTTCTATCGAACGCTCTATTAAATTTTCTATCAAATTTTCTATCAAACTTTCTATCAAACTTTTTATCAAACGCTCTATCAAATGCTTTATCAAATAATACTTTTTACATGACTTGAGAACAGTACTGTTACCTCTCTGATTAGTAATCTTCGCTCTCTTTTGAAGATTGACGTTAGAAAATTCAGGAAATTCAGAATATTTACCTTTTTTCACTTCTTTCTTTCTTTATTTCGTACAATAGAACAACAACAATCAGAATATTAATATGCTTTCATATGATCTCGTATTTCAACAATGCTAACTAGCTCAATAAAATGCATTCTTCATGACTGATTACTAAACTTTCTACTGATCTTTCTATCAATCTTTCGACTGAGCTTTCTACTGATCTTTCTACTAATCTTTTCACTAATCTTTCTACTGATCTTTCTACTGATCTTTCTACTAATCTTTTGATTGAGCTTTCTACTGATCTTTCTACTGATTTTTCTACTAATCTTTCTACTGATTTTCAATTAAGCGTTCTATTAATCTTTCTACTGCTCTTTCTACTGATCTTTCTACTAATCTTTCTACTGATCTTTCTACTGATCTTTCTATTAAACTTTCTACTGAGCTTTCTAGTGAGCTTTCTACTACTGAGCTTTTGATCAAGCTTTTTATCAAATGCTTTATTAAACTTTCTACATGCTTCAAATTACTTATTGATTGAGCGCATAACATGAGTTGAACAATGCTTTTTACATAACTTCTTTCATGATTTTCTATCAAACATACTTCATGATTCTTTATTAAACAATCTTCATAATTCTTTATCAATCATTCTTCATGTTTCTTTATCAAGCACTCTTCATGTTTCTCTATTGAGCACTCTACATAGTCAACAATTTGTTCAAATAAATGATTAAATAACTAGTCAAATAATAAATTATTTGATTTAATATCTTGCTTTTGCATGCATTTAAGCATATAGAATTGAGCATATAGAATCAGAATAATCAATGTCAATCATGTCATTTTGATGATTCATGTCATTTTGATGATTCATGTCATTTTAATAATTGATATCATTTAAGTTATTAAACATGTATCTGTAACTAATCACGTCAAAGTGATCTTATAAGAAGAGAGATTGATCAAAATAATGAATTATTTAAAATATCATTTAATTACGTGATTAAACACTCAATTAGATTTGTCAATGTGTACAGCGCGTTTCTTCAAGCTGAAAGAACAGAGTTTAAGTCTAACGTATTTTCAACGCGCTTATGTGATACATTTAAATCAATAGCATTGATTTGATTCATTGTGAACATGAGATTAATTATAATCTTGCAAAAGACGTTAATCAAATCTGTTAAATCATTCTGCATGATTGAGAGTAAAATCAGTTGTTTTCTCAGAAAGTTGTTCATTTGATAAATCTTTGACGAAAATGTGTAGAGTTCATAATGATCATAGAAGTTGAAATGCTTAGTTGTATTAATGCTGATAAGTGACACGTCAAGTTTCTTAAACTCTTAAAGAAAAGATTCTCAAGCAATCATCATATTAAATTTTACAGCATCGAGCAGAGTAATAACATTAAGATCAAATGTATGATTATCAAGATTTCATAAGATTGCAAAGTTGAAAATCAAATTAAGAACAAGAAGATGTTTCTGAAATTCTTTTACGACTGCTCAATATTTGTCTGAGTTTATATTGAAAAGAGAAAAGAATGCATCAACAATCAAGTCATTAACATGCGCTTTAATTGTTGTTGAGAGAATCATGATATATGTATTTGCTTCTTCATTATTAAACACTCAGTACAGACTTAAGTTTTGAATGAGCAAGACTATTAAATGTCAATTATTGACAGTTATGATTTCAAACTCAAGTGTGTTATTGACAGTCATATCATAGCTTGCTGCAAAAAGTTTATGTCTTTTACTTTAAACGTAGTCTTCAATCATTTTCACACTAGAACAATATTCATCAAGAATTCATACTTCATGATTGACAATCTCTTGATATATGTTAAAAATTTGAATGTCAACGTCTGCTTTAATGACAGAGTCAATGTAGTCTGAGCTGCTGTAGTTGAAGAATGACATGTTATTCAAATTGTGCATTTATAGTGTTAGAGAGTCTCGATCGTTCAATCTCTGAATATAATCATGATCTGTATTTTTAATTAAGAGTTTAATTTTTCATTCTTGAGCAAATTTAAGTTCAGCTATCACAGTTGCTGCGCTGTTAATGTCAATAGTGTAACTTGCAATATTGCTTAAAGTGCAAAGTGAATTAAGACTTGAAAATAAACTGCAAGAGTTGTTAAGTCAATAGAAAATCATCACATTGACTGAATCTTCGTAGCTAAAAATGCAAGATCAAATTATGTAATATTAAATGCAGCATTTCTCTTGATTAACTATGTTTATGTAAACATTCATTCATTCTGAATTTTGATGCATGCAGCTTTGTCAAGATCAAAAGAGTAATAGAATTGTGTTAAAGAAACATCTTGAAAAAGTCTGTTTTCAATGATTTTGTTCAACTAACTTCAGTTCTTCTCTGTAAATCAGTGAGAATCTTCTAACAAGTAATGACAATTGAATGCATGATTTTGATACTTCTCAGCAAAGACTGCAAGAGAAGTAACAAGTAAGTCAGCTGTCATAATGCCGATGAAATAGTTTAATGTTGTATACATCATTGAATGCTATGAAATCTCACAGAGATTTAAGCTCATGAGAAAGTCAAAAATGATGATGAATGTAATAATATTTATATTGCATTTCTTGTCAGATTATTAAGCAGTATTTCTCTGAGTTCACTAATAATGTGCTGAATTTCTTCAGATCTTGCTTATGAAATAACATTGCAGCAAAGATGACATGAAAGAATCAAGCAATCAAACAATCATTTCTAAGATGAAAATAAACTTGATCATTACTTATCAACATTAACAACGCTTCTTCACTCAGCTCTGACAGACAGACGAAGTTGAAAACAGAGATTTGTGGGCATCAATGAGAAATATCTCAACGTGATGTAATAGTTGCAATGATAAACTTAATTTAAACAACAGATGAGAATCTTGAATGAATATCATGCATTCATCAAATTCATGAGATGATGTTGAATCTTTCTTGTGATGACTCGTTTAGCAGTCATTAAATTACAACATAGTTAAATGCTCTCAATATCAATGCTTCTTTATATTTATATAGTCTGACTGTGTGTTATGTAAACACTCAAAAACTCAAGTTTCATTGAATTTTCTGTTCTCTTCAATGTCAAAGCTGACTCTTCATTGACTTAAACTTTCAAGACAGATTGTTGTTCGCTGCTTCTATACTGTCTCAAGTGACTGATCAATCTTCAATTCTAAATTCACTGTTTTCTCAAGAATATGTTATTGCATGTAAAAGATGAATAAACATTTCTTAAGATTCAAGTGAAATGATGTCAAGAGACATGCTTATCTGCAATGTGACAAAGTTAAAGTGTGATGAGCAACATAAGTTTTGCATGACGTCTGATAAATTTTTTGACATTGTCATCATTCTGAATAAATTGATAAAAGAATCTCACTTCTCAGACTGATGATGCAGAAACGTTAGCATAATTAACTATTGTTAATCATTTAAACAGATGATCAATGATTACTATCTGTTCATGATCTTCAGAAATACTGATTCATATATTCAAAGTCATAGAAAGAATGTTTTATGAAAACTACTTGCATTTAACATTACAAACTTTTTTTCTTCTGAACATCATTATTGAAGATATTTTTCAAAATCAATGTTTATCATAAACGTGTTATTAAATAACTGACTGAAAAGCTCAGCAACAACTCATTAATATGAGTTTCAAGATTGAGAACATTAATGAATCTATTTTCTGATTATAGAAATCTTTATTTAAAGCATTTGTCTTGCACTATATTAAGATATGTGATGCAGTTGAATCTCATTTATCTTTTCATGAAATTAACTTGAAGAATTCAGTAACATTGCATTCACTTTCAAGAATTTCAGACTTAAAGTTGTTTGATAAGAAGATTTAATTCATGATTGACATGAGATCAAATTTTGTAAAAACATCGCAACTAATGCTGTTTAACAATAATATATTGATACAAAATATATTATGAAATCTTTCTAAATGACAAGTATTTTCAACAAATAAACGAAATGCATAAAGAATATAACATATGTAACTATTATTGATTGTTGAAGTTTGAAGTAGCTGACATAAACATTTCAAGATTCAATCATATGCATCAATTCAAATGAAGTTCACTTTAATAATTCAGACTTCATTAATATGCTGTATTCAACTGCAGAAAGAAAGATAAACAAGCTTTTGTTTGTTGAACAAAGATCAGAAAGTAAATATTGAACATGTCAAAAATCTTGTTCAGAACTTATGATTTACTTTCGTTAATTTCAAATTCAATCATTGTTATAATAAATCATGATAAATCATGATATACATCATATGCATTGAAACAGCATCAACGAATTCTTCTTCAATGTTAGCATTTATAAAGTTGAGTTTATTATCAAGAAGCATTTGAAAAAGATGCTTTTATAATGAAGTAAAGTGAGTTCAAAGAATGATAAGATTTTGTATCTGCACACAGTTTTTAAAACGTATGCAAGAAACATAATCATTACATATGCTTTTAATGACTGTTTTCACTTTCTTGATGAGAATGATTAAGACATGATGTATTTCAATTCAATTGAAAAGTATTTCAATCTTACTCACGTTTTTGATCACTTTTTGATAGTCATGAAGCTAATCAATAATGCATCAACGTAAGCTCTTTGATTAATGATTGATAATTTGTTTAAAATGTTGAAAAAGCAAGAGACAAAAGCTTTCACTTTCATTTCGCTGCATAATTTTATTTCTCTGTCTGTTTCAAAGTAATTGAATTTAGATTAATTACGTTAAGTTAAGTATTTGTCAGAATCATGTCTAGATGATACAATCAATGAAGATCAGAATTGATAGTGCTTGATCTTTAGAGATAGCTATAACTGAATATTAAGAATACAGAAGAAGATTGATACAAAAGCTTCTATTTATGTAATGTTCAGTGACGTGTTTGTGACATGAAAAGAATGTAATGTAGATGAACAAGATGTTGATGAAAGAAAAGAATGTTGGGGAAGAATAGACTGATCGCGTCGAGTCGAGTTCTCGACTCGTCAAGACTCGATTCGAGTCAGAATTCTTGACTTGAGTATTCGAGTCGAATTGAGATGTTTGACTTGAGTATTCGAGTCGAGTCAGAGGGTTGAAATTGAGTATCGACCCGGAATTCCCGATTCGGCTCGTCAAGACATAAAGATAGATAGATAGATATTCTATTATGACTCTCTATTATGACTTTCTACCATGACTCTCTATCAAATAGCCTTCATGTTTTTCTATCATAGCTTCTCTTCATGACTTCTCTTCATGACTTCTCTTCATGACTTCTCTTCATGACTCTTTATCATAGCTTTCTACCATAGCTCTCTATCATAGTCTTCTATCGAAGCTCTCTATCAAACGATCTTCATGTTCTTCTTTATGTTTCTCTTTATGTTTCTCTTTATGTTTCCCTTTATGACTTTCTATCAAAAAGGTAATGCAAAAAGGTAATGCAAAGGCGAAAAACCAGAAAAATTTCTATATTTAACTCTCTTGACGTCATTTTCGATTTCTTGACGAGTCGAGTCGAGAACTTGAATCGAGTATTCAAGTCGAGTCAGAAGATTGATATCGAGTACTCGAGTCGAATCAGAAGATTGATATCGAAACTCAACTTGACGATCAGTCTAGAAAAGAAGAAGAGTGTTGAGTCATATCTGAGTTATATTTGAGTCATATCTGAGTCAAATCTGACTAGCTCGTTGATTAGCTCTAATCATTACGCAGAGAACTCGCTAGCGTTCACTGCGAATTGATTAAAGCTTCAGCCTTGTTCAGTCTTGATACGCTCGTAAAATTATCTCTTTCTTCGAAAATTCATGTTCGCATGAATGTAGTTCATTTGCTCGCTTTTGTTGATAGTTATTTCGATATTTAGCGCGGTTTGTTTGAATATAGCTTATGAAATTCATTCAAAACTTCTTCTGAGTCATTGAATTTTTCTTTATCGACATAGTATCATTCGTCGTTTCTATCTAGATCTGTTCATTTGACTTTGTATTGTATTCGACCTTGATAGCGTTTGAAGTTCAATATATTATCTATCTTTCAGTGTTCATCGTCTTTGATAGTGATTGATCTGAGTGATTCTGAATGCTGTTCTGATAGAGAATCTTCTGAATATGATTGCAGTAGTTTCGAGCTGAACATCGAATGCAGATGCTTCATGCTGACTGATAGACGAAGATGATAGAAGATACTCACTTTGACAGTAATTTGATAAAGATCTAGCTGTTTGTCTTTCAAATCTTTGCAGAGTCTCGTTGTCTTGACGTTTCTGAAAGATAGTCAAACTCAGTCATTTACTTCATATGTGACGTCTTGTCTATGTTTATTGATCTGAACTTCAATGATCAGCTTCGTCTTTTTCAATTGTTGATAATCGAAGTTCAGTAACTCTTTCATTTGAATGACAATATCATCGACTTTTCTAGATTCAAGACGTTCACGAGTTGTTTCATAGTCAGTCGAATCTGAATCAAAACTTATTCGAGAGTGAAATCTCTTATTGAAGTAGAAAGAAATTATTGAAGAGATCGAGAAGATATTTGAATTGTCACTGAATTTCATCATAGATATTTATTTGACTCAGTCATCTTGCATGTAATTGCAGTAGATTCTAAGTTCGCGTTCGACGTCTTGATTGACTCGTTTCGATTGATCATCAATCTCAGAATGATAGACTGTGAATAGACTAGCTGTGATTCTCAGTCGCTTGCAAAGACTTTTTCACATAGTCGATATAAATTGAAAGTCTCTGTCTGAAACAATAGAACTGAGTAGATCATGCAGTCGATAGACGTTTCATAGCATGATTCAAATTGTTTCTTCAACTGAGATGTCATTGTCTTTTCAATGACAAAGAACATAGTGACGTTCTTTGATAAGATGACATATGATTGTGCAAATGACGTTATAGTCTTCTGACAGAGATAGTTCAGTGATGAAGTTCATAGCTATATCTTTTTAGCGTTTCTGTGAAATCGAAAGAGAATGATGAAGTTCATTGATGCTATTTCTAGAAACTTTGCTTCGCTGACAAGCATGATAGTTTCGAATGTATCATCGAATAGTAGCTTGATGATCTGATCAATAGTAGAAACGCTGAACTAGATCGATGATTCGTTTATTGTCGAAGTGAAAGATTGAAGATTGATCATGCACTTCTTGTAGTAATTTCGTGTGCATGTTCTCAGAGACTCACAGTAGATCTTTTCTAAATAGAACGTCGTCAATGATTTCGCAATTCTTCAGTTTAGTGATATGAAATTTGAGCTTGTTTCATTCATAGCTTGTCTATATTCGCTGCAGAGCTCATCTGTTTGATTAATCATTCATACTCGTTGATAGAAATTTGCTTTCGATTCAATAAGTAGAACATTGATTCTATCGAAGATCAGAATAGTTTGAAAACAATCTTCAAGACACTGAGCTGATTCAGAGACGTTCGCTAGAGACATTCTGATTAGAGCATTGACTTTAGTGTTCATTTTGCCTGATCTAAAGATGATCTGAAAGTTGAACTTCGATAGAATGTTCAGATAGTTAACTTGTCGTCGACTCAACTGTTTGTTTTTCATGAAGATCTTCAAAGTCTGATGATCGATGAACATCTGAATGAATAGTTCAATGCATTTCAGCTCGAGTCATCAGTGTTCGAAACATCGAATAATGACTAGCAATTTCTTGTCATAGATGTGATAATTGATTTCAATGAGAATCATGCTTTTGCTGTAGAAGATCATCGAATGAAGAACTCTCTCGTCATTGTACTGAGATAGTATTTCATCTTTTACATAGTTTGAAGCATCAATCTTCAGAATAGCTTGTCGTTTGAGATCAAAGTGACGAAGTACTGAGATCGAGCTGACTTGTTTCTTTTGATTGTCAAAGACTTGAACACAAATCTCGTTTCAAACAAAAGACGTGTTCTTTCTAGTCAGCTGAGTAAATGATTTGACTAGCTTCGAGAAGTTCTTAATGAAACGATGATAGAAGTTAACAAATCTCACGAAGCTCTGAATTTCTTTTAGATTGATTGAAGTGATTCAGCTGACTATGACTGTCACTTTACTAGAATTCATACGAAGGTTTAGTTCTGATATGATGACTTCTAGAAAGACAGTCTCTTCTACATCGAATTCGCACTTTCGAATATTCATTTGCAGTTCAGCTTCGCGTAGTCAACACAATACTAGTTTGATGTGATCTTTATGTTTCTTTCTTATTTTGCTATAGATGAGAATGTTATCTAGATAGACTTGACAAAAGTCGTTCAGAAAGTTTCATAGAACGTCATTCATATATTGCTGAAAGAAAATCGATTCATTAGTCAGTTTGAATGATAGCATCTTGTATTTATATGCTTCTAAAGCAGTGATAAAAGTGATGTAATTCTCGCTATCAAGATGCATTCAAAGTTTGTTGAACGCTGATATGATGTTCAATCTAGTCAGATGCTTGCAACTCACTATTTTATCAATGATCTCGTCTATCAACGATAGAGAGTATCTATTTCTTTTGAAAATGACATTTAGCTTTCGATAGTTCACGCAAAATCAAAGATCTTCATTTGCTTTGAGAGCGAATAGAACGAGAAAGAAATAGAGAGTCTGACTAGAAGTGATAAATTTCTTCGACAGATTCTCGTTTAAGTACTTCTTTACTTTCAGAAGTTTGACAGAAGACATTCAATAGAATCAACAGCAAAAAAGCGTTGAATCATTGATGAGTTCAATTTTATGATCGTAGAAGCGATGAAAGAGTAGTTTATTCAATTGAGCTCGATCAAAAACATTTAAAAACTCATGATATTTCGATGACAGCTTCGCTTTAATATCTTTCAAATTCTGAGTCGTTTTATTGATTGAAGAGATGTTTAGAGCATTCAAATTGCACTGAGTATTGTACGCGATTTCTTTATTGATGTTTATCATGAATAGAGCAAAGATCTTGATCTTGTCTCTCTTTGAAGGATTCAACAATGTCTTGAACGAAGCTGCGTTTATGCTTTGAATCAAGAATGACTCTTCTCGAACGAGTCATTTGAGCATCATAAAGATCTTAGTCTGAATGATTGAAGAGAACAAAGATGATCACGATCAACTTGAGTGCTTTGAATTGAGAAAAATCGAAAAAATCGAAATAGAAGTATTCAATTGATTCAAAAAAACAATGACGTCGTTTTGCATATTCAGTAATATTTCGTTTTTGTTCATTCAGAACTTACTCAATATGACTTCATGATGATTGATATCAGCTATCAACATTGATACAGTCAATTTCTTATGACTTTCAATGATGAGATTGAGTAGAATTTTATGAGTGATGATCTTCTTAAATATCTTTTCGTCATAATCTTTTATTAACTTCTCTTTTGCCAGTGATATAGATTGAATTCCCAGTTTCTCACATACTTTATCGACTAGATTAGAATGTATGATCGTGTAAATGACTGAATCACTGTCTATTAGAGAACGAAGATTGAAAGATCGATTCTGAAAAATGAGATGAGCGTCAATTAGAAACGACTTTTCAAAGTAATTTTCTTTCGATAGAATTTCATCTAGTTTGCACAAAGATATAATCTTTATCTCTTCGATGACTTTTGAAGAAATGACTAGTTTTTTGAATCGAAATTCGAATCGAAATCGAAGCGATCATATTCATTGTTCACTGCATTGATTCTAGTAGAACGGTCGAGACATTCTTTAGAGCTATGATCTGATTTATGACATATGAAACAGCTTTTAACTAAAATATCTGCTTTTTTGACGTTAGTTAAAATCGCGTCGCGCGACTTTAGCTGATCAGACTTCGCATGATTGACTGACTGAGTGACAACAGTCAATCTATGAAAGATAGTCTTAGAAAGATCATTGACGCGTTTGATCTTGTTCTTGATCTCTCGAATGACTCGCTGATCATTATTCAAATGAATCAGGTAGAAACGAATTTTCTTTAAAGAGTCAGATTGAACTAGTTGATCTACTCAAACGAATCAAAGACGAGAATGAATTTTATCTTTCAAATCAGCGATCAGTTACTTCTCGTGATAGTCTAGATAGAAAGATAGACGTTGAAACTGAGTATAAAATTCACTGAATTTCTTGAATTCTTGAATCAAGTTGTAGTATTCTCTACGAAAGTTGACTTTCTTATTCAAATCATTGAACAACTGAGCTAACTCTTTCAAAAGATCATCGACGATTCTATAAAGATTGACACAGTCACGTTCGCGTCTAGTCTGAGTGATCTCAGCTGCGTCATCGAATAATCTAGAATGTACATAGCTCAATTTGAATCATTCATTAGAAAAGAAATCGACGTTGATCTCTAGTTTATTCTGAATTTTTCCGTATCAGTTCTTTCAAATAGAGTTCTTTTCATCAGTAAATAGCGAAGAATCAGATATTTTTTGAGATCTAGAACGCTCAGAGTAGATAAAATCAGAAGAAGTGTTTTCTTTAGCTTGAAATCTAGTCTTCAACTCTTTGATTTCGTCTTCTTGTTGTTTATTTAACTCGTAGAGTCGATCTGTTTCTTCATCAAGAACTAGACTTTGATTTTTTCAGATTTCATAAAACATGAAGAGTATTATCGTTTCAGCGAATAATTCGTCATCTTCATGAATGAATGATGCAGCACTTGATGATTTCGTTCGTGATTTCGATGAATCAGCATCAGAGATTTGAGAGAAACGATTTCGAAATTCTTCGAAACGCTTTTCAGTAGATGAACGACTAGACATGATGAGATTTGTTTGAAAGAGAGTCAAACGAATGATGATGTTCGACGATTTGAAAAAGAAAAATGTATAGAATGGTGTTTAATCTTCAACAAAGAAGATGAGATTTGTTTGTTGATTGATTTAATTAATTCTCTAGCAAACAATGAAGATTCTTTATCATTGAATCTATCGATCGATTTGATTCTTGAGCAATTCACGAAGATTCTTTATCATGATTCTCATAATTGAATGAACTTTGCATACTTAATGAGCGATAAGTAGTCTAGCAATTCAAACAGTCTCGTCGTTGATTCTATTCAACTCTCTAGTGTTGTTCTATTTTTCGATTATTGTTGATCATCAGATAAATAAATTTCTTTAGACTCGTTCTGTCTAGACGAGTATGTTGAATGGGTAATGAGATCAGTATCGTGTGATTAATGAATTCTTAATATAATGTCAGAATCGTGCCTAAATGATACAATCAATGAAGATCAGAATTGATAGTGCTTGATCTTTAGAGATAGCTATAACTGAATATTAAGAATACAGAAGAAGATTGATACAAAAGCTTCTATTTATGTAATGTTCAATGACTGCGCTAGGCTCGAAAGAAATGTGTTTGTGACATGAAAAGAATGTAATGTAGATGAACAAGATGTTGATGAAAGGAAAGAGTGTTGAGAAAGAAGAAGAGTATTGAGTCATATCTGAGTCATATCTGAGTCATATCTGAGTCAAACCTGACTAGCTCGTTGATTAGTTCTAATCATTACGCAAAGAACTCGCTAACGTTCACTGCGAATTGATTAGAACTTCAGCCTTGTTCAGTCTTGATACGCTCGTAACAGTATTTAAGTTCAGATTGAGTATTTGATTTGAAAAAGATTAAGTCAAGTTAAAAGATTTTTGAATTCAAGTTGCGTTAAGTTGAAAAGTTGAACTCAAGAACTTGAGTTAAGTTGAAAAGCTGAACTCAACAACTTAATTCAACAACTTAACTCAACTCGACAAGAAGTAAATAAATAGAAGTAAATAACTTAATTGAACAGTCTTCATGACTTTTCATTATAACTTTCTATCAAATCTCTTTATCAAATCTTTTTATTAAATCTTTCTATCAAACAGTCTTCATGATTCTCATTATGACTGCTTATTATGACTTTCTATCAAATCTTTCTATCAAATCTTTCTATCAAATCTCTCTATCAAATCTCTTTATCAAACAGTCTTCATGATTTTCATCGTGACTTCTCATCATGACTTTTTATCAAACATTCTTCAAAATAATGCAAAAAGATAATGCAAAAAGATAATGCAAGTGAAAAAATTTATTTTCTTAACATTCTTAATATTAAGTTCAAGTTCTTGATAAGTTGAATTGAATTAACTTAATTTCTAGTTGAATCAAGTCACGTCAAGCTTAAAATATGCTCAATTCAACTCAAGTTAAGTTAAAAATGCAAGTAACTTAACTTTGAATCAAGTTGAATTCAAAATGTTAACTCAAAACTTGACTCAATGATCAGTTTAATTAAATTCATTTGCAAGAAAATGTCTTCTTTTAAAGATTCAGCAAAAGCACTCTTAAATCTTACGTGAAAAAATGACTATCTTCAAACACATCAGTGAAAGAAGTTTCAATGTTCGTATTTAAGTCAAAGCTTATAGTGAATGTACATTAAATAATAGCGTGAATTTTTATAATTTATTCAATATTTTAAGTTCAGTGTTGCTAATGTGCAATAGTGATGAATAAACAGAGTTTGCAAAATCAGAAATTCATTGAATTCAGAAGAAATTAAGACTACAATTTTTGAAGAAATCTTAAGCAGCTTTCTTTTGACAGAAGAAAAGATTGATGTCAGAATGATTCATGATGCTCAATTAATTGAAATTGTTGACGAGAGCACAATTGATAGAAGATTCTCATTCAAGTCGTTGAGACTAAGTGATGCTGATGCTTAAAAATACAGCATACATGCTCAGTGCTACAATGTTTGAGCTTTTTGCTCATTCTCAAGATTTTCAAAAAGTAAAAAATGAGTTCATAATAATTATTCTTGACAAGAACAGAGTTTCATCGTATTTAAAAGTCAAGAATCTTTTCTACTTCAACATTTATATTCAAGAAATTCTTCATCTTCATTTAAACATTTTATCTTGCATGTCTTACATCTTTTTTGAAGTAAATATCATGTATCATAATAAGCGTTGCAACACAACTTACATGATTTCATCAGACACTTTTACAAGCATGTCAATGTACATCATTCACATCAATTTTGACATTTTCAAGAATTTCTATAAATATTATTCACAAAGATGAATCAATAATCTCAAGCTCAGTCAATTCTTTATTGCATTTTCTCAAGAATTAAGAAACTGCATCAAGTAAGATTCTCAATCTTTTTCTCATATATCATACTCTCTAATCTGTTTTGTCGTAGCATGAACTTTGTATGTTGTGAAATCAACATCATACTAGTCACAATACTCAACAAATATAATTTATATCACAGTCAGAAAGAATGAATGCTGAAATTGTATGACACAATTCATGAGAGAAATATAAACGTGAACAGCGAAATGATCATTTTCATGTCAGTCAAGAGAAGTTTTGAACTGCGTGTGAAGATGAGATCTTGAATAGCATTGCTTTGATCTATTGCAGTCTAAAAATCAAAGCAAAGTGTGTAAGAAACATTGAATAAGATTTAAGAACAACGCATTTCGCTGATAGTAAATGAGAATGATGAAGCATTTCAAATCTTCAACAATTTTATATCACATCTTAGTTTCACTAGCTATAATCATATTGTATTATATATGATTTAAAACACTTAACATAAATCTTTAATCACTTGCTGAAGAACACTTGTGTTATCTTGTATGCTGTATTCATGAAAGACAAAGAGACTGAGAGCAAAAACAACAAGATTTTTCTGCATTCACATGTAGCAATATACATCATTGCTCAATAATTGAGAGAATAATGCAATATGTAAACTCAAGTACGCTTGACTTCAAAAGCGTCTAACATTCAAAAGTTTCAAGTATGATTTATAAGCAGATGACATTTTATGACACAGAATTTAACATATCATCTGTGACTGATTATCACGCAGAATTACATCTTTCTTTCTTTTGTATTCACTTTACATGTTTATCATGCATCTCACATTTTCTCTTCTGTCGCTCAAGTAAATCTCTTTCAGCATGATAAGCAATGATCAAATTGTTGATACATAACTGTCTTGACTGCTTGATAAGTTGATAACACAAAGTCTTGACATTGAACGTAGCATGTTTCAAATTTCTTGTTTCACTTGATACTACATTTATTTGTATCACTGCGTATTTTTCACGACATTCTTCAAATACTTCTTTCTCACTCGTTCTCAAAAGAAAATGTTTATTTTCAAGCTAACAGTTCTCATCATTGACTGCTCAAATAATGATATCAACGTTGCTCTTGCAGTAGTCTTTCACGAAGTTGATGTGCACGTTTACGCAGTCGCTTGCAATTTCATCAAAATGTCTTAACTCAGATCTCTCAACATTGAAATTCTCACTCTTGACTACCTCTTATTCCCGACCGTCATATGGGCATATGACGCTCCCAACCCCCCCCGGCGGCGATCCGCCTTGGCGCGGCGATCCGTCATATGCCCCCCGATCAATCCGTCATATAGGTCGAACTT
>JAABUH010000907.1_pt1 | contig 37922 bp, 31 predicted proteins | sample 5559121 | NCBI WGS metagenome assembly JAABUH01 (sample SAMN10711871, study PRJNA513364) | rock metagenome | isolation source: Antarctica rocks | place: Antarctica: Victoria Land, Battleship Promontory nord | collected 2015-12-28
ATCCGCGACCGTGCCCTGCCGGTGTCCTGCGTTACTCACGCGCGGTCGCCAACCGGGCACCTCATCGAACAGCGGTATCCCAGCCGTGCAAGCCGCAGCGGCGTTCTCTCCGACAAGCTGCTAGGCGTCAACTACTACATGCGCTTCGTCGTGAAGGCCGATCCGACAGGGCGCAATCCGTTTGGCGAGCACGTGCGCGTCGAGGGCGCCGAGTGCACCGCGATGGATTGGGAGATCTATCCCGAGGGCCTGCGCGAGCTATTGGCGCGGGTGCACCGCGACTACGCGCCCGCCGTCATGTACGTGACGGAGAACGGCGCCGCGTTCGATGATGTGGTGGGGCCGGACGGCCGCGTGCGCGACGAGCGCCGTCGGGCCTACCTGGAGGCCCACTTCGCGCAGGCCGCGCGCGCCATCGCGGATGGCGCCCCCTGCAGGGCTATTTCGTGTGGTCGCTCATGGACAACTTCGAGTGGGCCGAACGAAGGCTACGACAGGCGCTTCGGCCTCGTCTACGTCGACTACGACACGCAGGAGCGCACCGTCAAGGATAGCGGGCGCTGGTATGCGGCTATGCTCCACGGCTAGCGAAGGCGCGAAGGCGCATCACTTAGACAAATACCCACCTCTTCTGTTACCATCTTGCACAAGGGACGCAGGTGGTCACGCGCGACGACGGGTGTGATAAAACGTCGGACACGTCGGACACGTCGGACACGTCGGACACGTCGGACACGTCGGACACGTCGGACACGTCGCACGATGCGGCGCGCTGTGTGACGCATGAGAGGAATAATCCATGCACCTGGGTCCGCGCGAGCAAGAGAAGCTACTGATCGTGGTCGCGGCCATGCTGGCGCGCGAACGCCGCGCCCGTGGCCTGCGCCTGAACTACCCCGAGGCCGTGGCCTTGATCACGGCCGAGTTGCTCGAGGGCGCGCGCGACGGCCGGGGCGTGGCGGACCTCATGAGCCACGGCCGTACCATCCTGCACGCGGGCGACGTCATGGATGGCGTCGCCGACATGGTCGAGGAGCTCAGTGTCGAGGCCACGTTCCCGGACGGGACCAAGCTGGTCACGGTCCATCACCCCATCGGCCCCGCCCCGGTTGCCGCCACACCTGGAGCCGACGACGACACGTCGGAGCGGGTTGTCCCCGGCGAGGTGTTGCCGCGCGAGGGCGTGGTCGTCCTCAACAAGGGCCGGGCCGCGCTGACGGTCGCCGTCGCCAACACGGGCGACCGCCCGGTGCAAGTCGGCTCACACGCCCACTTCTTCGAGGCCAACCGCGCCCTGCGCTTCGACCGCGCCGCCGCGTTCGGCTGTCGACTCGACATCCCGGCCGGGACCGCCGTGCGCTTCGAGCCGGGTGAGGAGCGCCCGGTCGACCTCGTGCCGCTCGGCGGCGCGCGCGAGGCCATCGGCTTCAACGGTCTCGTCGACGGCCAGCTCGACGCCCCCGGCGCGCGCGACGCGGCGCTGGCGCGCGCTCGCGAGCGCGGGTTCCTCGACGCGCCCGCGTCGTCCTCGTCGCCGGCCGGGGGCCAGCCGTGAGCGCGGAGTTGCCGCGCGCCTCCTATGCGCGCATGTACGGGCCTACCGTGGGGGACCGGGTGCGTCTCGCCGACACCGCGCTCGTGCTCGAGGTCGAAGAGGACCGCACCATCTACGGCGACGAGGTCAAGTTCGGAGGCGGCAAGGTCATCCGCGACGGCATGGGCCAGGGCATTTCCGCCGACGCCCTGGATCTCGTCATAACGAATGCTCTCATCGTGGACCACTGGGGGATTGTCAAGGCGGACATCGGGGTGCGCGACGGGCGTACCGTGGCCTGCGGCAAGGCCGGCAATCCCGCCACCATGGACGGTGTGTGGCCCGAGCTGGCCATCGGTCCCGGCACAGAGGTTATCGCCGGCGAGGGGCTGATCGTCACGCCCGGCGGGATCGATAGCCACGTGCACTTCATCTGCCCGCAGCTCATAGACGAGGCCCTCGCCTCGGGCATCACCACCATGCTCGGCGGCGGGACCGGACCCGCGACAGGGACGAACGCCACGACCTGCACGCCCGGGCCGTGGTACCTGGCGTGCATGCTGCAGGCGGCCGACGAGTACCCCGTGAACCTGGGCTTCCTGGGCAAGGGCAACGCCTCGCGGCCCGCTAGCCTGGAGGCGCAGATCGAGGCCGGCGCGATCGGGCTCAAGCTGCACGAGGACTGGGGCTCCACCCCCGCCGCGATCGACTGCGCCTTGCGCGTGGCCGACCGCTACGACGTGCAAATCGCCATCCACACCGACACGATCAACGAAATGGGCTTCGTGGAGGACACGATCGCCGCGATTGCCGGGCGCACCATCCACACCTACCACACCGAGGGCGCGGGCGGTGGGCACGCGCCGGATATCCTGCGCATCTGCTCCCTACCCAACGTGCTGCCTTCCTCGACCAACCCGACCCGCCCCTACACGGTCAACACGGTGCAGGAGCACCTGGACATGCTGATGGTCTGCCACCACCTCGACCCGGCCGTGCCCGAGGACCTGGCCTTCGCCGAGTCGCGCATCCGCGCCGAGACGATCGCGGCCGAAGACATCCTGCACGACCTCGGGGCGATCAGCATGACCAGCTCGGACGCGCAGGCGATGGGGCGCGTGGGCGAGACGATCCTGCGCACATGGCAGACGGCGCACAAGATGCGCGCGCAGCGCGGCCGCCTGCCCGAGGAAACGGGCGAAAACGACAACAGGCGCATCCGGCGCTACGTGGCCAAGTACACCGTCAACCCGGCGCGCGCGCACGGCATCGCCACGCACGTCGGGTCGATCGAGCCGGGCAAGCTGGCCGACCTGTGCCTGTGGCGGCCGGCCTTCTTCGGCGTCAAGCCGGAGCTCGTGCTCAAGGGGGGCTTGATCGCCTACGCGGCCATGGGCGACCCCGGCGCGTCGATCCCCACGCCGCAACCCGTCCTGGCGCGGCCCATGTTCGCCGCCGCGAACCGGCGCGGCGCGTGCCTCACCTTCGTGTCGCGGGCGGCGCTTGACGCGGGCGTGCCGGCGCGCCTGGGGTTGGCCAGCCGCGCGACTGCCGTCGAGGGCTGTCGGGCGCTCGGCAAGGTGGACATGGCGCACAACAGCGCCACGCCCGCGCTCGAGGTCGACCCCGAGACCTACGAGGTGCGCGCCGACGGCGAACTCCTGACCTGTCCGCCTGCCACGGCGCTGCCCATGGCCCAGCGCTATTTCCTGTTCTGATGCACAAGCTGCTCAACCTGTTACACCTGGCCGACTCCGCCTTCCCGATTGGGTCGCACGCCCACTCGTATGGCCTGGAAACGCTGGTGGCGGAGGGCGCGGTGACGGATACAGCGCGACTTCGGGCGCTGTTGCGGGCGCAGTTGGGGATGGTGCTGGCGCGCACAGACCTCGTCGCCTTACGCTGGGCCTATGAGCTCGCGGCCGCGGGCGACCTGGCGGGGTTGCGGCGCCTGGACGCGGAGTTGTCGGCGCTCAAGCCGGCGCGCGAGTGGCGGGAGGGAAGTATAGGAGCCGGGCGTCGCCTCCTGGCCACGGCGCGCGGTTTCCTGGCGCAGAATCAGGGGAACTTCTTTGACGTGGCGCCCCCCGGGACCGCCGGCGTCCCGCCGGCAGATCCTTGCCGGCGGGACGCCGGCGGTCCCGGGGGGTACGAAGACACGGAGAGCGCCAGAGGACAACTCTTGGGTGAACTGGCGTGGTCCAGTGAGGGTGGCGCCGTCGGGCCGCACCATGCGCTAGCTTACGGCGTCGCGGGGCAGGCGCTGGGTATCGGCGTCGACGATCTGGCGCATGCGCACGCCTTCGGCACGGTCGCGGCGACGGTCTCGGCGGCGGTGCGGCTGATCCCGCTGGGCCAGAGCGCGGCGCAGGCGACGCTGCACGCGCTCAAAGATGACGTGGCGCAGGCTGCGCTCGTGTCGGCGGCGCACCCGCGCGACCGCATGGGCGGCGGCCTGCCGCTGGTCGAGATCGCGGGCATGCGCCACGAGCGCGCCCCGGCCCGATTGTTTATCTCGTAGGGCGCAACGCTTGCGCCCCGACAACCAACCTATTCGAGGGGGTGACATGGACGGCTATGACGGCTACGACGGCTATGACGGCTACGACGGCTATGACGGCTACGACGGCTATAGGGGACACGGGCGCTTGCACGTAGGGATCGGCGGGCCGGTGGGGTCGGGGAAGACGGCGCTGGTGGAGGCGCTGTGCCGTCGTTTGGCGGGGACGGTCGACCTCGCGGCGGTCACGAACGACATCTACACGCGCGAGGACGCCGAGTACCTCTTGCGCCGCGGCGTGTTGCCGGCCGAGCGCGTGCGCGGGGTCGAAACGGGCGGCTGCCCGCACGCCGCCGTGCGCGACGACGTGTCGGTCAACCTCGAGGCCATCGACAGCCTGGCGCGCGCGCATCCAGGGCTGCGGCTCGTCTTCGTGGAGAGCGGCGGCGACAACCTCGCGGCCTCGTTCAGCCCCGACCTCGTGCAGCGATTCATCTATGTGATCGATGTCGCGGGCGGCGACAAGATCCCGCGCAAGGGCGGTCCCGGCATCGGCCGCTCCGACCTGTTGGTCATCAACAAAGTGGATCTCGCGCCGCATGTCGGGGCCTCGCTCGCGGTGATGGAGCGCGATGCCCGCGCGGCGCGCGGCGCGCGGCCGTTCGTGTTCGCCAATGTGCGCGACGGCGACGGTGTGGAGGAAATTGCCCGCTTCGTGCTTGCCTGGCTGGACGGCGTTGCGCCCGGCGCGCATGGGGCGCACGATTGGGGCGCGTATGGCGGCCATGACCACACGCATGACCACGCCCCTGCCCGAGGAGACCATGTTCACGCTCGCTAGCCCCGTGGCGCGCGAGGCGGGCGGAAACGCGCGACGGGACGCGGCGCGCGGCCGGGTCGAGCTCGCCTTTGCGCGGGATGGAGCGCGTACGGTCTTGATCCGCCAGTATGCGACGACGCCCCTGCACGTGCAGGGCGTGCTGGGCCGGCGCGCGCCGGATGACCCGTGCGCGGAGGTCGCGGTGCTCAACGTGGCCGGCGGTGTCATGGCGGGCGACCTGCTCGAGCAGGACATCGTGGCCGAGCCGGGCGCGGCCGTGCGCGCGCTCACCGTCGGCGCCGCGCGCATCTACCGCGCGCCGGACGACACCCCGGCCCGGATGCGCACGACGTTGCGCGTAGGGGCGGGCGCGCGCATCGAATACCTGCCCGACGAGCTCATCCCCTACGCCGGCGCCCTGTACGAGAGCGAAACGACGGTGGAGTTGGAGCCCGGGGGGCAGGCCATTGTGAGCGAGGTCGTCGGGCCGGGCCGCTTGCACCGGGGCGAGCTTTTCGCCTATCGGCGTCTCGACCTGCGCGTGCGCGCCGGCCGCGCCGGGCAGCCGTTGCTGCGCGACGCGCTGACGCTGGAGCCGGCGCGGTGGCCGCCCATGTCCGGGCCTATCCTCGGTCCGTACACGCACCTGGCCACGCTCTACGTGTTCGGCCTCGATCGCGAGGCGGCGGCATCTCTCGCCACGGAGTTTCATACTATGCTAGAGGATAGGGGCGTCTACGGCGGGGCCACGCTGGGCCATGGCGGCACGGTCGTCCTGCGCGCCGCCGGCGGCAGCGCATATACTTTGTTACAAATTGTGCGCGCGGCAGCCAACCGTACCCGGAAGCACATGATGGTTCCAAAGCAGATAAAAGCGTGAGGTTTATTCTAGTGAGCCAGGCGTTAGTTCTCTACTAACGATACTTTAAGGATAATGAATGAGCCATACACGTACGCGGTTGACAATCGATGAGCTCAACGCCCTCGGCCGCGCGGACTTCGTGGACGCGCTCGGGTTCGTGTTCGAGGGGCCGCCCTGGATCGTGGAAAGGGCATGGGAGGCGCGGCCGTTCGGGGATGTCGCGCGGCTGTACGAGCGGCTCTGCGCCGTCATGTATGGGGCGCCGGTGGAGCGGCAGGTGGCGCTCCTGCGGGCGCACCCCGACCTCGTGGGACGGGCGGCCCTCGCCGGCGCGCTCACGCCCGCGTCGACGGGAGAGCAGGCCTCGGCCGGTTTAGATCGTCTCTCGCCCGCGGAGGTCGATCGGTTCACAAGGCTGAACACGGCTTATCATGACGCCTTCGGATTCCCGTTCGTCATCTGTGCGCGCGAGAACAAGAAGGAGGGCATTCTGGCGGGCTTCGACGCGCGCCTCGGTAACACGCGCGCGCAGGAGATCGCGACCGCCCTCGACGAGGTCGCCAAGATCGCACGGTTGCGATTGTTAGACCACGTGGAGTAGAGACCATGAACATAGATATCAGTTACGGCAAGGCGCGCGTGCCCCTATACCGCGTCTACGCGCGCCCGCTCGCGGGAGTGCGCCCGATCCCCGAATCGTCGTTCACGGGGCGGGACAACACGTTGTTCGCGCTGCGAGTCGACGTCGAGGTCTTCGGGCGCAACGTCCTGCCCGCCTATACCGAGGGCGACAACAGCGCCGTAGTCGCCACCGACTCGATGAAGAACTTCGTGCTGCGGCAGGCGCTGGTCTACGACGGCGCCACGCTCGAGGGGTACCTCCACGAGCTCGGCCGCGGCCTCCTGACCACGTATCCGCGCATGGAGTCACTGCGGGTCACCGGCCACGAGCAGCCGTTCGCGCCGGCGCGCGTGCCCGCGCCCGACGCGGTCGACGGCGCGGCCTTTGTCGAGAGCCCAGTGCTGTTCAACCGCTCGCACGGCGACCACGGCGTTTCGTCGCTCTCGCTCGCGCTACAAGACGGCGACATCGTGGTCACGGAGCATCGCTGCGGCCACGTCGACCTGCAGCTGATCAAGGTGACGGGCAGCGCCTTCACGCGCTTCGTGCGCGATGGCTACACCACGCTCCCGGAGCGCGGCGACCGTCCCCTCTACATCCACCTTGACGCGCACTGGACCTACGGCGACGCGGGTGATTTGCTCTCCGGCGACACGGGGCGCTACATTCCGGCCGAGCAGGTGCGCGACCTCATGGCGACGGTCTTCCACTCGTTCGTCAGCGAGTCGATCCAGCACCTCGTCTACGAGATGGGTACACGGCTGCTGGCGCGCTTCCCGGGCATGGCCACGGTCTCGTTCATCGCGCAGAACCGCACCTGGGACCCGGTCGTCGTGTCGGAGCGGGACCCCGCAGTCAAGGTCTACAGCGACCCGTTCCCGGCCTACGGCACGATCACCCTGACCTTGTCCAGGGACGCCTGATGGGCCGCCTCAGCACGCATGTGCTCGACCTATCGCGGGGCTGCCCCGCCGCCGGCGTCACGGTCGAGGTCTGGCGCCTGCTGCCTGTCCCCGACGAAGGGCGTGTACTCCTGAAGACGGCGCGCACGAACGACGACGGGCGCACTGATGCGCCCTTGTTGGACGGCGACGAGCTACAGGCGGGTGTCTACGAGCTCGTATTCCACATGGGCGACTACTTCGTTAGCCTGGATGCGCCCACCGCCGCGCCGCCCTTCCTCGACCGCGTGCCGGTCCGCTTCGGCGTCGCCGACGCGGGGGCGCGCTACCACGTGCCGCTCCTCGCCTCTCCGTGGACCTATAGTACGTATCGGGGGAGCTAACGCCCACGCCGCGCCACGCCGTACAATAGAGACAGGTAGGATACGGCGGAGGAGCCTCTCCTTCACCGCGCGGTTAGGATGGTGAGGTGATAACATGGCGACTGAGCGCGCGCCGCGGCCGGACGACGACATTCCGTATCTCGACGAGTTGTATTCTCCTGAGAGCGATGAGTTGCCGCCGATTACAGTCGACGACATCGCCCACACGGTCGAGCGGCTAGAGGCTGGCCATGAGGTCGGAGAATATACGGGCATGCGGGAGAGCGATCTCGTCGTGCTGGCGCATCTCACAACAGAGCAGTGGTGGCAGGTGCGCGGGAATCCGTCGCTCCTGCCGCAAATTCTCATCCCCACGGCACATGCCTGATTACGAGACCTTCGTCTTCACGACGGAGTTCACGGAGAGCTTGACGAAGCTTTCTCATGCCGACCAGCGTCGCGTGTTTACAGCTGTGCGCCAACTCGACATCGACGAGAAGACGAGGTCCCTGCACGTTCACCAATTGAAGGGGCAACAGGCCGGCACGTGGGCCGTGTACGCGTCCAAGAGCTTACGCATCACGTTCGAGCGGCTAGAGGGTGGCCGCAAGCGTTTGCTCGAGGCTAGCCACCACTACGGCGATTAGAAATGCTAGACCTGAGCGATGCCCGCCGCGTGATGGAGCGTTGCGACATCCTGGGCGGCATCAGCGAGCAGTCCGACTGTTTGACGCGGCGTTTTGCCACCGCAGCGATGCGCGAGGCCAACACCGCTGTGGCGGGCTGGATGCGCGACGCCGGGATGGGCGTGCGGCAGGACAGCGTCGGCAACCTGATCGGCCGCTATGAAGCGTGCGACGGGGGAGCCAGGACACTGCTGTTGGGCTCGCACCTCGATACAGTGCGCGACGCCGGTAGATACGACGGCCCTCTCGGTGTGCTCGTCGCCCTTGCGCTCGTCGAGCGCCTGCGCGCGCGGGGCCAGAGGCTACTCTTCGCCCTGGACGTAGTCGCCTTCGCCGACGAAGAGGGGCTGCGCTACCACACCTCTTACCTAGGCAGCCGCGCCCTCGCTGGCGCGTTCGATCCCGCGGACCTGCAACGCGAGGACGAGGACGGCATCGCCATGTCCGCGGCTATCCGCGACTTTGGCGGCGATCCCGCGGCTATTAGCCGCGACAAGCGCGACCCGGACACGGCGCTGGCCTACTGTGAGGTCCACATCGAGCAAGGGCCGGTGCTCGAGCATCGGGGCCTGCCCGTTGGCGTCGTATCGACCATCATGGGGCAGAGTCGCTTCGACGTCGAGTTCGTGGGAGAGGCGGGCCACGCGGGGACGGTCCCGATGGACCTGCGCCGCGACGCCCTCTGCGCGGCGGCCGAGTTCGTCTTGGCGGTCGAAGGGCTGGCGCGCGCGGACGCGGGGCTTGTCGCCACGGTGGGGCAGTTGGTCGTGGGGCCGGGGGCGAGCAACGTGATCCCGGGCCGGGCCACGTTCAGCCTCGACGCGCGCCACCTCGACGACGCGGCGCGTGATAGGGCCTGTGACGCCTTGCATAAGCGAGCTATATCCATCGGCGCGAGGCGCGGCGTCGCGGTAGAGTGGCGGAAGGTTCAGACGAGCGTGACCACCGCGTGCGCGCCCGAGCTTAGCGCCCAGTTGTCACGCGCGATCGAGGTCGTCGGGTATGAGGCGATGAGCCTGCCGAGCGGCGCCGGGCACGACGCCGTCGCCATGTCCGCCCTCGCGCCGGTGGCGATGCTCTTCGTGCGCTGCAAGGGTGGCGTCAGCCACAACCCGGCCGAATCGGTCGCTGTCGAAGACGTCGGCGTCGCGCTCGATGTTATGGACGCCTTTCTGGCTAAGTTGGTCGATCCATACAACCTGACTGTAGACTCCAAATGATGTGCGAGAAGGACACATACAAAAGTGACTTGCAGATTCCATTTTTCTTGATCATTGTAGGGAACGTACGAAGACCTTCGGCTGATAGAGATGGTAGCGCCTAACATGGATATAGGTCGTGGAGGCTTTCTCGCGGGCACGCTTGTAGCAACCCCCAAGGGTCCGCAGCGTATCGAAAGATTGCGAGTTGGAGACCTTGTGGTAACGATGGATACCGCTAGCGGAGTTAAACAAGACGAGGCGCTCCGCGCGGTTTTTTCTGGAACGGTCGACGAGCTATTCACGATCTATTTGACCGACGGTAGTACGGCCACATCGTCCAAAGAGTGCAGATACTGGCTTAGCGAATACGATGATTTCGGCAATATTGGTTTCTGGTGGAGGGCGGGAAGCCTGCGTCCGAATCACCATGTACTCACGGCCAATACTACCTCCATCGTAGTCGCCCGAGCACAAAGTCAACGAATAGCGTCCGCTTTGGTATTTGGTCTTACTTTTGATGACAACAACAATTGCTTCGTTGGGCCGTCTCGTGTCCTTGTTAGCGGGGTTTTACCCTATCCGAGCAAAGCTATTCCAGTCTTGGATTACGTCTTAAGAACCGGCTCTCCACCCCCAAACTACTATGGAGGTGGATTTTTTCTAATTTGGAGGGTCTCTTGCCGCGCGGTGGCAACTATCGCGAATACGACATCGATCCCGTACTTCTACCTAGTATCCGTCGAAATAGAGAGCGCATCGTGGTAGATACGAACACGAGACAGGCTTGGTACACTCCAGATCATTACGCAACCATGTTTTCTATGCCATGATGCTGCGGGTAGGCGTTGTGCGAAATCGGGCGGTGAACGTCGGAATAGTCGGCGGCCCGATTACACCCGTGATATCTGGGGCGAGAGGCGGACGAATTCCTGGCCGGTTACATGTCGTAAAAGCGGGCTTGACTTGTGCCCACTTGGGGAAGCGCGACAGCCCCTATTGTGAGAGAATAAGGATATGGAAGCGGACAATTTTGATGTCTTTGACGATGTATGGTTCGCGAGAGAAGCCAAGCGTACTCTTGTAGCGAAGAGGCGTCTCGAGAATACAGTAGTGGAGGCGTTCACACGCTTAGAGAGTGCCCCGGACCAATCACCATGGCATATCTATTACCCGTTGGAGAGCGGGATGTCGACGACTCTGTGGCTGTTGTTGAGGGGTCGCTGCGAAGTGTTGTTCGAATCGTTCGAGGCCAAAGGTGCTCTACCCGTAAGCTCCTCTTCCAGGAATGGGCGGCGGCCCTGCAATTCCCATACTACTTTGGGGAGAATTGGGATGCCTTCGAAGAATGTATGGCGGATTTGGCGTGGTTGCCCAGGGGGAGCCGCCTCTTTTTTGTTACTAATGTAGATCGTATCATTCGTGACAAGCAAGATTTTAGACAATTTATTGACAGCCTGCGCAGCGCTTCTGAACAGCAGGAAGTGGCAAGGGGCAATGATAAGGCGGCGCCCTATCGCATCATATTTCATTGTGAGCCGAAGCGACTCCTTGTTGCACAGCGACGCCTCGCTGAAGCTCAGGCTACGGTATCAGTGCTGTCGTATCACTAAGACGTGGTTCAACCTGCCAGCGGGATAGACCTCGATCAACCCTTTCAATCCGCGCCACGCGTAGGACTGTGTCGCTGACTCTTTCGTGTACGTCGCGCGCAAGCGGCGCGGGGCGGGCGTGGGATGGAAAAGATCCTGGGGAAGGGCGCTCGATGAGCTTGTACGACGCGATCGTGCGCGGCGGGACGCTGGTCAACCCGGAGGGTATCGAGCAAGCCGATCTCGTTATCGCGGACGGGCGCATCGTGGCTGTCGCGCCGGAGTTCGCGGGGACGGCGCGCGAGGAGATCGACGCGGCGGGGCTGCATGTGTTCCCGGGCGCGATCGACGCGCACGTGCACTTCAACGAGCCCGGTCGCGCCGGATGGGAGGGCTTCGCCACCGGGACGCGGGCGCTCGCCGCCGGCGGCGCCACAGCCTACTGCGATATGCCGCTCAACGCTCACCCGCCGACGCTCGACGCCCAGAGCTTCGATCTCAAGGTAGAGGCCGCGCGCGCCTCCTCGCTCGTCGACTTCGCCCTGTGGGGCGGCCTCGTGCCGGGCAACCTCGTCCACCTCGACGAACTCGCCGCGCGCGGCGTCGTCGGCTTCAAGGCGTTCATGTCGAACAGCGGCGTCGACGACTTCCCGGCCGTCGACGACGTCACCCTGTACGAGGGCATGGCGCGGGCGGCGCGGCTGGGGCTCCCGGTGGCGGTCCACGCCGAGAACGACGCGCTCACGGCCGCGCTGGCGCGCCGCGCCACGGCGGAGGGGCGTGTTTCGGCGCGCGACTACCTCGCCTCGCGTCCAGCCGTGGCCGAAATCGAGGCGATCGCGCGCGCCATCACGTTCGCCGAGGCGGCCCATTGCCGGCTGCACGTCGTCCACGTCAGCACGGGGCGCGGCGTCGCCCTCGTGGCCGAGGCGCGCGCCCGCGGCGCCGACGTGAGCTGTGAGACCTGCCCGCACTACCTCGCGTTGAGCGAGGACGACCTGGAGAGGTTGGGCGCGGTCGCCAAGTGCGCGCCACCTTTGCGGCCGCGCGACGAGGTGGCGGCGCTATGGCGCGCTCTCTTCGACGGCAGCCTGCCCATGGTCGCCTCCGACCACTCGCCCGCCCCGGCGAGCCTCAAGACGGGCGACGATTTCTTCGAGATCTGGGGGGGCGTCTCGGGCTGCCAGTCGACCTTGCAGGTGCTGCTGACCGAGGGCCACGAGCTGCGTGGGCTGCCGCTGGAGACGATTGCGCGCGTCACCTCCGCCTACGTGGCCGGGCGGTTCGGCCTCGCGCCGGCCAAGGGTAGCCTGGCTGCCGGCGCCGACGCCGACGCCGACCTCGCCCTCGTCGACTTGGGGCACAGCGCCGTCTTGCATGAAGACGACCTGCACTACCGGCACAAGCATAGCCCTTACGTCGGTCGTACGCTGCGCGGGCGCGTCGTGCGCACGCTCGTGCGCGGCGCGACGGTCTACCGCCATGGCAAGATCGTGTCCCCACCGATCGGACAGCTCCTCAGGCCGCAACAATCATAGGTGATGAACGATTGGCGCTGCCCATGGAGCGCGTGACATTTCCCGTGATACATTGTTGGCATGCCGAACGATACGCGAGCTGCGGCCGGTCATACCGGCGGACGCGCCCGTCCGCTGCCTTCCGTTACCTGCAAATCAGCCTGCCCCTCCTGAGCCCAGAGGACTACCTGGGGATGGGCAACGTGTTGGCGGCGGCGTTGGCGAGCGTGATGGGGCGGGGGGGGGGGGGCGGGGGGGGGCGGCGCGGGCGCGTCTGCGATCGGGTACCATGTAGGTCATGGCAGTGATGTTGTGGCGCACCTATCTCCAACCAAGCACGCTCGACGAGGCGCTGGACCTGCTGCGCCAACACAGGGGCCAGGCGCGCATCGTGGCCGGTGGGACCGACGTGTTGGTCGAGCTCTCGCGCGGCGTGCGGCCGGCCACGACCCTGATCGACATCAGCCGTCTGCACGACCTGAAATACGTGCGTGTCGAGGGTGACGCCATCCATCTCGGCGCGCTGGCCACGCACAACGATGTCCTCGCTTCGCACGACTGCCGGCGCGACGTCCGGCCGCTCGCGCAGGCCTGCTGCGAGGTGGGCGCGCCGCAGATCCGCGCGCGCGCCACGGTGGCCGGCAATCTCGTGACCGCCTCGCCCGCCAACGACACGATCGCGCCGCTCGTGGCCCTGGGGGCCGAGGTCGTGCTGGTGAGCTGCGCCGGCGAGCGCGTCGTGCCGCTGCGTTTGTTCTACCACGGCCTGCGGCGCACCGCGCTCGCGCCCGACGAACTGCTGCGCGAGATACGCGTGCCCAGGCTGACTGCGGGGCAGCGCGGGCTCTTCGTCAAGCTCGGGCTGCGTCGCGCCCAGGCCATCTCGGTCGTCAACGTCGCCTACGCGCTCACCTTCGACGGCCCAATCGTCCGCGATGCGCGCATCGCGCTCGGCTGCGTCGCGCCGACGATCGTGCCGGCGTCGGGCGCCGAGGCGTATCTGCGCGGCAGAATTCTCGACGACGCGGCCTGCGCGGAGGCCGGCCACATCGCCGCCGGCGAGGTCGCGCCGATCGACGACGTGCGCGGCTCGGCCGCCTACCGCCGCGCCACGCTGGCCGCGCTCCTCGCGGACGGGCTGCGTCGCCTGTCCACGGAGGCGGGGCCGGAGGCCACTGAATCCTCGGGCGCGACGGACAGGGACAGGGACAGGGACAGGGACACGGACGGGCTCGAGAGTAACCCCGTGTTGCTCGAGGCCGGCGTGTCGACCCCGGTGGGCAGGCCTTTCGCGGGCACGATCGACGCCACGATCAACGGCCGGAACTACCGCCTGGAGGGCGCGCACCGCAAGTCGCTGCTCGACGCCCTGCGCGAGGATGCCGGCCTGACCGGGACGAAAGAGGGCTGCGCCGAGGGCGAGTGCGGCGCCTGCACCGTCTGGCTCAACGGGCAGGCCGTGATGTCCTGCCTCGTGCCCGCGCCCCAGGCCCACAACGGGGCGGTGACGACGATCGAGGGGCTCGCCAGCGCGGGCGACCTCGACGGTGATGGCGAGTTGCACCCGCTGCAAGAGGCGTTCATCGCGCACGGCGCCGTGCAGTGCGGCTACTGTATCCCTGGCATGCTCATGGCCGGGGCCAAGCTGCTGCAGGAGCGGGACCAACCCGACCTCGCCGCCGCGCGCGTCGCGCTCAGCGGCAACATCTGCCGCTGCACCGGCTATCGCAAAATCCTCGACGCCGTGATGGCGGCGGGCGGCGGGGACACGCCTGCCTCCCCCGCCACGCCCGGCGGACCGGGCGCCGTGGGCTTGGGAGGCGGGCGATGATCGTCGAGGGACCGGCCATCGGGGCGCCGTTGCGGCGCCCGGACGCGCTCGGCAAGGTGACCGGCGCAACAGACTATCCGGGCGATCTGGTGCGGCCGGGCATGCTGCGGCTCAAGGTCGTGTTCGCGCGGCGCGCCCACGCCCGCATCCTCTCTATCGACACGAGTCACGCGCTGGCGCGCCCCGGCGTCGTCGCCGTGCTCACGGCCGCCGACGTGCCCTACAACCGCTTCGGCCTGATCGACAGGGACCAGCCTGTCTTGTGCGAGGACGTGGCGCGCTTCGAGGGCGACAAGGTGGCGCTCGTCGTGGCCACGAGCGCCGAGGCCGCCGCGGAGGCCGCGCAGCTCGTCGTGGTCGACTACGAGGATCTCCCGGCCGTGACCAGCCCAAGCGCGGCCCTAGCGCCGGATGCCCCGCTCGTACACGAGGAGCTGGGAACGAACCTGCTCAAGCATGTGCCCATCCGCAAGGGCGACGCCGCGGCGGCCTTCGCGCAGGCCGACCTCGTGCTCGCCGGCGAGTTCGCGACCTCGTGGCAGGAGCACGCCTTCCTGCAGCCCGAGGCCGGTATCGCCTACGTGGACGACGCCGGCCGCGTGGTGGTCGAGACGGCGGGGCAGTGGCTGCACGAGGACCGCCGCCAGCTCGCGGCGATCCTGGGGCTGCCCGAGGAGGAGGTAGTGGTGCGCTACGCCGCCATCGGCGGCGCCTTTGGCGGCCGCGAGGACCTCTCGGTCCAGCACCTGTTGGCGCTGGCGGCGCACAAGCTCCGGCGCCCCGTCGCGATCGTGTGGGACCGCGAAGAGTCGATCATTGGCCACCACAAGCGGCATCCCATGACGATCCGCTGCCGCTGGGGCGTCACGCGCGAGGGCCGCATCACGGCGGTCGAGGCCGAGGTGATGGCCGACGGCGGGGCTTACGCCTCGACCAGCGCCGAGGTCGTCAAGGTCGCGGCGCTCTTGGCCAGTGGGACCTACCACGTCCCCAACATTCACGTCGACGGCTACGCGGTCTACACCAACAACATCCCGAGCGGGGCGTTCCGCGGCTTCGGCGCGCCGCAGGCCCACTTCGCCAGCGAGGTGATGGTCACGCGGCTGGCCCACGCGCTCGGGCTCGACCCCGTGGAGTTCCGCCGGCGCAACATCTACCGCGAGGGCGATGTCGAGCCCACGCGCAACACCCTGCCCCCCGGCGTCAGCGCGCTCCCGGTGCTGGAGCGCCTCGTCGAGGAGGCGCGGGGGCGATTGGGCTACAGCCCTCACCCCCTGGCCCCCTCTCCCACGCACGGGAGAGAGGTTGGAGGTGGGGGTGAGGGAAATCACTTGCGTCGCGGCGTCGGCATCGCCTGCGGCATCAAGAACCTGGGCTACTCGTTCGGCTTCCCCGAGCAGTCCACGGCTACGGTCGAGTTGTTCGGGCGCGGCGAGATCGAGCGCGCGGGGGTGCGCGTCGGCGCGGCCGACGTCGGGCAGGGCGCGCACCTGGCCCTGCGCCAGATCGCCGCGCACATGCTCGCATTACCGCTCGAGTCGATCGAGATGGTCACTGACGACAGCAGCGAGGCGCCGAACGCGGGGAGCGCCTCGGCCTCACGGCTGACGCTGATGGCCGGCCGGGCCGTGCACGACGCGGCCGCCGGCGCGCTGGAAGCGTGGGGGCGCACCGACGACCAGCACGTGCAGGCCACGGCGCAGTACCGCCCGCCCGCCACCACGGCGCTCGACCCCGCCACCGGCGAGTCGCGCCCCAACTACGCCTACGGGTACGCCGCGCAGGCCGTCGAGGTCGAGGTCAATACCCTGACGGGGCAGGTACGCGTCCTGACCGTCATCAGCGTGCACGACGTGGGTCGGGCCATCAACCGGCAGCAGGTCGAGGGGCAGATCGAGGGCTGCATCGCGCAGGGTATCGGCTATGCGCTGCTCGAGGACCTGAAGACGCGGGCCGGTCGCATCCTGACGCCGCACCTGAGCACCTACCTGCTGCCGACCGTGCTCGACATGCCGCCCGAGATCGTTCCTGTGATACTCGAGTTGGCCGACCCCAACGGCCCCTTCGGCGCGCGAGGGGTGGCCGAGATGCCGCTCGTGCCCATCACGCCGGCCATCGCCGCCGCCATCCACGACGCCGTGGGCGTCTGGGTCATCGCGCAGCCGATGACGCCCGAGCGCGTCCTCGCGGCGCTCACGTCGACCCATCAGCCGTAAGTCCGCGTTATACTGCAATCCATGACCGATATGCTGCGCATCACAGTCGGGCGGCTGGCATTCACGGCTCGCCTTGAGAAAGAGAACGCCCCGCGCACCTGCGCGGCGTTCGAGAAGCTGCTGCCGTTCCGCAACAAGATCATCCAGGCGCGCTGGAGCGGCGATGCCGCGTGGATACCGCTGGGCGAGCTCGAGACCGGCGTGGGTTTCGAGAACCACACCAGCCACCCCGCGCCGGGCGAGATCTTGCTCTACCCCGGCGGATACAGCGAGACCGAGATCTTGTTCCCGTACGGCGGGACGCTGTTCGCGAGCAAGATGGGCCAGTTGGCCGGCAACCATTTCCTGACCATCGTCGAGGGCCGCGAGCGCCTGCGCGAATTGGGCCGCCTCGTGCTCTGGGAGGGCGCGCAGGACATCCTCTTCGAGCAATCCTGATGGCTCTCATCGCAACTCTTAATAGCTAACCGAAGGCGTCGCCGGTCTACGCCGATAGCGCGTCCGTGTCCGATACAGGGTAGTATGAAGTATTGGACATTCCGTAATCATGACGTGGAGCGCGTGTGATAAGCCCCGACGCCGGACATACTGGACATACTGGACATGCCGGACATGCCGGACAAATCGACGACCTGCTGGCGGACTACGCTTTCGGCACGCTACAGGACGGCGAGTACGGGCGGGTCGCGCGCCACCTGGACTTGTGCGCGCGCTGCGCGGCGCGGGCGACGGGGTCGTGGTCGACCACCTCTGTTTCGCGCCCCCCCCGCGCCGGCTGCCGCCCGAGGTGCGGATACGCCTCATGGACCGGGTGGCCCGCGAGGGTAAGCCGGCGCCGCTTCCGTCTGCCGCTCGGGTGACGCCACCACCGTCTGTCGACCGCCGCGCGAGGCGTCACGTACCGCTACCGCGCTGGGTCTGGGCGGCCGCCCTGCTGCCGTGGATCGTCGCCGCGGGCCTGGGCGCTGCCCTGGTCGCGCCTGCCCGCACGCCTGGTCCGACTCCGACGCTGGCGGTCGCCTCTATCGCGGGCGCGCGGGGAATAACGGGCCGGCTCGCGCTGGATCCGGGTGGCACGAACGCTTTCCTGGCGATCACGCACATGCCGCGCTTGCGCAGCGGGACGGTCTATGTGTGCTGGCTCAAGCGCGGCGGCAGGGTGGATTATGCGTGCACGTTCGAGTTGCTCCCGCGCAGCGATGACGGGTACGTGCGCGTGAGTGCGCGCCAGCCCTTGCGGACCTACGCGTCGATCGGCATCACGGTCGAGCGCGCGACGCATCCGGCTCGTCCCAGCGCGCCGTTCCTCGCCGGCGGCTCGCTCCGCTAACCACCTCTAGCCACTGCGCCGGCTTACCGGGCACCGTTTCGTTCAAAGCAACGGTCGCATAGCGCTTCGACTAACGCACAATCGTGCGTGGAGGCCGATAACCTATAGCGGCACGCCCGGTAGGTCGCGGCTTGGGTCGCCGGGAGGGCGGAGGTGTAGATCGAGGAACCAGGCCAGGACATCCGGAAAGCGCCGCCGCCAGCTCTCCTCGTTGTGGCGCCCTGCTGGGTCCTCGACGTAGGCCACGTCGTAGCCCTGGCCGCGTAGGAGGTCGCGCATGCGCCGGGCCTGGGCCACGAATCGCTCGCCGGCCTCGTCCTGGCCGGCGTCGAGGTAGACGCGCAGGCCGGGGTCGCGCCGCTCCCGCGCCACGTCGAAGATGCGCGCGCGGTCCGGCCACAAGGCGGGCGAGAGCGCGGCGCAGAAGCCAAACACGCCCGGCCGCGCCAGGCAGGCGTAGAGCGCGATGAGGCCGCCCAGCGAGGAGCCGGCGATGCCGGTGTCGGCGCGGGCCGCGCTCGTGCGGAACGACCCGTCGACGGCCGGCTTGACGACGGTGAGCAGGTAGTCGAGGTAGGCGTCGGCTTGCGTTGTCTTGCGCGGAGAGAGCGGGCGCAGGGGGAAGGGGCTGTACTCGGCGGCGCGGTCCTTGCCCGCGTTGGGGATAGCCACGAGGATGGCCTCCAGTCCGCGCGAGGCCACCGCCTCGGCCGTCTCGTCGGCGCCCCACTCGCCCGCGTACGACGTGGCGGCGTCGAAGACGTTCTGCCCGTCCTGGAGGTAGAGCACGGGGTAGCGCCGCGCGTCCTCCGTGGCGTACCCGGGGGGCAGGTAGGCCAGCACGTCGCGCGCCGCTATCCCGGGGCCGCTCACGCCGCGCAGGACGCGTATGTCGCCGGACACGCTGTGTCCGTCGCCCGGATAAGCCTCCCCGTAAGGCGCCCACTCGGGCGCGCGCTCCTGGTCACCCTGATCCACGCGGCTACCCTGCCATCACGCGCGCGAAAAGGGCCGCGACTTCGTCGTCGGTCAGAGCGTCCGCCGCGTCGCCGATCGACAACTCGACCTTGGAGACTCCCGGCACGCCCGTCGGGGCCAGGCGACGGAATAGGAGCGCGCGCGCCGCCAGCAGGCGCTCGGGCTCGCCCCACAGGTAGACGCGCATGATGCGCGTCTGCGGCGAATCCGGCGCGACGACGACGCCCGGGATGGCGGCGAGCGAGCGGGCGATGGCCACGGCGCGCCGGTGGTAGTTCGCGAACAGGGGCAGTCGCCTGCGCAGGTTCGCGCGCGCCGCGTCGTCCTGCCACGTCGTCTGGGCCGTCGCTGTCGCCATCACCTCCGCCCCTCTCGTTGCGCTCGTTAGCTCGATCCTAAAAGGTCATGGCAGGTCATGGCAGGAAACGGGCCTTGGGACCGTAAATTGCTGTCGTGGGTTTGTTATCCGACGGCCGGACGACGTACGATACCAGCGAGGGCCGACGATGGTTCGGCGAGCGATGCGCCGGGGCGCGATCGCTCGCGCCTGCATACCGACGTTGGATGCCAAAGAAAGTAGGAGACTGCGATCATGACGAGCACGACCGCGCCCACGACACCGCTGACCGAGCGCCCCGCCTGGCGCGCGCTCGGGGACCACTACCAGACGATGCGCGACGTCCACCTGCGCGCGCTCTTCGCCGAGGACCCCCGGCGCGGCGAGCGCCTCACGGCCGAGGCGGCCGGCCTCTACCTCGACTACTCCAAGAACCGCGTCACCGATGAAACCGTGGGGCTGCTGCTGCAGCTGGCCGAGCAATCGGGCCTACGCGCGCGCATCGACGCCATGTTCCGCGGAGACAAGATCAACGTGACCGAGGATCGCGCCGTGCTGCACGTGGCCCTGCGCGCCCCGCGCGACGAGCGCATCCTGGTGGACGGCAAGGACGTCGTGCCCGGTGTCCATGCGGTGCTGGACAAGATGGCCCTCTTCGCGGACCGCGTGCGCGGCGGGGAGTGGACCGGTTACACGGGCAAGCGTATCCGCGTCGTCGTCAACATCGGTATCGGCGGCTCCGACCTTGGCCCAGTGATGGCCTACGAGGCTCTCAAGTACTACAGCGACCGCGAGATCAGTTTCCGCTTCGTCTCCAACGTCGACGGTAACGACTTCGCCGAGGCCACGCGCGACCTCGACCCTGCCGAGACGCTCTTCATCGTTTCCTCCAAGACCTTCACCACCCTTGAGACCATGACCAACGCCCACACGGCCCGCGCCTGGACCCTCGCGGCGTTGCACGACGACGCGGCCATCGCCAAGCACTTCGTGGCCGTTTCGACGAACCCTGCGGAGGTGGCTAAGTTCGGTATCGACACCGCCAATATGTTCGAGTTCTCGGACTGGGTCGGCGGCCGCTACTCCATGGATTCGGCCATCGGCCTCTCCACCATGGTCGCGATCGGGCCGGACAATTACCGCGCCATGCTGTCCGGCTTCCACACCATGGACGAGCACTTCCGCACTGCGCCGTTCGAGCGGAACCTGCCCGTGCTGATGGGCCTGCTCACCGTGTGGTACGACGACTTCTTCGACGCGCAGACGGTCGCGGTGCTGCCGTACGACCAGTACCTCAAGCGCTTCCCGGCCTACCTGCAGCAGCTGACCATGGAGAGCAACGGCAAGAGTGTCATGCTCGATGGCCGTCACGTCGACTATCAGACCGGGCCGATCTACTGGGGCGAGCCGGGCACCAACGGCCAGCACTCCTTCTACCAGCTGATCCACCAGGGTACCAAGCTTATCCCGTGCGACTTTATCGGTTTCGTCGAGGCGCTCAACCCGCTGGGCGACCACCACGACATCCTGATCGCCAACATGCTCGCGCAGACCGAGGCCCTGGCCTTCGGCAAGACGGCCGAGCAGGTCAAAGCCGAGGGCACGGCGGACGCGCTCGTGCCGGCCCGCACGTTCGAGGGCAACCGCCCCACCAATACGATCCTGGCCGAGCGGCTGACCCCCGAGATCCTGGGGACACTGGTCGCGCTCTACGAGCACAGCGTGTTCACGCAGGGCGCTATCTGGGACATCGACTCCTTCGACCAGTGGGGCGTCGAGTTGGGCAAGGTACTGGCCCAGCGTATTATTCCTGAGTTGGAGGACACCGGCGAGCCGAGCTTGCAGCACGACAGCTCGACCAACACGCTGATCCGGCGCTACCGCGCGGGGCGGCAGGCCTCGTCGTAACGCGGTAACCGCGCACACGCACTACGGGCAAGACCCCGCGCCGCGCCTACGGAGAGCATCAACTACTAGGCTTCTCTCGGCTTAAAGGAGACCGATCATGGATGGCCTGATCATGGACTATCAGCTGACCATACCGGCGATACTCAGGCGCGCGGAGCTGTTGCACGGCCGGAAGGGTATCGCGACCCGCCTGCCCGACAAGAGCATGCATCGCTATACCTACGCCGAGATGGTCGAGCGGGCCAAGCGTCTCGCGGTCGCGCTCCAGGGCCTCGGCGTCGCGGATGGTGACCGCGTCGCCACGCTCTGCTGGAACCACCACCAGCACCTCGAGGCCTACTTCGGCATCCCGTGCGCCGGCGGTGTCCTGCACACCCTTAACCTGCGCCTGCACCCCGACGACCAGACCTACATCGTCGGCCATGCCGGGGACAAGGTGATCCTCGTCGACGACGTGCTGCTGCCCGTCTTCGAGAAGTTCCGCGACCGCGTCGACGTGCGGCTCGTCGTGGTTATCCCCACGAGCGGCGCGCCCGTCCCGGAGGGCATGCTCGATTACGAAGACGTGCTCGCCGCCGCCGACCCGGCCCTCTTCGCGTATCCCGATGTCGACGAGCGGGGGGCCGCGGCGATGTGCTATACCTCGGGCACAACAGGTCGGCCCAAGGGCGTGCTCTACTCGCACCGCTGCATCGCGTTGCACTCGCTGGGCAGTGCGCAGCGCGACGCGCTCGACGTGGGCGAGGCCGACGTGGTCGTGCCCGTCGTGCCGATGTTCCATGCCAACGCCTGGGGCCTCCCCTTCACCTCCACGTTGGTCGGCGCGACGCAGGTCTTCCCGGGGCAGCGCCTCGACGCGACCAGCCTGCTCGCCCTGTTCCAGGACGAAAAGGTCACCATGACCGCCGGGGTGCCCACGATCTGGTTCGGCATCCTGCAGACGCTCGACAAGAATCCGGGCGCCTACGACCTGAGCCCTATGCGCAGCCTGGTCGTCGGCGGCTCGGCGGCGCCGCCGAGCATGATCGAGGGCTTCCAGGAGCGCCACGGCCTGCGTGTGATCCACGCCTGGAGCATGACCGAGATGGCCCCGCTCGGCACGGTGGCGCGCGTCACGAGCGACCTGCGGGCGGAGGCGCCGGGGCAGGAGAGGTATGACGTGCGCGCCACGCAGGGCCGCCCCGCGCCCTTTGTAGAGATCCGGGCGCGCGGCGAGGAAGGGCTGGTCCCGTGGGACGGCGCGGCCATGGGCGAACTGGAGGTGCGCGGCCCCTGGGTCGCCAGCGCCTACTACAACAATCCCGGGCCGGACGACCGCTTTACAGCGGACGGCTGGTTCCGCACCGGCGACATCGTTACAGTCGACCCGCACGGCTACGTCACCATCACGGACCGCTCCAAGGACGTCGTCAAGAGTGGCGGCGAGTGGATCTCTTCCGTGGCGCTGGAGAACGCCTTGATGGCCCACCCCGCCGTGCTGGAGGCGGCCGTGATCGCCGTGCCGCACCCCAAGTGGGACGAGCGTCCGCTGGCCTGCGTCGTGCTCAAGGAGGGCGAGGGGGCTACGGCCGACGAACTGCTGGCCTCGCTGCGCTCCGACTTCGCCAAGTTCTGGATCCCCGACGGCGTCGAGTTCGTGGAGGAGATCCCGCGCACCTCGACCGGCAAGTTCCTCAAGTCGTCGCTGCGCGAGCGGTATCATGACTACGCGACGCGCGGCGAGGACCGAGTGTTGTAGGGGTCTATCGCATACACCCCTACGACGAACTCCAGCGGGGATAGTTGGCCACGTGGTCGCGACGGCGTGGCCCGCTGAGGAGATATAGAGATGGCACAGATGCGAGAGGCGGTCATCGTCGAGGCGGTGCGCACCCCGGTGGGCCGCCGCAACGGCAAGCTGAAGGGCTGGCATCCGGTCGACCTGCTGGCTTACATACTCGACGCCCTCGTCGGACGGGCGGGGGTCGACCCGGGGCTGGTGGAGGATGTGATCGTGGGCTGCGTGTCGCAGGTGGGCGAGCAGAGCCTCAACGTGGCCCGCAACGCCGCCCTGGGCGCCGGCTTCCCCGAGTCCGTGCCAGGGACGACGATCGATCGCCAGTGCGGCTCCAGCCAGCAGGCGGCGCACTTCGCCGCACAGGGCGTGATGAGCGGCGCCTACGACGTCGTGATTGCCTGCGGCGTCGAGGGTATGACGCGCGTGCCGCTCGGGGCCTCCTCGGAGCACGGGCCGGGCCGGCCATGCGGTGAGCGCATGGTACGGCGCTACAGCGAGGGCCTTGTGCCGCAGGGCATCAGCGCCGAGTTGATCGCGCGAAAGTGGGGTCTGGGCCGCGAGGACCTCGACGCTTTCAGCCTGGAGAGTCACCGCCGCGCCGCGCGGGCCACCGCCGAGGGCCGCTTCGACGGCCGGATCGTGCCCGTGCCGGTTGTAGACGAGGCTGGCGCCACGGACACGATGACCAGGGACGAGGGTATCCGCCCCGACACCAGCCTGGAGAAATTGGCCGGGCTCAAGCCCGCTTTCAAGCCGGATGGCATGGTCACCGCCGGCAACAGTTCGCAGATCAGCGACGGGGCGGCGGCGCTCTTGATAGTGGAGCGTGCGACCGCCGAGCGCCTGGGCCTGCGCGCGCGCGCCCGCTTCGCGTCGTTCTCCCTGGCCGGCGACAACCCGGTGCTGATGCTGACCGCGCCCATCCCCGCGACCTACAAGGCGCTCGAGCGTGCTGGGCTCTCGCTCGACGACATCGACCGCGTCGAGATCAACGAGGCCTTCGCCAGCGTCGTACTGGCCTGGCAAAAGGAGACCGGGGCCGACATGGCGCGGGTCAACGTCAACGGCGGCGCCATCGCGCTCGGCCACCCGCTCGGCGCCTCGGGCGCGCGCCTCATGACCGACCTGCTCGGCGAGCTCGAGCGCAGCGGCGGGCGCTACGGCCTGCAGACGATGTGCGAGGGCGGCGGCATGGCCAACGGGACGATCATCGAGCGGCTCGATTAGGGAGATAGATCCGCGGCCATGGCTTCGTGCTCATCCCCAGCCGCTACGCCGGCGCCGAGGACACCGAGGACACCTGAGGACAACGGTAAGCCCTTCGAGGAGAAAAGAAGATATCCGTGCAATTACAGGACAGCACTTTCCTCATCAGCGGCGGCGGCTCGGGGCTGGGCGCGGCGTGCGCGCGCCTGTTTGCCGCGTCGGGCGCCAACGTGATCATCGCCGACCTCAACGCCGAGGCCGGCGAGGGGACGGCCGCGGCGATCGGGCCGCGCGCCCGTTTCGCGCGGACCGACGTGACCGACGAGGCCAGCGTGCAAGCGGCGGTCGACGCGGCCCATACCTCTTTTGGCGGCCTGCACGGCGCGGTCAACTGCGCCGGTGTGGCCATCGCCGAGCGCGTGCTGGGCCGCGAGGGGCCGCACCCGCTGCCCCAATTCGCCCGAGTCGTCGAGGTCAACCTGATCGGCACATTCAACGTGATCCGTCTCGTTGCGGCCGCTCTGCAAGGCAACGAGCCCGGCGCCCCCGATGGGGAACGCGGCGTGATCGTCAACACGGCCTCCGTGGCGGCCTTCGACGGACAGATCGGCCAAGCGGCCTACGCAGCCTCGAAAGGCGGGGTCGTGGGCATGACCCTGCCCATTGCGCGCGAGCTGGCGCGCCACGGCATCCGCGTGATGACCATCGCGCCCGGCATCTTCGACACGCCCATGCTGGCCGGGCTGCCCGAGCCAGCGCGGCAGTCGCTCGGGCAGCAGGTCCCATTCCCCTCGCGCCTGGGCGACCCCGCCGAGTACGCCGCGCTGGCGCGCCATATCGTCGAAAACAGCATGCTCAACGGTGAGGTCATCCGCCTCGATGGGGCCATCCGCATGGCGCCGAAATAGTAATCCTCGGCCCCTCTGCCTTGAAGGGCGAGGGGAGGCGCGCGTGACACGACAGGCGGCCCTCACCCCCAGCCCCTTTCCCGCCCATGGGAGAGGAGTTGAGGGCGAGAGGGCCGCCTCGCCTTGCTTTTCTCGCGTATGCCAGTACAATAATACCACTGGCCCCCTGCCGACGACTCTGCCTCCGACCCGCGACGATCGCCTCGCGACCGCGGGAGGCGCGGGTCGGGGTTACGCGCCGGTGGGGTGTCGCCATATATCGTAGTGTTGTGGTCACGACGGCGTGGCCGCAGCAGGAGGACACGGATGACCTATCGTTCGCGCCTACCACTCTTCGCGCTTGCTATCATGGCACTCTTCATCGGCGCTGTCGTCCCCGCGCGCGCGGCGGGACGCCACTCTCAGAAGCAGCACAGGGCGCACGCGGCTGGCCCCAGCTCGTACTATCTCTCGCTCGGCGACTCGCTGGCCTTCGGCTACCAGCCGTACCCGCCCATCCGGCAGGGCTTCGGCTTCTACGACTTCCTGGCGGCGGGGCTGGAGCGCATCAACCCCGACCTGCAGCCCGTCAACCTGGGCTGCCCCGGCGAGACCAGCGCAACGTTCATCAACGGCGGCTGCCCCGCCGCGAGCGCCGTCAACTACAAGGGCGCGCAACTGGACGCCGCGCTCGCCTTCCTGAAGGCGCATAAGGGGCAGGTCAGCCCGATCACTTACGTGCTCGGCGCCAACGACATCCTGCCAGCTATCGCGGCCGGCGACCCGGCCAAAATCAAGGCGGCCATCGGGCAGTTCGCCGTCAACGACGACGCGATCCTCAAGAGGCTAAGAGCGGCCGCCCCGACGGCCGACATCGTGACGATCGACTACTACCAGCCCCTGGCCGTCGCCGTCACCAGCACGGCCGCGCTCAGCGGCGTGGTGCAGGCCTCCCAGGCGGGCAACATGGTCATCGACCAGGTGGCCGCGACATACAACGTGAAGGTCGCCAACGTCTACGCCGCCTTCAACACGCCGGTGCAGAATCCCCTGCTGTGCAACCTGACCTGGATCTGCAGCCCCTACCACGACATCCAGCCCATGATCGCCGGCTACGCCATCATGACCGGACTGATCGAGCGGACGCTCGGTTACCCCGGGTTCGCCTCGACAGCGGTGACCAACCCGCTCGCGATCTCGCGCGCCCTCCCGGTCGCGCCCTCCGTGCTCACCTGGGCCTGGATCGACGACACGAACGCCGAGGGCTACGACGTGATCGTCTACCACTACGACAGCAGCGGCGCCGCGGTGCAGGACCGCAGCGAGACCGTCCCTGTCGGTACCCATACCTATACGCTCGTGGGGACCACCTGCGGCGTCACGTACGAGCTCAAGGTGCGCTTGCGTGGGACTAACAGACCCAATGGGTATTTCACGCCCGGGGACGGCAGAGGCTTCCCCTGCCCGTCATAACCCCGCCCAACCCTACCCAACCCTACCCAATAGACGCGGACAAGGAGCGGCGATCGGGAGGGAGGGCAGTCGCCGCGCCGGCTGCGCATATCCAAGGTCCCAGCATTTATAGCGACTATCATCAACGCAGATCGATCACGAAGGAGTGACCCAATGAAGCGAGCCAAGAGGGCGGCGGCGGTCGCCGCGACGGGCCTGTTAGCCCTCGGGGCCAGCGTCGCCCCCGAACAAACCCGGGCCAGTTCCCCGGCCGTCCCCGGCGTGACGGGCAACAGCATCTCCGTCGGCTCCACGATCCCGTTGTCCGGCCCGGCCGGCGCCTACGGTGCCATCGCCCGCGGGACGAAGGCGTACTTCGACTACATCAACGGCCAGGGCGGCGTCAACGGGCGCAAGATCAAGTACACCATCCTCGACGACGGTTATGACCCGGCGCGCGGGCTGAACAATGTCAAGAACCTGGTGCTCAACAAGGGCGTATTCGCCCTCGTCGACGACCTTGGGACGGCGAACAACGAGGCCGCCATCCCGTTCATCACGCAGCAAGGGGTCCCGCTGGTCTACCCCGCGACCGGCTCGAGCAAGATGGCGCAGCCGCTCAAGAAATATCTCTTCGCCATGCAGGTCAGCTACACGATCGAGGGTAAAGTCCTCACCGACTACGCCACGAAGACGCTGCACGCCAAGAAGATCGGCGTGTTCTATCAGAACGACGATTTCGGCCAGGAGGGGCTCAGCGCCGTGACGGCGCGGGCCAAGCAGGACGGCGCCGCGGTGGTGGATTCGGAGTCGTATGAGCCGGCCGACGCCGACCTGAGCGCGCAGGCGCTCAAGCTGAAGCAGGCCGGCGTCGACGCGGTCATCATGTTCGCCATACCGACCCCCGCGATCACCTTCATGAGCACGGCCCCCAAGGTCGGGCTCACCGTCAAGCTGCTCTCCAGCGACACCGCGCTCGACCCCGCCATCGTCAGAGCGGCCGGGCCCGCGGCCGAGGGGGTCTACTTCGACGCCTACGCCGACCTGCCCAGCGCGAACTCGGCCGGCGCCAGGCTCTACCGCTCCGTCGTCGGCAAGTACGGCGACCCGACGACGACCCCCCTGAACAGCACCTTCACGGCCACGGGCGTGCTCTCGGGAGAGGTTTTCGTCGAGGGTCTGAGGCGTGCGGGGAAGAACCTTACCCGCCAGAGCTTCGTCAAGGCCCTGGAGACCTTCCGCAACTATCGCCCCGCCGGCTCCAATATCACCTACACCCCCTCCAACCACGCGGGGATCGAAGGTTCCTACATGGTGCAGATCAAGGGCGGCGCCATCGTGCCTGTATCGGGATATTCGTACCCGAAGTAGAGCGATTAGCAGGTCGTAGCCGGTGGGTCGTAGCTGGAGACCTTTAGCTACGACCCACCGGCTACGACCCACTGGATAGTAAGATGAGCGGGCTGATCGTGGAGGTCGTGAGCGGGGTGGCGACGGGGTGTATCTACGCTCTGCTCGTGCTGGGCCTGACCCTGATCTACCAGGTGAGCGGCGTGGTCAACTTCGCTCAGGGCGCGCTGGCGGCCGTCGGCGCCTACGTTCTGTGGAGCCTGATCAATCAGGCTGGCCTGTCTTTCTGGCCGGCCGTGGTCGTCACGATCGTCGCCATCTTCCTACTTGGGCTGCTGTTCCAGTTGCTCCTGCTGCAGCGCCTGCAGCGGGCGCCCGCCGCGTCGCTCATCGTGACGCTGGGGCTGCTCATCGTGCTGGAGAACGGCGCCATCGGGCTAGTGTGGGGCTATACCAGCCCGACGCCGCCGCTCTGGCTCAACCTGCCCGTGTCGCCGTTCCAGGCGACGACGCTGGGGCCCGTGGCCCTGAGCGGGCTCGACCTCGCGACGGTCGGCGTCACGGCTGCGCTCATTCTCGCCTTCTTCGGCTTCCTGCGCTACACGCGCGCCGGCGCCTCCGTGCGCGCGGTGGCGCAATCGGCCCGGGGCGCGGAGCTGGTGGGCATCCGGGTCGGCCGCGTGCGGCTCATCGCCTGGGGCATCGGGGCGGGTATCGCGGCCGTCGCGGGGATACTGATCGCGTCGAAGCCGGGCCAGCAGGCTCCGACCATGGCCGAGGTCTACGTGCTCAGCGCCTTTGCCGGGGCCGTGATCGGGGGGCTGGACAACCTGGTCGGCGCGGCGATCGGCGCGTTGCTGATCGGCGTCATACAGAACCTCGCGACTTTTTATATCCCGAAAGATTTCGCGAGCGTCGGGATCAGCGGCAGCGCGCTCGTGTTCCTGCTGCTCCTGGTCGTGCTCTTGGTGCGCCCGGCCGGCGTGTTCGGCGTCGCCGTGCAGCGGCGGGTGTAGGACGATGCGCCGCTCCAGCCCTCTCTTGTTGGCCCTGCTCGTGGTTCTGTTGGCGCTCCTCCCCCTGGTGATCCGCAACGATTACCTCGGCGGCGTGCTCGACACAGTGGGGACGTACGCTATCGTGGCTGTCGGCCTGAACCTGCTTTGCGGCGGCACGGGGCAGTTTTCGCTGGGCCACGCCGGCTTCTACGCCATCGGCGCGTTCGCCGCGGGCATCTTGAGCGCCACGTACGGGTGGCCGTTCTGGCTCGCCGTCCCGGTCGCGGGGCTGCTGGCCGCGCTGGCCGGCGTGATCGTGGGCGTCCCCGTGTTACGTCTCAGCGGACCCTACTTCTCCATCGCCACGCTCGGGTTCGGGCTGCTCATCGCCAACGTGTTCGGCTCCGCCGATTGGGCGCACGGCCGCACGGGCATCACGCTGAACCCGCCAGCGCTCGGCCCGTACGCGTTCACGACCACGACCTTCTTCTGGGTCGTGCTGCTCGCGCTCGTCCTCGGGGTCTTCGTCGCCCACAATCTGCGGCGCGGCGCGACGGGGCGGGCCTTCGTGGCCCTGCGCGAGAGCGAGCCGGCCGCGCAGGCCAGTGGCGTCGACCTGGCGCGCTATCGCGTGACCGCCTTCGCCATCAGCGCGCTCTACGCCGGCGTCGCCGGCGCGCTCTTCGCCTATTGGGGCGGGTATATCAACGCGTCGGGACCGACCTCCAGCTTCAGCCTGGCGATCTCGGTCCTGTTCATCGCCATGATCGTCGTGGGCGGGCTCGACAGCGTGGCCGGCTCGATCATCGGGGCCGTCTTCCTCGTCGTGGTGCAGGAGTTGCTGCAGAACGCGGGGCAGGCGCAGCTGGTGCAACCGCTCTACGGCGCCGTCATCGTCGTCGCGCTGCTGTTCCTGCCACGCGGGCTGATAGGGGCGCTGGCGCTGCTGCGGGCGCGGCGCGGCGGGGCGGCGCCGGTCGCGGTGGGGGGGGCGGGGGCAGGGGCAGGGGCGCATGGCTGATCTGCTCACGGTGCGCGGGCTGACCTTGACCTTCGGGGGCCTGCGCGCGCTCGACGACGTGGACCTCGACGTGCGGCAGGGCGCCATCGGCGGCTTGATCGGGCCCAACGGGGCCGGCAAGACTAGCTTGCTCAACTGCATCTGCCGCTTCTACCATCCCCAGCGCGGCGAGGTGCGCCTCGGCGGCGTCGAGCTCTTGCGCTACGCGCCGCACCGCTTGCCGCGGCTCGGCCTGGCGCGGACCTTCCAGCACATGGAGCTCTTCGCCACCATGAGCGTGCTCGAGAACGTGCAGGTCGGCGCGCACGCGGGGCTACGCCCGAACATGCTCGGTGAGGCCCTGCGTCTGCCGTCCGCGCGCCGCGCGGCGGCGCGCCAGCGCGAGCGGGCCCTGGAGACTCTCGACCTCGTAGGCCTGCGCCACCTGGCTGGCGCGCCGGTGCAGTCGCTTCCCCTGGGGCTGCAGAAGCGCGCCGGCGTGGCCAGGGCGCTGGCCTGCCGGCCGCTCCTGCTCTTGCTCGACGAGCCCGCGGGCGGGCTCAACGCCATGGAGAAGCGCGAGCTCGCCGCGCTGCTGCGCCTTCTGCGCGACCGGCTCGATCTGACCATGCTGCTTATCGAGCACGACATGGACCTGGTGATGGGTTTGTGCGACGACATCACCGTGCTCGACTTTGGCAAGCGCATCGCCGCGGGCCCGCCCGCGCAGGTCCAGCGCGACCCCGCCGTGATCTCGGCGTACCTCGGCGTGGCCCCGGCCGCGGGCGCCGCGCCCGCCGCGGGCGCGGCGCTCGTCGCGGGCGACGCGGGCGACGTGGGCGAGCGGGCGTGAGCGCGCAACCCCTCCTAGAGGTGCGGGGACTGCGCGTGGTCTACGGCGCGGTCACGGCCGTGGACGATCTCTCGTTGAGCGTCGGCGCGGGGCAGGCCGTGGCAATCCTGGGCGCCAACGGCGCGGGCAAAAGCAGCGCGTTGCGCGCGATCGGCGGGCTGCAGCGCGCGCAGGCGGGCGAGGTCGTCTTCGACGGAGGGCGTATCGACCGCGTGTCCACCGCCGAGCTCGTCGCCCGCGGGATCTCCGTCGTCCCCGACAGCAAGGACCTGTTCCCGCGCTTCAGCGTGGCCGAGAACCTGCGCATGGGCGCGCATCGCCGCTCTGCGCGCGACTACGCCGCGAGGCGCGACGAGGTGCTGGACCTGTTCCCGGGGCTGCAACGCCGGCTCAACGCGGCGGCGTGGCAGCTCTCGGGCGGCGAGCAGCAGATGCTGGCGCTCGGCCGCGCGCTGCTAGCCAAGCCACGCCTGCTGCTGCTCGACGAGCCGTCGCTGGGGCTGGCCCCGCTCGTCGTGGAGACCATCTTCGCGGCGCTGACCAAGATCGTCGCGTCCGGGACGGCCATCCTGCTCGTGGAGCAGACCACCGCGGCGGCCCTGACGCTGGCCTCCTACGCCTACGTGCTGCGCACGGGGCATGTCGCTCTCGAGGGCGGCAGCGCGGAGTTGCGGAACGACCCGCGCGTGCTCGACCTCTACCTCGGCGGCGGGGACGAAACGACGCCCGGCCGCGCGTAGTGCGCGTGCGCGGCCACCGTCCCCTGTGCGGCCACGGGCCGTCGCCTCAGGGCAGGGGCGCGTCGATCTCGCCGTGCGCGACCAGCCAGCCCACCGCTTCGCGGAGCGCCTGCGGTGAACTGTAGCGCGGGCGGTACCCCAGCAGGCGTTGCGCCTTGGCGATGCCGCAGTTGGGGCTGTGCGCGATGTGGTCCCACGTCGTCGCCGCGTCTTCGGGGGCGACGGTCGCGCGCCACTCCTCCCAGGGCAGGAAGCGCAGGTGGGCTTCGCGGCCGAACCACCCGGCCACGGTCTCGGCGTACCCGCGCAGGGTCAGCGCGGCGGCGGACACGATATGGAAGCTCTCGCCGACGGCCACGCTACGGTTGTCGAGGGCGCCCATGAAAGCCTGCGCCACGTCGTCGGCGTGGACGTGGTGCATGGTCTCCATCCCCAGGTTGGGCAGCAATAGCTCGTCGCCCCGTGCGAGCGTCGCGAAGACAGCTGGGTTGAGATTGCCGGCCGGGTTCACGGGCGCCCAGCCGGGTCCCACGATGTGCCCCGGGTGCAACAGGGTGGCGGGGAAGCCGCGCCGGCGCGCCTGATCGAGCAAGTACGCCTCGATCGCCGCCTTCTTCACCCCGTAGTCGCCGAACGGCCGGCGCGACTGTTCTTCCGTGGTCGGTACCTCCACGCTCGGCCCGTGTATCCAGATCGTGCCACAGTGCAGCAGGTGATGCACATCCCCGCGCAGGGCCTCCACGAGCTGTCGCGCGCCGTCCTCCTCGAAAAGGATCATGTCGATCACGGCGTCGGGGCGCAGGCCGCGCACGCGGTGGCCGAACGTCCCGTCCCGATCCTCCGCGTCGCGGTCGGCCGTGATTTGCTCGACTTGCCGCCACGCGGCCGGCTGGTGGTATGGTTCGCTCCGGCCGCGCGTGACGTTCACGACCTCGTGGCCCGCCTCGACCAGCCTTGGGACCAGATAGGTCCCGACGTGCCCGCTCCCACCGATGATCACAACACGCATAAATAAACCAAACTCTCAGTCCGGGTCGTCTTCGTCTTCATCGCGCCGAGCGTCGATGTCGCCGTGATCTCTGATACGCTCCGTTGCCATGCATCCCCCTGCATCGAATGCAAACCCCGGTAGCATCTACACTCAGCGTAGGGGCGCCGGCGCGATCCGTCAATAGATGAGCAAGATCGCATGGCTCGACCCCATCTAGTCGGCGGCGCCCAGGATAGTATCCCTACTTTCGGTTATGCCATCTATAGTAAAAGGCTATACACCTTTGGTACGCTGCCGCTGTATATCCCTCGAACCACCGACCAAACCAACGACGGTACACGTAGAAAGGCCTACGCATAGTGGCTGCGACCGATCCTTTGCGCGCCCTCTATCCGGGCATCCCCTCCCACGAATGGGACCGCGGCGCCTGCGGCGTCGGGCTCATCGCCAACATGGACGGCCGGCCCATGCCCGGCCTCGTCGGCGAGGCCCTCTACGCCCTCGGCTGCCTCTCGCACCGCGGCGCGGCCAGCCGCGTCGACGCCGAGGACAAGGGCACCAGCGACGGCGTCGGCATCTTGCTCGACCTGCACCCCCCGTCCGTCGCCGCCCTCTTCGATCGCGCGGCGCCCCGCAGCGATGACGACGACGACGACGACGACCACCCCTACGGTCTCGGCATGTTTTTCCTGCCCCCCGGTGGGGCGGAGCGCGCCAAGGGCATGATTGGGCGCGTCCTGACGCGGCTGGGCCTGCCCGTGCTGGCCTGGCGCGACGTGCCGGTGACGCCCGAAATCCTGGGCGCGCGCGCGCGCGCGACCATGCCCGTCGTCGCGCAGGCGTTGGTAGGTCGCCCCCCCGAGTTGCCGGTCGAGCGGTTCGAGCGCCTGCTGTTCCGCGCGCGCCGCGGCGTCGAGCGGCGGGCCGCGCGCGATGGGCTGGAACTTACCGTGGCCTCGCTCTCCGCGCACACGGTCGTCTACAAGGGCCTCGTGCCCTCGACGGGGCTGGGCGATTTCTACCCCGATCTCGCGCGGCGCGACCTGCACGCCTCGGTCGCGATGTACCACCAGCGCTACGCCACCAACACGCTGCCCGACTGGACCCTGGCCCAGCCGTTCGGTCGCCTCTGCCACAACGGCGAGATCAACACCCTGCTCGGCAACCGCGGCTGGCTGGCCGCGCGTGAGCGGGCACTCTCATCGTCGGCGCGTCGCCGCCTGGGTCCGCTGGTCGACGACGGCAGCGACAGCGCGCAACTCGACCGCACCGTCGAGGCGCTGGCGCTCTCGGGCGTGCCTCCCGTGCAGGTCCTGCTCTCGCTCGTGCCCGAGGCCTACCGGGCCACGCGCGAGTTGCACCCTCAACTGCAGGCCTGGTACGCCCTGCACGGCGCCCTGCGCGAGGCCTGGGACGGTCCGGCCGCCCTGCTCTACTGCGACGAGCGCTGGGCCATCGCCCACCTCGACCGCAATGGCCTGCGCCCGCTCTTCGTCGAGGAGACCCGCGGGAACGGCCACCCGGCCCAACTCGCCATCGCCTCCGAGCAGGGCGTGACTCCGCACCAGCACGACGACATCATCTACACCGACCAACTCGGTCCGGGCGAGATCGTGGCCCTCGACCGGCGCACCGGCCGCTGCTACCACGACAAAGAGATCAAGGCCGAGTTGATCGCCCTGACGCGCGACTGGCAAGAGCTGCGCGACCGCCACGTCGTGCACGCCGGTGTCGCGCCCTTCGCCGCGGGGACATCGCCCTCGCCCGAGCGCTTGCTGCGCCACCAGCTCGCCGCCGGCGTCACGCTCGACGACCTGACCTACTTCATGTTGCCGATGGTGCGCAAGGGCAAAGAGGCGGTGTGGAGCATGGGCGATGACACGCAGCTCACGCCCTTCGTGGCGCGCCCGCGCGCCTTCGCCGATCACCTGCGCCAGCGCTTCGCCCAGGTGACCAACCCGCCCATCGACCCCTACCGCGAGGGGGCCGTCTTCGACACCACCACCTATCTCGGCCGCCTCGACGGCTTCTTCGACGGCCGCGTCGCCGGCCGCTCCATCGCCCTGGAGTCGCCCGTGCTCTCCGCCGGCGCGTTCGCCTGGGTCTCGACGCGGCCGTGCGTGCGCCGCCTCTCTACCACCTTCGCCGTGGCGGATGACGAGGTGGCCTCCGTGGCCAACGCCGAGGCGGCGCTGGCCGCGCTGGAGCGGGCGGCCGTGGAGGCGGTGCGCGCGAACAAGACCGAGGAGCCCACGGTGCTCGTGTTCACGGACCGCGACGGCGCGCCGCTCACCCCCGGGGGCGGGCGCGGCGTCGACAGGGGGCACGCCGCGCTGCCGACCGCCCTCGCCGTCGGCGCGGCGCACCAGGCCCTGATCGACGCCGGGCTGCGCACGCGGACGGGCCTCGTGGCCGACGGCGCCGACTGCTGGCACGAGCACCACGCGGCGGTGCTGCTCGGCCTCGGGGCCGACGCGGTCCATCCCTGGATGGCCCTACAGTGGGCCGAGGGGGTGGCCGCCGAGGACGAGGAGTCGCAGCCCGACCCCGGTGGTGAGCGATTGCGCCGTGTGCTGCAGACCGGGGTGGTCAAGGTGATGAGCAAGATGGGTATCTGCTCCGTCGCCTCCTACGTGGGCTCGCAGTTGTTCGAGGCGCTGGGGCTGGAAGAGGCGGTCGTGGCGCGTTGCTGCCCCGGCGTGGGCCGCTGGGGCACGGGCGTAGATTTCGCCGCCCTCGTGGCCGACGTGCTGGGCTTCCACCGCGTGGCCTGGGGACCGGACGCGAAACTGGCCGAGCAAGGCTTCGTGCGCTTCCGCAAGGGCGGCCTGCCCCACGCCTTCGACCCGCCCGTCTTCTCCCGGCTGCCCAAGGTCGTGGTCGAGACCCCGCGCGAGATGGACGTGTTCGAGGAGTTCGAGGAGGCGCCGCCCGAGGAGTTCGTGCCCGCCATGCAGGAGGCGCTCGACCCCGGGGCGCGCGAGCGCTACGGGGCGTGGGCCGCGGGCATCAACGGGCGCGCGCCGATCACGGCGGCCGACCGCTACGCGATCGCCTCGGACCGCGCTCCCATCCCCATTGAGGAGGTCGAGCCGGCCTGGAAGATCCTGGACGACCGCGACGGCCTAGGCCGCGTGTGCGGCGGGGCCATGTCGTGGGGCTCCTTGAGCGACGAGGCCCACGAGGACATCGCCGTGGCCATGAACAGGGTCGGGGCGCGGTCGAACACGGGCGAGGGCGGTGAGCGCGCGCACCGCTACGGCACGGCGGCCAACAGCGCCATCAAGCAGATCGCCTCGGCGCGCTTCGGCGTCACACCGCAGTATCTGAGCCACCTGCAGGAGTGGCAGATCAAGATGGCGCAGGGAGCCAAGCCCGGCGAGGGCGGGCAGTTGCCGGGGCACAAGGTCTCGGCGGACATCGCCGCGGTGCGCGGCTCCGAGCCCGGCGTCGAGCTTATTTCGCCGCCGCCGCACCACGACATCTACTCTATCGAGGACCTCGCCGAGCTGATGTACGAGCTCACCCAGTTCAACCCGGCGGCGCGCGGCAACGTCAAGCTCGTCAGCGAAACGGGCGTGGCCATCGTGGCCGCGGGCGTGACCAAGGGCGGCGCGCAGACGGTGCACATCGCGGGGCACAGCGGCGGGACCGGCGCCTCACCGCTTTCCTCGATCAAGTTCGCGGGGCTGCCCTGGGAGCTCGGCGCGCAGGTGGCGCACCAGGTGCTGCACGCCAACAGCATGCGCGAGAAGGTCAAGCTCGTCGTCGACGGCGGGGTGCAGACGGGCCGGCAAGCCGTGAAGGCCTACCTGCTCGGTGCGGAGGGCGTGGCGCTCGGCACCGTCCTCCTCGTCGCCGAGGGCTGCATCATGGCGCGGCAGTGCCACCTCAACACCTGCCCTACCGGCATCGCCACACAGTCCAAGGCGTTGAGGGCCAAATACGCCGGCAAACCCGTGCACCTCGTCAAATACCTGCTCCTGTTCGCCGAGGAGATCCGGGCGACCCTGGCCGAGATGGGTTACCGCTCCGTCGCCGAGGTCGTCGGCCGCACCGACCTGCTGCGGCGCCGCGAGGACGCCGGGGGCGACGAGGCCGGGGCGACCGCGGCGAAGGTCAACTTCGACCGCGAGTTGCTGGGCCGCCCGCTGCCCCTGGCCCCCAAGCGCCCCACCGCGCCGGTGATCAGCCCGATCAACCGGGCGCTGCTCGAGGGGGCGCGGCCGGCCTTCGAGGCGACGACGCCGCTGACGTTACGCCACAAGGTCGGCAACACCGACCGCGCCGTGGGGGCGACGCTGGCGCGCGAGATCGTGACCCGAACGGGAGACGCGGGGCTGTCCGCGCCGATCACGGTCGAGCTCGAGGGCTACGCCGGGCAGGCCCTGGGCTTCGGCGCGTGGGGCGGCTTGCGGATCACCTTGCGCGGCCGCGCCAACGACTACGTGGGCAAGGCCATGGGGGCGGGTGGCCTGATCGCGGTGCGGCCGCCGGACGACTTCGGCTGTCCGCCGGACAGCACCTCGCTCGTCGGCAACACGGTCGGTTACGGCGCCACGGGAGGCGAACTCTACGTGGCGGGGCGGGCGGGGCAGCGCTTCATGTGCCGCAACTCGGGGGCCGCCGCCGTAGTCGAAGGCGTGGGTCCGCACGGTTGCGAGTACATGACGCGGGGGACGGTCGTCGTGCTCGGGAGCGTGGGCCTCAACTTCGCGGCCGGCATGACGGGCGGGACCGTCTACTTGCTGGACGGCTTCACCTCCGAGGAGCGCGGGCTGCTCAACACCGACTACGCGCGCGTCGCGCCCTTGAGCGCGGAGGAGGCGAGCGTGGGGGGGCCGCTGCACAGACTGATCGAGGCGCACCACAGGTGGACCGGCTCGCCGCTGGCGGCCGAGGCGCTGCGCTACTGGCCCTACTACGCGCGCTACCGCTTCGACCGAGTCGTCTCCATCGTCCCGCGGGCCGACGTGGGGAAGGGATAGGCGCACTCACAGCCCGCACCCCGCTTCGGCCTCCCCCAGGGTGCGGGCCGCGGGCTGCGATCCGCACCCTCGGCGCGCTTACTGCCGTTGGCGCGTCCCACCCCACCCGCATGGTGTCCTGCACCGTCAGGACCATCGCCTTTCCCACGCCCGCCTCATCATCGTTGCCACACGGCTCGATGGCTCGCCCACGATCCTGGACGACGCGAGAAAGTCATTGGTTTTTTACGAACCCTGCCCCGACCTCCAACCCCCAACCGATAGCATTTGACATGAGCGGGCTGCGTTTGCTAATCTCAGAGGGCACACGTGTGAACGTGGGCGTTGGAGCCGTGGTGTAGTGGCCTAACATGCCTGCCTGTCACGCAGGAGATCGCGGGTTCGAATCCCGTCGGTTCCGCTTGACGTACAGATAGCATCGCTATCTGTACGTGATTTGGGCGGTGGCTCCGCCGATTTGTAGGTAACGGTCTGCTTGGGAAGC
>JAABUH010000908.1_pt1 | contig 37893 bp, 37 predicted proteins | sample 5559121 | NCBI WGS metagenome assembly JAABUH01 (sample SAMN10711871, study PRJNA513364) | rock metagenome | isolation source: Antarctica rocks | place: Antarctica: Victoria Land, Battleship Promontory nord | collected 2015-12-28
TGTTGTTGCTGTAGGTTACAGCCACAGGCGAACGCTTGGCTTCAAGGAGGGCTTTTCCACCGAGGACAATGAAGAGATAGAAGGTGGTAGTAAGATATATGTATTCAGACTGCAACCATAGGTCTGCGGGACTTCATCTGCCAGAGGCACTGTATGCACACAACATGAGCATGGCTCAAACACTTCCTGGCACCACAGCATGCTCAGCATTGTTATGTGTATATACCTTGGCTGTAGAGCAGCTTGAATGGATACTGCAATTTGTTCAGCACTGGTGCTGTAACATGTGCTGTTTGTTCGTGCCAGGTTGACTCTAGACATGCAGGGCCTTGTACCTGAAACCAAGGTGACACGCTTTGTTGAAGATGAATGACTGAAACTTCAGCATGCACTTTGCACCCAGCAATAGCCTGTGAGTCATAGCTACTGCCTGCAGAACAATGCATCTTCGTCTTGTAGTCAATAGCAGCCTGGCTCACCAACATTTGCTAACGGCAGACCCCATGACTACCTGTATTCATATATTTCTGCGAAGTATATTGCGATATGTTTTGGTCTGAACTTTCGGGGCAGCCCTTGATCAAACAGACACCTGCTGATTGCTTGTTCCTTGCGTAGCGTCGACGCTGTCTGCCGGTTTAATCTTCGGCGGAAACAAGTGTTGCGCGCTTGCTTGCTGTCTGCATCGACTTTCAGAGAAATATTGCATCAGGCTCTTTGAGCATCAGAGAGTGAGCAGCACGGTGTCAGCCTGGTCTAGCATGGCTCAGGCTGGGTCCGAGCACCCTTATGCCAGCCTAGACGCACAGATTGAGCAGCTCATGAAATGCAGCCCTCTAGCTGAGCAAGACGTCAAAGCTCTGTGCGAGAAGGCGCGAGAAATACTGGTAGAGGAGTCCAACGTTCAGCCGGTCAAGTGTCCCGTCACAGTATGTGGAGATATTCATGGGCAGTTCTCAGACTTGCTGGAATTGTTCAGAATAGGAGGCAATTGCCCAGACACGAACTATCTGTTTATGGGAGACTATGTAGACCGAGGGTATCACTCAGTCGAGACAGTCTCTCTACTAGTTGCTCTCAAAGTTCGGTATCGTGACAGAATAACGATACTGAGAGGGAACCACGAGAGCAGGCAAATCACACAAGTGTGAGTGCCTGTCCTGCATCACTTGAAAGGGTTTGCAATCCCGTCAGATACAGGGTATACAGTCTCTGCACAATGTTGTGCAGATATGGCTTCTATGATGAGTGCTTGAGGAAGTATGGCAATGCCAATGTCTGGAAGTTCTTCACAGACCTGTTTGACTATCTTCCACTGACAGCACTGGTTGAGAACCAGGTACAGTAGCGACTTCAGATTCGCTGCCTGATTTTGCTGTGCTGATGACTTCTGACCCAGGCACTGTGTCCTGCAGTTCTTCTGCCTTCATGGAGGGTTGTCACCCACCCTTGACACGCTAGATCACATCAGAGCTCTGGATAGAGTGCAAGAGGTCCGCGCCATTTGTTTGGAGCAGTGGCAACATTGACCTTTTGTGTTGCTTTGCCGCACCACCAGAGACAGCTCTGATAATCTCGTGCTTACAGGGATGCATACAACAACATAGCATAGCAGCAACAAGAGCTGCCTTATGCCTGAATCAATGCTTGCGTGGCCAAAAGTTACAATTTTGCATGTGCATTTTGTGTAAGAAACACAGCAAAACTGTTGTGTCATCCTCATTCACCTCTTGTGCATGTCAAAAACATGCATGATCATCTTTTTGCACCGTTTCAGTTGATACGTAAATACTCATACCTACTGTGTGCTCCAGGTTCCCCATGAAGGGCCCATGTGCGATCTCCTGTGGTCAGATCCGGATGACAGATGTGGTTGGGGCATATCGCCAAGAGGCGCAGGGTACACCTTTGGTCAAGACATATCTGAGCAGTTCAACCATACAAACGGTTTGACTTTGGTGTCTCGAGCGCATCAGCTGGTCATGGAGGGCTATAACTGGTGCCATGACCAAAATGTTGTCACCATCTTCAGCGCGCCCAATTACTGCTACAGATGTGGTATGTGGCAGTCCTACTGTTGACTTTCTGTTTGGAAAGTTGGCATCTGACAAGCTGGGCATTGCATGACTCTCTTGAGCACTGCCTGGATGAAGCATCACGCCCTCATTGGCTACGGTGAGTTCTTGGGCATTGCCATTCATGCAACTGTCAAGAAGCAAGCAGTTGCAGGACATGTTGCAAACGCTGCTTTTTGCAGTTCCTGCTGCACTTAAATCTGCCTTGCCAGCCATGACACACAACAATGATGTTTTCTTTGCACCAAACAAGCAAACTTGATTGGTCTATGCCTGGTTTTGCAGGAAACATGGCGGCAATCATGGAGGTGAATGAGACCATGAACAAGAAGTTCCTGCAGTTTGAGCCTGCGCCTAGAAGAGGGGAACCTGAGGTCGGCTTTGCTTGTGCATTGCACATCCATGCTCTGCAGTATACAAAATTGCAGCTCAGTATTTTCACCCATTCGTGTCAGGGAATGTAAAGCTAAAAGTTACCCATCATGGAGCCAAAGATTTCGTCTGGATCATGTAGAGATTAGGCAGCAATGCATGAGCAAGCTGTGACAGGCATACACAGAGTTGTGGTTGCTTGAAGATCTGGAGTTGCATGACTGCTGTTGTCTGTTTTGGTCTTGCTTTCTTCCGCTGGTGCAACTCTTTTTGCTTCTAGTTGGAGCGTGTTTCTCATGCATTATGTCACTGGGTGTCCTCACAGATGCAATGTATTGACTGTGTAACAGCTGTTCATCCTGTCTTTGCTGCAGGTTACTCGCAGAACGCCAGACTACTTTTTGTGAGCTGGGTCTGAGGGCAGTCTTGCCAGGAATGAAGTGCAAACGGCATATGAAGCATATGCAGTGGTGTACCTGTCCTGGCGTGGGTCATCTGGTCTTTTTCTGTCCCTGAAACATCTATTTGTCAAGTTGCTGACCATTGTCACTTAGTGGTAGAGTCATCCTGTATTCTGATAACAGCTACATCTGCACATCACGCCTAGGCTGCTGGCACTATATGGCATCTCTTCTTGCATGCCACGACATGTCACAGATGGTCAGCTCTCCATGCCTCAAAGTCGATGAGCGAAAACCAAAAAAACAAGACTTGCCCGGCAAGTAGCATGGCCACAATGCAATCGACTGTTTTCCTGTGATGCATGAATGCTTCAAGTCGTTGTGAGGTAAAGCTGGATTTGCAACACTTGCCAGTGCTGACTTTGAATGCCTTTTCGAACCTTCTGCAACGTTGCATGGCCTTTGTATGACCTGTCTTGTGCATGAGTAATTACTTATAAGCACTTCTGCATAGCGTCCTTGCCTAGCAATGTTGCTGCTCCTTGGTCCCTCGGCTACGGAAGTGTGATCACGTGACGGCAAAATTCCGGTGCTTTGCTTGGCTGGTTATTTTGACTAATTGAATTTGCATGAACAGAACTCTGTCCCAATTGGTCCCCAGGACATTAAACATGGAACGAAACGGTTCAGCAAAGCCTTGAGTGGATTGGTGACCTCCAAGCGTTTCAACTCTTAAAAGCAGGCAAAAAAAACACTGACAGACAAGCCTAAAGTCTTGATGCGATCAAGTCTTGAAAGCAATGACGAAGCCGCATGACACGTAAAGCGCAAGGTGCAGTTCTGTTGTCATGGTTTCAAATTGCAGATTCTTTTACAGTTCAATGCAGGTGGAACAGCCTGAAGCTTGCATGGCTGGCACTAAAGCTTATATGTTTTAAGTTTGCATGGCTAGCACTAAAGCTCAACAAATAATGTGCAGACCCCATTTCAACTTTAGAGCTGTGCCTGAGACATATCAGTATGAACGAGTGCGCACCACTAAGTCAGATGCAGCAGGGCTGCCTTGCATGTCACCGTTGTCAATATAATTGCATGATAGAGCAGACCTCAACAAGCTAATGTACCTATATGATGCTCACTTTGCTGTTAAGTGCTATAAGACTGGACACAATTGCCTTGATGGGCATCTAAAAATGTACACTTTGAAGCTTGCACCAGCACAAAGGCTCTTGGTTCAGATGGTGGTTTCAATGGAACCAGCTTTGAATACGCTTCTAAAGAGTTACAGAGGCGTGTGCTTGGATACAAGCAGTGCGCGCTGTAGGGAATATAAAGGACTAAAATCACAAAAGAATTGTCCATGACAACCACCGAAGCTACACAATTGAGTACCCTGCGGCAACAGGCAACTAGTCGCCTCAAGAGAAATGGTGTTGGGCAGTCTATACACAGCCAATCTGCATTACCTGCCCAAGTTATCTCCGAGGACTGACACACAAGCTGGAATGGGAGGCGACCAATGTCGTGCTATCTCATATGCCGTACAAACTTGGTCTTCCATGGAAGAACAAAATGACATCAATGATTGGGCTTGTTGGGTCAATGCTGCACCTTGAACAAGTCCTTTGAGCAACTTGATGGGTCTACGAAGTTCCTCCTCCAACTCTTCTGGAGGCTCTGGTATAATATGCTTGCTTGTGAGCATGGTGCCTTGCTTGGTAAGGAAGTCTGCCATTTCATGGTATGCCTGCAGCATAACATGCAGGATCAACAAAGCGTATTTGTAACAGATATGGTATGAAGCTAGACCTGGACCCAGCACTGTTTTCCATGCATCAAGTATATTGCTTGAATGCCAAGCATACGTGCACTGAAATGAAACTCAAGTGATGCTTGGTCTTGATACTTTGCAGAGAGCTTGTCAAGGAAGATGCATAAGTTTGGCGCACCTGTTTAGGCGTGCATCCTTCTTATACAAGCAGCATATCACCCCTCAGCCGCAACAAATGGTGCTGCTTGCCATCCGTTAGATCTAGATCTAGTGGAAGCTGGCACATTGCATGCGCAGCCAACAGGCAGCATACGACCTGGCCTCGACCTTCTTAAAATGAGTACTGCCCAGGTGTAGCCACTTCAGCCTGCACATGGGAGTCAAGATGCATATCAAAGCAGAATTATAAGCGCATCATCGTTAGGCGCAAGCACAGTCAAGAACTGAGCTCATTTTCTCACCTGCAACACATCTGGGTTGTTCATCCGAAAGGTAGCCTTATGGACAAATGGTGGATTGCTTATGCACAAATCCTATCCGTAGTAGCTTTGCAGCTGATGCTGCTCGTACAGCATAGGGTACCACACCTCCATCCACACCACCGCTGTACATTTTGCTGCCTATCTACATGTGGTACATTGGGGTTTCATGCAGTTCAAGGACTTGATACCCACTGTGGCCCATGTGCACGCCACATGCTTGCAACTGTTTCTGGTGATACTCAACAAAGCTAGGCGTTCCTGCGTCCTCATCCACAAACTAAGAGAAGTCAAATGTATCTATATCACTCACACCTGCAATGTCACAGTGTGCTCAACAACATAAAATGCAAGTGTTGTTGCAAGCAAAGTCTGAGTGCCTTTCTCCTCACTATATGGTCTTTAAGCTGCTGGTGTTTCAAAAGGAGCTTCTGCAAAGCCGTTGATCTCTGTCAGATGCAAGTCTTTTAGTAGTCGATTTGCCGTGGCCCCTGACACTGATGAGAAGGCAATACTCTTCGCTTCTGCATTGCTTGCAGCAAGTTCTGCATCGAACATTGCGGAATCAAGTGTCAAACAGCTGATGAGATTGCAGGTATATGAGCATGTCAAAACTGTATCCCATGTTGCACCTACCAAATCTTAGCAGCTGCATCTCGTCACAAAATTCTTGAATGACCTTTGTCATTGGCTGCCCCTCTCCTATGCCATGTGCAACTGCTCAGTCACAATGTTAGCAGCGGCCCTCAAATGTCACAAAAACCTTTGAATCTCAAGACCATGAGAGGCACTATGGTGCGTACACCCTTAGAGAATGCATAGTCCAGGAAAACCTACATGCCAAAACCCTACATGCTGCACAGTGAGTGACAGCTCGTTGATGAGTTCACATGCCTGCAATGGCATCAGCACCAGACATAATACCAGTTTGGCTTACCAGCCGGTTGTCAGCAAACAATTGCTACATCCTACCAGCCACGCAAAACTACAGCTGAAAAGGGATGCTAATGGAGGATGCTTGTACTGATGGTACTTGCAAATCAGTCATTTTGCAAAGGGAGAGTCAGACAGGACTGACATGCACGCCTCCGCTGGACTTGCAATTGCTACTTGACGGGCCAAACAGGGCATTGACAAGGCAAGCTGCCAGCCATGAAGGGCTTTGCATGTAAATGCAACTGTGTGAGCGAATCAATCAGATGACTGTCCACAGTTTTCTGATGCCATTGGCAGGCTGGACTGATTTGACTTGGCCAACTAAAACCTAAACGCCATCGGCCCTTGTAGCAGAATTTGCACAGGCCTTAACAGCAAAGCCACAGAAGAGGCTGAGAGGCCGCATTGACTCTGCTAAGCTTTGTGCAGGTGCAGGCAAGCTCGATATGCGGCAAGCAACAGACAAGGCTGAGAGACTGTTGGCGATGTGAAGCCAAAAGCTGAAGCCACAGTTAAGCCTGCTTTGACTGTCTTCAAAAACTTTGCAAAGGTATATTTCAGCTCGGCACTGACCTGCAGGCTCTGCAACTCCTTTCAGATCCCGTATTCCACGTTCCAAACGCTTGAGGAGCTTATCATCAGCGTCCACTTTCACGCCCTCGGCAGCATACTGCTGTTCGAGACTTTCCAAGGGAGAGCTCAGCTGTATGTGACCCTACGAGCACGACTCACTTTTTGGGTGATGATTTGCCTCGCAGCAGGATGAGCGCACCGGCAACTCAAGACTGTGTGTGCTTTCATAGGTCACCGGTGTCACCTGTGACCACGACTGGAGGAAAGCTGTAAATCGCGGACTCCTCTCGAAGGTAGCACAGAAGTGCGCTCGCTCTGACGATCTCACGCAATCAAGTTCGACTCACCATGTGCAGCTGGGCAGCAAACGGGGTGTGCTGCAGACTGTGCAAGCAGCTGAAGAGCTGGAGCACAAGCTTGTCAGTGCACGACTGTGGTCTTAATCTCCGTGCCTCCAGATCCGTGCTTTCGTGCACTTCCCGCCGTAGCAAATTCCCCCATAAATCGCTTCACAGCCGCATTGCCCCAGATTCACAATGTACTGCCAGCCGCATTTGCCATTAGTCATCTCCCAATCCCACCGCCGAGCTGTCGGTTGCAGGCGAGCATCATGCTGATCCAGTCATGGCCAGTGCTGCAATCATTATTGGGGTTTCATGTTGACGACTGCTAAAAACAGGATACTGACCAGGACTTTCAGTCTGCTATGCAATAGTGTAAGACTTGCATCTAGTTGTGACACGGTACTTGACACTACTTGCCACCAAGCATAAGGCTTGCTGGCTCTCAATATGTGACGACTGCTGCATTGAATGGGGGGGCAGAGATCACGTCCCAGAGATGATATAATTGCCCTTATGCACGCCACATACGCCGGACCAGACGCTGTAGCTTTGCAGCAGGACACCGACTTGTAGGCTGCTGGCTGTCCCTGTTCAGTTTGTCAGACAAAACAAGCCACGACTTCCAAAAGCTGACCATACTGTGCAAACAGGATGAATGCAAATGCCATATGGCAGAGGAAGTATGAGGCATTGTGGGGTGGGCTTGCCAAGAACACACAAGACTCGTATTGCACGCCACTCTGGAAGTGGCTGGTATGCAATTTTAACTGCAAAGATCGCTGAATTCAAACAACTCAAGTTGTTCAACGCAAGACTCTGGCTGTGTTACTAAATACGACGTCAATGCTGCAGGATTGGTGCGATGAGAAGGGACTTGACGTATGTATCCATCCCATCACCATGTGCCTTGTTTTCATGGAGGTAAGCTTTGCAAGTAAGGTTGGGCCCAGAGTGTTGTGCAGCCTGTGATATGGCCGTACAGCCTCTGCATCAATGCTGCATGGTGTCTCAGGACTTGCTGGAGGAGATGATACAGAAAAAAAGCAAAGACCCTTTTGGCACCATCAGAGTTGCCCGAAAAGCCCTATGAGTGTTTGCAGAGAGGCAGTGTGAGAAATTGCATGTTGAACAGGCAGTTCATGCATGAAATTCACATGCTTAACTTTCACATGCAGAGAGCTCCAGAGAGGGGTGCCGCCTCCATATGGTGAAAACTTCTCAAAAGAGACACTCATTAGATCAGCCTCCTCAAAAGCCTTGGCAGCCACGACTGAGGCTAGGATTGATAAGCAATGCTGTCGTGTCCACACTCTCATGCAAATCTTTATGCCATTTTGCCTGCAGGTGTGGACAGCGATCCATTGAGGAATGGCTTTTCAGCTACGTCCCTTGATGAGGATGAGATTGAAAGGCTACTTGCATGCATTAGACATTCAGATCATTGGATTGGATTCAAAGTTGCAGCAATGGTACTACTGGGGACAAGCATGGGTTAGCTGTTTTGTTTGCTGTTGTATGAAGATTACAATGAACTGCTTAAGTGCATGCCAGCAACTCACAGCATGATGTCTTAGGCGACGACCTCATGGACGCAAAGCCCAGTCTCCTGGCATTGACACCAGTGGTGCCGTCTACCCCTTCACCAATGCAGCCAGTGACATGGTAAGTAAGAAGGACATACATGCAATCGCGTGTCAAATGCGTCACGCATTTCTGACTCACAGGATGCTTTCCAGCTTCATTGGTGGGGTGTGTGGGTGAGATCAATGCTGGCAAGACTACTCTGGGTCAGGTCCTTGCTTGGCTTGCCTCCTGAGGAGGGAGCGCATCGCACAGAGAATGCTACTCGCTGTGTGGCAGCTTCTCCAATGTCTTCGTGCACTCCACATGGGCTGAAGGCGCTACCCTCATCTCCTTTGCTGGTCGATACCCCTGGAATGTTTGATGCTGACAGCACTCTGGCTGATTGTGCTGTTCGGTACCTTGGTAAGCTTCTCTATACACCATTGTGTCTTGAATTACCTGACTTGAGTGCATTCTTGTCTGTCTTTGACGTCCTCAAGTCATTGTACCAGTTTAAGTTGCTATTCAAGTTGCTAAGCTGCATGGTTGATGCAGGTTCCATGGCCTTGTACATCATTGTGCTTCCAGCAATAAAGAGCGGCAGGATTGACAGCACAATGCTTGCAAGGATTGCAGAAATTGCATCAGCTGGCAAGCCTACCTTGATCTGTCTGAATCAGTTCAGCATGTATGTGGACCTGTGGAAAGATGCTGCAGATGCAAATGAGGCCTGTGAGGCCATTTGCAAAAGCATCATTGAGAAAGTGCCAGGAGCAAGAGCTTTTGTGCAATTGTGTCTCAGTTCAAGGAGCATGACAAGTACCACGATGAGATGAGGGCCAGAAACATACAGAATTTGGAGTATGTAAGTTCTATGCTCCTGCAGCAGTTGTTGCGAGTGTTGCAGCTGATGTCTTGGCAATCAGCACAATTGTCTGAATCACATAGCTATATAACCCTCACTCTGTTCCTGTCTGTAAGTTGTTGAGATGCACTCAGGTGCACCGAATCGCAAACATGATCATCATTGGCTATACTTGGTACTAGTACTTTAGCCTGTAGGTTGCTGCTTTCACACAGCGACATGGAGCACTTGGTAATGCATGTTGTGATTTGCAGGTCAGGAACTGGATCTGTGACAGCGCACAGGAGTGTGGCTTCTGTCTGCCTGGCAGTGCATCTTAGGCTTGCAGGATCTCAGTCAATGTGTTGGGAGTTGGCCGCATTTGGACATGACTACGGACTCTCATTCATTTTGGCCATGTGCATGCCTACCATCATCAAGCTGACACGTTGTAAGCATCATCATGGGTCCTGATTCAATGGTCGCAGCCAACCTGCTCTCTATCAACGATGTACATCTTGCACAGCCATGCTTGTGTATAGACATAGTGTACAGAACATGACAGATTGAGATAGATGTGCCAGTCTGGTCAGCAACGCTGCAGGAATGTCATTATAAAATAATTGCAGGAACACTGTGCTAGGCACAAGCCGGAGACCTCCTCTCAAGCCTAGAAATAAAGAACAAAAATATCACACACTGTGTAGAGTTTGTGTTCTGCTTTAGCTTTGTTCAGACAGAGAAGCGGCATTGCACAATGATGTTTGTACAAGTAAGCAGCAGAGGTCCTGAACAGATAATTTGAGACAAATACTTGATGGCATACGGCTTGGTGCGGCTAAGACAAAGTTTGAATAACAGCACAATATCCAATTGCACTTGTATGATGCACATGCACACCATCAGCAAGAGAAGAAGAGCCCACTCCACACCACCAACAACAACACCACCAACAACCCCCAACTTCTACCCACGATGGAGCCTTGCTGCTGACCTTTGGCTGAACACTCTTGCAGACACGGCAATCTCCTCAAATTGGACTCTACTTTTGCCAGCTTGGAATGCTGGCAATCGGCGCCCAATCTCAGCTGGAAGTGTGACAGGGTCACAATTTTTGGGGAAACTGATCAAGATTCCATGGTTCTTGCGGAGCTTTGGCAGATCCATATAGTCCCTCAGCTGCTGTCGATTCTCATCCTTCAGCTTTGAGACATGCTTGCACTCCACAATGACCTTGTCGTTGATGAATAGATCAACCCTGTTAGTCATCTCCATGTCATCAAGTGTGAAGGTAGCAATGTGCACCTCATCTCTCACTTTGAACCCCTTCTTCCTCAATTGCTTCATCAAAGCCTCTTGACCACGCCGTTCTGACTTGATGCTGCATTGCCAGCACAATAAATGCGCTTGATCCACGACTTCTTGACAGATGTCTTCTTCACTGACCTACAATTGCAGTCAGGTTCAGCCAGAGCGGCAACAGACCAACACCAAGTGCAATGCTGACAAAGATGAGTTGTTGAGATGTTGCAAAGTCTCACCTCAGATGTGTCCGGCACAGAAAGAGGCTCTTCGTCACCTTCAACCAACTCTGAGTCTTCACTTGCCATGGCTGATGCAGTGGAACTTTGTAACGCAGCATCAGCACCATCCTACACCACATAGTACCTACTGATGCATACAGCTGATGCCACGCGCAAGGACTCTGTTGGTTACAAGCAAATGATGTTGGAACAGTCCCCAAAGTCACCACGATGGAAAGACTCGTCTCACCGTGCATAGAGTCTCACGCAACTTGACCTTCTTTGCCTGTGGCTGCTCTGCCTGCAACGTGATTGCAACATCAGAGCGGGTTTCTACAATTCCCTGGCAATACTACACTATGATCAACAACTGCCTCACCGAGCTCAGTGCCTTTGGTAACTTGGCCTTCTTTGTCTGCTTGCCACATGGTGACTCTGCCTGCAAGTGAAACGACTTGATTATAGGACTGTGACACATCTTGTGGTCAATGCTGTGTGCAGCATCACAGATACTGCAGAAAATCAAGCAGGGCGCATCAACTTGCTACATCCTCTTGAGCAAAAGAATCTTGGTTTTCAGAGACCTTGAAGTTGCTAGACCACACAAGGTAACATGCAGTGCATCATCTGGGTACCCCTTGATGCAACAACACACCACCACAGCTTACTGCACTGAAGAAGTGGTTCTGGACAGGGCCTTGCATCTGCATACAAGAACCTGCAAGGCCCTGTCCAGAGACTTGTATGCATATGCAACACTCACCGCAAGCTTCCGCAATGTTGTGAGATTTGGTTGTGGTAGTCATCAGCATTGCAGCTCGATGCTGCATTGCATACCTGCACTTTGCTGGTTTTGCTGCTTGAACTGATGGTAGATGCAGCAGGGACATCAGGCGCAGATATTGAGTCCATGTCATCATCGCCATTGTCATCATCGCAACCTGAGAAGTCCTGTACCCAAAGACAATGATGGCTTGACAGCATGCTCCTGCACTTCATGCAAGCTGCAGCATAGGCAATGCGGTATCAAGTCAGTAAACTTGCTAGCTCATGACTGAGGCAAGCCACATGTGAGTGTAGGCTGTGTCCATGTCCAGTTTTTGCTTACTGATCAGCTCACCTGCTCCCAGCGCGACAACACCAGGCATTGCTGCACAAGCTTTGGTGACAGCTGGCCTAGTTGGTTGTCAGCATCTTCACAGTCATCTTCAGTGCCTTCATTGGCATCGTCTTCAGCGTCAAGGTAATCGCATGCCTTACGGGTCCGTTTGATGACTTTAGCATAGAAGATACTGTTGTTCACTAGAGCATAGGGAGATGCAGCCTGTTGCACTATCTCAGTTGCCGCTTCGCTTCTCTTGCTAGTATCTTTGGAGGTTGCTAGTGCATGTGCCACTTGTCCATCCCTGCCAAGGAACTGCTGAGCCAACTTCTTGAAAACCTTTGGAGTCGTCTTGAGTAAAAACGTTGCAGCTCCATTCCTAGAAACCGGTTTCCACTGCTTGGCTTCCTATAAGGAGAGAATATGGTTGCTGCCTCACTAACTTGCATCATTGCCAGCACAGCTTCCACACACACAGCAATGCAAGCCTTACCAATTGGCGCTTCATCTTGGCTGCAGCCTCCTGCCGCTCCTCTGCTCTTGCCACTGCAACTGCCCAGGCAGCCTGCAAGCATTGCAACACATGACAGACAGTCTCAAGGCGACATGCTAAGCTCAAAGCCACCTGAACAACCAGGTGTGAGCAGCATGTGGTGGGAGTGCAATACGTTTGCTGTCTCAGGACATGAAGCTGGCAGCAAGTCACTGAAGCAAGTACTATGTCGTATACTTGTTTGAGAGCTTGTGAACATGCACATGCATATGGAACACGTACACATCTGAAAGCTTCCACGGCTGTCACAATAAGAGGACAGCAGTATCATGGCTAACACCAAATTGTGGTTGTGTCATGCTCTTGTGAAGAGCAACATGTCATGTTGATACGGGCATACTGTTTACTTGTTACCCAGCCATGTTACTGCCCACACGGCAACACTGGTTGGCACTAGGGGGCCAATGATCATACCGTCCAAATCTGCTTTTGATCTTCACAAGCTGCGTCCTGCCAGGCTGTCAGTATGGTCTGCACACATACAGCTTTTGACGTGTTCTTGGCTGATAACTCATACGTTTGCAAGTACTTCGTGAAATCTTCACGCTTGAGGCTGGACAGCAACTCCTCAGGCATTGTGAAGGTTAGCAGGATTTTCTCTACAGGTCCTGCCCTGGCTTTGCGCAATGGAAAAATCCATTTCTGGTAGGGGGTTGGTTGTAGGCGCAACATGGCAGCTTCATCCAGACTTGACAGCAGCTTCTGGGCCTCAGCCTCTGTATGCTGCAGCACACATGTGTCTTGTAAACACTGCACCGGGTATAGTCATGTGCAACATGCAGATGAAAGCATGTAACCACAATATGTGGCTTGCCATGATGTGAAGTTGAGGCCCTGCAACACATCAATATAGGGAGGCCCTTCACGAGAACCAAAGCTATGTCCTGCTTGCCGAGGCTGAACAATTTATTACCTCCTGCCAGTTAGCCTTTCTCAATGTTTGGAACCTGGCTATCGCTTTCCGCTGCACAGAGTCTGCTTCTGCCTACAATCAGAATGTCAGGTAATTATGCAACATAAAATAATCACAGTGTTTATTGCAAATCAGAGAGCAAGCCATTTTTCGCAACATCAGTAAAGTGAAGCCATGTAAAGCGCCGCTTTGCACCATAGATAGCAGACTGCAAAGCGTACGTCTCACCGGCCAGTCCGTCTCATCAGCATCTCTTACATTCCACACTCTGACAATGCTCGAGATGCATGCATTTCTGTCTTGCTGCCAGAACACAGTGCTGGTCTGTGGTAGGCACAGCTTGAAGTACTTCTCCAGGCTAGCAGGATCTGTTTGTTTCAGCCAATGAAGAGGTCCTTCATAGATGTCAATGCTGTTCAGAGGGTCACTGAGTGCATTCACATCATCGCATATCTCCGGCAGCTTTGCAGCCATGGCATGGCCAGCAGCACGCGTCACTGGACACCAGCAGCTACCCTACAGTCGGTGCAAGACAACAGCATGAGAAGAGCCTTTCACAGTCATGATGGTCCCTAGAAATGAAAGCGGATTGACTCTGCTTGGAGAGGACATGATAGCAGCGCGAAAGCTCAAGACTGGCAGATGCTGCATATGTTCAAGCAGCAGATGAACACCTTTTGTGTGCCTTTCAGCTGGTCCCAAGCCTCTTTGGTCAGATGCTTGGTTTTCATACTACAAAAGCCCTGCACAGCAATACCAGTAAGCCAACAGAAACTCAGACAGCTCGCTACTCTTGCTGTAAGACGTCCAGCGGCAATGGTTTGGGCTTACATTTGCCCAGTAGTTGGCTGCAAGCTCGAGCACATCCTCGTCGCTTGTGTCCTCTTCGAGTTGCAAAACCTTGTCCACGGATGGCTTAGGAATCTCAGAGCCGTTGGGCTCACAAGGAACATGCCAAGCATACTCATCAGCGATGTACTGGCGCAGAAGGTTCTTGTCTACGGTAAGTGCACCCAGAAACCTTTTCTTCTGTGGCAGCGTCTTGAGTGCTTCCAAGTTGCTATCAGCAGGCAAGGCGCTGCCGACGGTTTCGGGAGAAAGCCTTACTGTCAAGCGCTTGATGCGACCAACACTCCCCGACGTCATAGCTCGTAGTCTTGAATGCGCCTGTGGCGCGCCGTTGTTTATGTAAGCTCACCCCAGGGTCCGCCCACCGTTTGAAACTATTTCCAGTTTCTATTAAACTTTTACTTCCTTGGCAGGGTGCACGGCGATATTATAGAATCTCGCAGAGACAAACTAATTAATTAGTCTTCGTAGGATTCGCACGGACCTCCAGACCGCGATACTGATTAGCCTTCATATTGCAGCTGAACTGACGTATCGCAGCTGAGCTAAAGTATCACAGCTCAGCTGACAGACTGAGCTAAAAGACTGCTGCCAAGTTGACATATCATGACTGAGCAGACAGATTGCAGCCAAGATGACAGATTGCAAAGGAGCTTGCAGTTCATAGCTGAGCTGATGTCTTGCAGCTGGTCTGTCACAGCAGATGAATTGCATGACAGAATATGCTAGAGCAGATAGATTGCTGCTGAGGTGACAAAATACAGCCGAGCTGACAAAATGCAGCTCAGCTGACCAGCTGCAGCCAAAGCCAACAGATTGCCAAGTCGACCAAAAAGATCAAGTGCAGCTGTCAAATTGCCGCTGAGCTGACAGGCCAAAGCTGGGCTGACAGAGTTCAGGGGTCCTGTATGTGTGCAGCTGGACTCACTGCTTGCTGGCTGGCTGTGTAAAGCTCTGCCGACAGTGTGCGGCTGACAGACCGCACGTCCAAAAAAGCAACACCTGGTTTATGGTGATTACAATCATCACAAAGCCCTCCAACACTTATTGCAAAATATTTGTGAGACTTGCATCGCCCAAAATACTCCCGCTTTGTTGGAATCAATGCTAACGACATAAACTAGTGTAAGGCTAGCTTTAAGGGGAGCCATGGTGAGCTACTGTTGACACATAGATCTGTACCTATAGCAAGGTGGCTTTCAATGTACTGCATTTTGCTGCAACTTTGTGGAGACGAACGTAATTGTCATTCAATGGTCAACGTTCACCACAAAGGTAAGCATGTGATTGTCAGAGCGGAAAGCAATACAGCTATGCTAATACCGGCCTGAATTGCGGTGCAGTGATGTTCCGTTAAGACCACAAGTTCTCATGACAACTCGCGGACCAATAAATATTGGTCCGCGAGTTGAAATTGCTATCTTGACCATGAATCAAAGGTACCTTTATATGCAAAACTAGTAATACTATATACATGCTACTATATACAAAGTGTAGTCCAGGCTGCCAAGTTGACAAAACGTATAATAATTATCAGAAAGGTAACAAACAATCTTCTATATTGCTGAATCTTCTATATTGCTGATTACAGACGATGCATGCTCCTGCTTTTTTACAAGCTCCACGAGATCCCGGCGTTGGTCCTTGTAATGGTTGTTTTCTATGATTTTACCCTCCAAACTGACCTTGCCAACTGACTCTAACACTGGAAGTAAAATCTTTACAACCACCAGCCCTTTGATATCACGTTGAATACATGGTATCAGACTTGGCAATTCCGTTACTTCCATACCATGCATCTTGTCAAACGAGATGACAATATATTGGTGTATGAGAGGCATCAAGGTGTGAAGCCTGTCTTGACGTGTCTTCTTGGCATGCTCTAGCACAGCAATCCGCGCTGCCTCAAAACGCTCCGTCTTCATTTCAGTATCTGCGTTGAAGGCGCAGGCCAGCATTGCCTGCACCTCCTCAGCAAGGAGTGTACTGCCATCTGTCTGCTCAACCCAGTCATCAAACTGCTGTTGCAGTGTTTGCAGGCCATCGGCCCAGGCACGACTGCCCCATGATGTGCATAGCAAGTTTGCTAACACATCACTTACTTCTGGTCCAAGTACATGTGGCATTGGTAACCAGCTGTCCTTCAACAAAGCGAGTAGCTCTGACCTCAGTACTGACACAGTCACAACTTCTGGAGCAGGCCCGAGAACCTTCCTCTTCTGCTCTTGGGTTTGGCGAAGCTCATCCAGCTTTTGCAAGGCAGCTGGCTTCCAAGTTCGGCAAATAAAATGATGGTACAAGGCATCAATTTTGCGAACTAGGCTGTAGAGGCTGAGGTTGTCCCGCACTTCAGCTACAGGGATGTGCTGTTGCGCAATGGTATTTTCAAACCACAGTGCTTCCTCACGATCTACTTCCTCCAGGGTCCAAGCGTCCTCATCACTTCGATTCACAATGGCGATGCAGTCCTGCAGCCCGGTGCCCCTAAGCTCGTCTGACCTGCCGGTGATGCGGTCCAAGACCAGCTCATGGAAGTTCTCTATGTTGACTCTGTCCGTCATGGTCAGAGCAACCACTGTCTGTTCGGCCTTTCCCTTGTCGTGAATCATCCCAAGGGCCTGGACTGCTGTTAATCGCTGAGTTGGCGCAGGGACTACGCATATCACCAGTGTGTTCTGGCGGTCGAGGTACTTGTTGACTAGCTTGACAGTGTCTCTAGCCAGTTGTGCTGGAAAGGACCGGATGCCTGGCAGGTCGATGAAGGTGAAGGTGGGGATGTTTGGCTGCTTGATATCAATGACTAACTCTGTATCAGATATCTCATCAGACGGCAGCTGATTCATGATGGACTCAACCAGCTCAAGGATGCCATCTGTTGTCAAATTGACATGTCTTTCGTTGCCGTATGTGATGGTAACCTCATCCTCACCGGCACCGCTGTTTGCATTTGTGAGCTTCAGCCGGATGGGCATCCTCGTGCACATGCTGCGGTTGCGAGGGAAGACAGGACACTTAGTGATGGCCTCCAGCAAGCTGCTCTTGCCACTGCTCTCTGCTCCTATGACGATCACCTCTGGAAGGTTGAAATCCTTCATATCAACACCATCCAGGCCCTCCAACACTTTTCTGAAGGTGCCAAAGGAGCTGTTTGACAGCTGCTGAAAAATGCTGCGCCCCCTCAACATGGGGCTCTGGCGGCGTGCCGCAGACATGGGCAAAGAGTTGCCCAGCGTTTAGCGCTGTGATGCAGAAGGGAAGTCTCTGCATGACAAACAAGAAATTTACATGGGGTCCACTGTGGTGCAGCCATGTCGCTTACGTGCTGCCGTGCCAAGGAGCTCATGACGGGCATGTTGTGACAGAACGTTGTCTGGGAGCTGAGCAAGACGCACATCAAAATCTCACCTTCCAGGCTGAGGAATTGCTGAAGAATAGATGTTTCCTGGGCTTGCACCTCAACGTACTGGTGTTGAGCACCCGAAATTTGCTTCCAACTTGCAATAATACTGAAGTTGCCTACCCTGAAGCTTAAGTGCGCCAGCAAACCAGCAAGCACTTACAAAGTTGGCAAAAGCCATAGTAAAACCAGCCAGCTTCCTGCATTCACAGCTCACCTCTGTTGACTGTGTCCTTTTGCCAATCTTGAGGCCCTTTTGAGTCAGGATAAAATGGCAGTAGGTGGTGTCCTACAGCACAATAGGAGATGGTAGAAACGTTGCAGCTGTGCGTAGCATAATATTCATCCTTGCTGGTATCTTGGCAGCATCAAGATGAAACACATACAAGCGCAACCCAGGCATAGTTGCCAGGACGGTGGACTAACCAGCAAGAGAACAAAGACTAGTAAGGCTGCTATGCAAGCATAACTGCAATCTCACCCCGCTCACCGGGAGTGATAGTGTGTTCTCGCAACCTCGGAACCACACACTGGACAAGCTGCCAACCTGCAATCGACGACCTTCTTTAAAAACAGGTGGCTTGAGCAGAGCTTCATGCGTTCCTCAGCGCTTGAAAGTGCTCTGCGGCGTCAAAACGCTGCAGCTTGCACAGTGAGTCCAGGACCCACGATGGCTTAACGAAGATAGTTCTTGCCAATTCCCGGGTTGTGGTACCTTACCTGCCCAAATGGTTGCTCGGAGTCGGGAAAACGGAGGAGCCAAGGCACCGACGGCTACCGCTCTGTATGACCAGCACAGTCAGGCGGGCCGCGCCGAAGGAGCACAGAATGGGCTGGCCTGGAGACTATTGTCACCTGGCTTTTGTTCTCGCTAGCAACCTGCAGTGCAGCACTGCCAGTGCTGTTGAAAGCCGTTCGCATACGAGATGCGTGCACGCCCCCCGTGCCTCGAGAGGAAAATGTCGCACTTTGGCACTAAGGCACAAAGCATGGCAGATACAGCGTGCAGAAAGGATAAACGCAAGGTGAATACGGCAAGTGAACATGCAGCAATGCTGTACTAGACTGGGCTTAACTTGTGAGAATCTTGCGGAGCTGCTATTGGCATTGGCCCATTGCCAGTGCTCCAGAAGAAAATTGGACCAGATTTGGTTGGCACAGTGATCATACAGCCGACCATTCATCTGGCGAACGGCTTACATGAGCTGCAGTTGGTTAAACAGTTCTGGTAGAGAAGGAAGCGTGTGGCAGCATTATGGGTCGATACAACTTTGTAGCTGGCAATACATATCGTCATGCTGTGTGGTTATCTCAAGGCAGTCTTGGCGAGAACGACCCTACACAAGGAAACATGACAGGCCGTATGATGAGCCTGCACACTATTAGCTATGCACCTGATTCCTAACTGGTCTCTTCGGGTTCAGCTTGGTTTGTTAAACAACAACAATATTTTGATTGTGCGAAGGTGCAAAGAATGTTGCTGATACCAAGTCTATGAACTCATGTAGACAAACGCGATACAATAGGCTCAAGACATTGTCAGCTTTTGTTGCCCAAGCATTACAGCATGTGATTTCAGAGCAACAGCAGCATTGCATAATAGGTACAGCTACTCAGTACGATTGTTGTCCTTGTTGCTCATCAAGTCACAGTATCAGAGCTGTAGGCTGCAGTAATTCAGCTTCTACCGACAATGCCTAATGATAAGATGAAGCTTGCCCAAAGTACTAGTTGATTCAGCTTGCTTGGTAAACAACTCTACTCAACCTTGGAGACTTTTCTTTTCTTCTCGTGTTGCTGTTGTGCTGAAACAGTGGGTGGTGTGCTTGATGGAGCTGATTGAACAGCCGCTGTCTCAAGATTAAGGGCTATGTCTGCTGGTGGGACTATCAGAGTATGCCTCATCTACACACTGCGTGACTGCCTCATCTTGACACTGTTTATAAGGAGACATCACTGCTGCAGCAGCAGGCAGCTGTGCTGATTGCGTGCCAGGGACGAGTGTGGGTTTACGATGAGCATGTTGATCATGGGACTTAGTGCCGACTGTGAGAGCTCTTTGTGGTTGCGCCCTCCTGAAAGTTTACTTGGTTCTAGCCATGATGCTGATGCCTTTCTCAAGAGTCGCTTGATCACTTCATCGAATTTTCAGGACATGTTCAGAGACAGGGTGCTGGTGCACTGTTCCAGAGGCTGTCTAGGACAACCAATATCACAATATCACCATCATCTATATTGAGCAGCAAGATTGAATAATTTCATTCATTGCTGTGCATTGACAAGAACAATTCTTTCCTGCATCCACTGCCTTGCAATGACTTGTCTGCCGCAACTGCTCACGGGCAACATCTATCTCTAAGTAATTATCATATTCATTGAGAAGGCCATCATTCCCCAAAAAGTTTGTTTTTGGATGCGTACACTATCAAATCTTATATCATTGCAGTATCATCAGAACCTGAAAATGCATGTGCAAAATGGTTGGTTGAGAACTGATATTACAAGTTGTCCTTTGGAACAGAAATTGAAGTCATACACCTCAATGTAACTTTGGGGACCTCTAACCTTGGGGATTACATCATCCAATTTGAAAACCATAGCTTTAGGTTCCTGGTGTCAGCAGTGGTGCCTTCAATTTTCGCTGGCGCAGTCCAGCAGTCTAACTCCAAGTCCAAAGGCGAATGGGCACACCTCTCGCAAGTGTGTTTGCAGGCTGCCACAGATTGCTGTTCTTTGCAGCTGACTGCTGTAGGGTGCGTATGCAAGAGACTGCACTCAAAACAGAGACTTGCTGCTTGCGCAGCCTTTCATGATTTTGCATTCTTGAAATATTGTACACCAACTTGAGCAAGGAAGCAACAGTTGCTGCTGCTCATGTTGGGCTTTGGCTTGGCTACTTGAGAACTTGCCTATTACTGACTTACCCAGGCTTTGCTTTGAGCAGTCATTGCATATGCCTAGAGCTGCCTTGAATTGGCCCAAAGTCACTGTTGTCTCAGCTGTCAAGCTGTCACCATCACCCTTGGCTGTTTTGCCTGCTAGCAACCTTGCTCCTTCCCTCACTTGGTCTCGACTCAGCTGGAAGTGGTCTGCAATGTGTTCCATTAACAGCCTGTTCGGGGGTAGCTCCTGTGCTGAAGAGGGACTCAATCAACTGAGGTAGATGCCGATTTTGTGTGTGCAGATGAACATTCCGCCTGCTCATCGTCATGTGTTTGTCAGTCTTGATCTCCAAGGCTCTTTGAGCAATAGTCGTCTGTACATGGCCAGAGTCGCACTCTTGCCAGGCCAACAAGACAGTATTGATGCTGCCGCTGTTGTTCTGATGCACATCAGTCACAAAGTCTGTATATACCATCAGATGAAGCAGAGATTTGTGAGCTGGAGCAATGAAGTAGATGATCCACAGAGCCAGCAGGATCAGGAGGCAGTCTCCGGTGGACATGACGCACTGGTTGTCCCGGTAGCTGGCGCTGTATGGCAGGGCAACTGCTTGCGCATCATTCAGGTTATGGCAGTAACTGCACACAGCACTGCCTGAAAGGAGTGCCCTCATATAAGGGCCGGCACTCTGACCGCACACACAGACCATGGACATGGCCCACAGACAAAGATAGTGATTACATTGCAAGCCAGGCATGCTCCAACAAGGTTACATTGCTTGTGAGATGCTGTGCAAGATGCTCACTAGGCAGCTTGCAGGGCACGTAACTGAGGGGCATGACATGCATGCCTCAGCAAGGATCATCGAGTGATTCCACGACAGCCCTGCAATGCAGTGATTTACCTGAACCTCTGTTGCCATCCAGTACCACTGTACTGTCCAGTGACGGAATTGCCCAGGTCTTGAAGCGCCTTCACAAACAGTGAGTTAGGAGTGATGTATCTGAACCAGTGGTGAATGGGTGGTAACGTGACGGAATTTGTTGGGTGTCATTGATGTACTTGTTTGGTTGATTGGGAATTGTTCACTTTCCTTTTGCCTGAAAGAGGACAGACTGACTGATGTAGGATTTGTTGTGGAGACTGCTTTGACGAATTATGAGATGACTTTATTGGGGACTAGTTTTGGCTTCTTGGCTGTTTATCTGATGTGGTGTCTGAATGTGGGACTGCTGTGCACACCAACAAATTGCAGAGCTAAAAGGTTGTAGCGGAGGCAAAAGTGTGCAACTGTGCTGAGTGACTGATTGTCAACAACTTGCTGGTTGAGCTGCGGTTTCTGGAACCCCATGCATCACCGTGTTCTTGCTCCTGACATGCTGACTGAGGAACTCTATAGTGGAGTCAAGTGCAGCAACCTGCTGACGGCAGGCGTCCTTGATGGTGCCCTTCCTGGCAATGCTGTTCTGCTCCTGTTCCCTGAACTTCTGGCCAAAGCTGCTCTCCCTGGCATTGATGTCCTGCTCCTCTTCCCTGAACATTTTGCTAAAGCTGAAATCTGCAGCTGCCAGCTGAGACTGTACTTGAGTCCTTGTCTGCTCAAGTGTTGTTATCTTGGCAAGAATGGCTGCCAGCTCTGCTTGTAGCACCTGGACTGTGGCTGCTGCAGTTGGGAGCGTGTCAGCGGAATTCACCGGTAAATCAGCTGTGAATGTTGCATCAGTGGCGATGTCGCCGCTGGCATCCTTGTGAAGCTTCACTGCAGGGGTTGAAGCAGAATGCAGATCCTCGTCACTCGCAGAGCGCTAGAAGCCGCGCGCGCGCTGCCCAAAGGCGCTGGATCCGACGGCTTTCCGGAAAGCCAGCCGAAATGCTTGACTGCGTTGACAGCTGACGCTGACACTGGCTGGGTTATTGGCACTGTAACTCTTCTTAGAAACCTCCTGCGAATCAGGAATACCGCTGCTCGACACTCCGCTTACGAGCCCGGGGCGAGCTTACAGCGTTCCCGAGTCTGGCATGTCCTGCGTGCTTACTAGTTTTGGTCACATGTCTCAAGACCCGTCAACTCGACATGCTGCGCACCCAATGCACCTAGCCAGCCATGCCAATCGAACGCATTCCTCCATTACTCCAACTCACGGAAAATAGTCCTCACTTCACAGTCGGCTGCCTGGTCAAGCCTGTCGTCTGGTCACGGCCTCTCAGTGCCGCCACTGATGGCAAGCTGTTGAATGATCCGCTGTTGGGGCAGCTGGCCATTTGTCTTGGAGGCAAGCTCGAACATTGGGCTATAACATTCTGCTGCTTAAACGGTGCTACATGGGAGCCTTGGTTCACGATGGAGCATCTTGGAGACCCACCAGATCACGCGAAGCTGACCGAGGGGGATTGCACTTTTAGAAAAGGAACCCCAATTCCCTCCGGTGGAGAGATCTACTGCAGCGTATTTGCCTTGGACGAGTTTCAGCAACTGTGCGATGAGGTCGATGAAGTCTACCAGCTGCCTTATAACCACTGTCAGACTTTCGTAACCAAAGTCCACAATGCCTTTACAGAGGCAATGCAAGCGCAGCCACCAGGTACGCAGACACATCGCATTTGTCTGCATGACCCAATTGATGTGATTCTGTATTGCAATTGATTCCTTTTTGAACTAGGTTAAGCTGCTCCAAGATTGCATTAGCTCAGCATCTTGCGGCTGCAGGAGCAAAGACCAGACGCTGATACTGGAGTCAAGATAGGCATTGGGACCAACAACATATAACAGATCAACATGCAATGGATGTGCTGCTTGCGTCACATTTTGCATGTACATGCAGACGGATGACCTGAGGTCATTGACCTCGCAAGAGCTCTGTTATGAAGTTACACCAGGTCCTGGGATGCCTGTAAGCTACAATTGTATACAGCCTAGAATATGCACATGTCATTCCTGTATTGAAGACCCAGCAGGCAATTGATCTGAGTCCTGCCTTTTCCTGCTTGCTTTGAGATGGCCTGATTGTGATTACCGTATGCCTGTGATGCTTCCTATGGAACATGGCGTGCTGTGCTTCAAGTTGGACCCAAAGTATCTGTTTGGAGACTATTCAGCCCGCTCTGCTGTATCAAGGTATTGCCAGCCTCATGCCACAAGTCACTTTATGTTGCATGCATATGGCGCACAAGGCTCGCCCATGCATGATGCAGCACTTGCACTCCAGGACAGGCATGCGCATCACATGCAAGTGTTCTGGTGGACATGACTGCGTCGCCATGGTGTTTGTGTCAAATTGTTGTTTCTTGTGGGCTCCAGAAACCCGTTCATTGCCACTACAGCTGACCACCCTATAAATCTGAATGCAACCATGCTGGGTTGCCAGGCAGTAGCTCATGAGCGTTAGTTTATGCCAATGTAGCTGTTGTTTTTCTGGACTGAAAGTCAGCCTCTGCATTGCCTGACCCAGTGCTGATTGACTACTGGCTTGCATACAGACAGTTGGGGTTTTCTGCGCAGTCATTTTGACACTGCTGGCCCAACAGAAAAACTCCTGTCAAACGTACGATTTTACGAGTGCAAATCCCATTTTGTGTGAATCTGACTAATGAGTAGTGGTGTAATGTAAAGCTCTCCTAGGTGGCACAGACTCTCAATAAACTGCCTTTGGTGCTGTTCACTTTTGTCGAAGTGCTGTATGGATGTGTGTGGGAAGTCTGGTGGTGGGTTGGTGGGAATATCTGTGGAGATTTTGTAATATTGCAATGTTGAGGTGTTTTGGTGCTCTGGCTATCTAGTTGGTGCTCTGATGTGGCTCTAATAACTTCATCGGATTTCCCCTTTTTTGGTGAGTTGCTGATGCGGCTGCGAAGGAATTCCCCCATAAAGCCGCACGGCCCGAGATTCGCAATGTACTGCCAGCCGCATTTGACATCCAGTCATCTTCTGACACCACCGCCGAGCTGTCGGTGGCTGGCCAGCATCGAGGACTCACATGCTGATCATGGCTGCAAGTGATGTCACGGCTTCACAATACGACTGCTGCTGTTAGATAGACACCATCACTTGTCAAGGTGCTGTGCCAGTGCACGAGTTGCATCAATGTGTGACGCGGTACTTGGAACTCGTTGCCACCGAGCATCAAGCTGGCTGGCAACCACAGCTGTACTGATTGGGGGGCCAGAGAACACGTCACAGAGATGATAAAGTTGCCAGTATGTACGCCACATAGGCTGGACCAGACGCTATAGATTTGTAGCAGGACGCCGGCTGGCAGGCATACAATCCATTGTAAGAACTTGCTTGCCTGAGCTGAGCATAGGTGCAACATTGTACCTGAGCAGCGTTCTGAGCAGATGATGTTGTATTAGAGGCGTTGGTGAGGTGACGAGGATATGAAAAGCATAGATGAGAGAGCAATGTTTTGACAAACAGCTTAAATTGTTGCAGTCAATTGCTCAGGTTTCATATTGAACAAAAGGAATCATATGTATATGCATCATCACACACTGATGCACCTTAAAATCACAGGCAAATGATCAAGAACATCGAGAAGGGAGCTTTGCTCAACTTGAAGATGTTGATGGCTGGTGCTTACTCTGCTTCTAGATGCTCACAAAGCAGCCATTGCTGCAGTTGCACTTCACCCACAATCCTTGCCATCCTTGCCAAGGTTCAGTGGCAAGCCGGCAAGGATGGCAAGGGTCTGCAGTACATAAGTGCCAAGGTCAACAACTTAGATGAGGCTGCAATCACGATCATTAATAAACTTGACAACACTGAGGCCTCGGAGGAGCTTGAAAACCTGCTTGAAATAAACCTTGAATGTTGCAGTCCACAACATTGTAGTGTGTTACGTTGTTATGCATTTTGTGTGCTTGGCTGACTGCATGGCCCGTTCATTTAAATTTGATTGTTATTCTTCGTTGCTGATGATCCTTGCCATCTTTGCCAACTTCAAGCCAATCCTTATGCGTAAAGGATGGCAAGGATGGCCTGCAACAACCTCTCAATTTTACTGTTGCTGACCATGTGACGACTTTGGAACAGGTACATAGCGCACACCAAGAGTGAGGGCCACTAAGCAAATGAAGGCAAAGTCAAGGAAATGTTCTGAGCTGCAGCACAGTGCATGGTCGAGTTGGATTTTGTCTTGATATGAATTGTGAGTGAGTTGCAACGTAACAATGGTGAGTGAGTGTCATTCCCCACACAAACCATTCAAACATACACTTGTTTTCTAACCATACAACGTAGCCATTTAATGATTTCAATGACAATTCTTGCCAACCTTCACTTCCAAGGTTGGCAAGGATGGCAAGGAAGCCATGTAAGAATCTGAAGATTTTGCTTGTATTTCAGCAGGTAAGCTTACCATGTGACAACTTGCATTGGCACAGGCACCCAGGGCACAAAAGGTGTGGAGGGCAAGTAAGCTAGGTTTCTCACATATTTGGAGGTTTGGACTGTGAGTTCAGACCAGTCATGGCGACCAGCTGACTCATACCTCCATATGTTGGTTTTCTGGACAAATGAGTCCAAAATGTGAGTTCAGACCAGTGTCGGCATAGCTTGACCTATTTCTCCATCGATTTGTTTCCTGGACAGCCGAGCGCGGTCGTGGGTCATGTTCAAATGTAAATTTGTTTCTTGGACATCTGGTGTGATCTTTACTTTATGATGACAGAAGATCCACCAATCTTTTTTGGATCTTGGGACTGTGAGTCCGGATCAGACATGGCAAATTGCTGACTCACACCTCCATACATTTGTTTCTTGGACATCTGAGTGTGATTGTGCTCACAAGTTTGGAGGTGGGCTGTGAGTCCAAACCAGCCTTGGCGTAGCTTGACTTAAATGTCCAAATTAAATATCCATCGGTTCTTGAGCGCTCAGGAGATTTGGCAGAGGAAGCTAGATGAGATATGGCTCAAGCTAGAGAATAACACTCAGGTCTCCTTTTGTACAGCGCCTTGGAAGTGGCTGGTGAGTCACACAAAGAACAGCAAAGCATGACTTGTCTATATCAGCATCACACTTGATGTGCTGTATACTGATAGGCTTGGTGTGATTGCAGGGGTACACTTATTTATCCAATTACAAAGTGTGTCGTGTCGCTGAAAGACTTGCTGAGGGAAGTGAAACAAAAGCAGTCAAAGGATACATTTGGAACAATCCGAATTGCTTGCAAGGCTTTGTCCAAGATCAGGTGAAAGTGCGTGCCGAAATGAATGTCTCAAGACTGTATTGATTGATGTCTGTGATCTGTGACTTCAACAAGGAATCTCCTTACAGCCGAATTACCAATTCTCCAGCCGCATTTGCATTCGTCTTTCCTTATGTGGAAGCAAACAGTGGCGTTTCAACTCACCTTCCGTTTGAAATTGGCTGAATCGATGGCTAGGAAGCTTATGTCAGCTGAGCTGCACGGTTGCTACGTTTGCTGTCAGATTTAAGATTTTCAGCATAGGTGCACACCTTCCAGCCCGCTGCAGTTTGTCTGCCCGTCTGCATGTTGTTGGCCCGGAGCAATGCAGTCAGCAGTGCTGCACAGTGTCAACTGGTTCGCAGCTCTGCCCTGCACTCTGTCAGTCCAGCTGCAGTCTGTCAGCTCAGCTGTATTAGTTACAGTGTATCTTGTCAGCTGAGCTGCTGCAATGATTGCAGCAGCGCAATCCATCTGCTCTAGCGTATTCTGTTGTGCAGTTAATCTGCTGTAACAGACCAGCTGTCAAGCCTCATCTCAGCTATGAATTGCAAGCGCCTTTGAAATCTGTCAGCTTGGCAGCAGCTGACTGACCATTAACTGACTGTTAACGCAGTCTGTCAGCTCAGCTGCAATACGGCAGCTCAGCTGCAATGTGTCAACTCAGCTGCACCCTATTAGCTCAGATCAAACTCGTCAGCTCAGCTACCAGGTCAGCTGCACCATTTTGGCTCAGCTGTCATATGTCCTCATTTGGACTCTGTCCTCTCGTTGCAATGAACACTGACATCTGGAAAAGACAAAGTAGTGAAGCTTGTAGCAATCACGTTGCCCATTGTTATGCTGATGCTTTACTGCAGATCTTTGCCATCCTTGCCAAGCAAATTTGCAAGTAAGCATCGTCAAGGATAGCAAGGGTCATTAGTGAAATATATGTTGAACTATGGCTGCTTTGTGAGTATTCAGAAGCAGTAAGCAGTTGCCATCAACATCTTCAAGCATGAGCAAAACTCTATGCTTGGGTTTTGCTTGATCATTTGCCTTGTGGATTTAAGGTGCATCAGTGTGTGATGCATGACCCCCAGAGGTCCACCTGGCCTCTGGTAGTTGACAGGTTCTGACACTACAGGTCACATGTCACAAACGAGATGACAAAGGACATGCTAGCTAACGGGTTGCTGCTGACAGCCGAGCTGACAAGTGGCAGCTGAGCTGATAAAGGGGGTTGACACATTGCTCTTGAGCTATGCTGACATTTTGCAGCCGAGTTGACATAATCAAACTGATACTTGAACTGACAGACAGCAGCCGAGCTAACATGTCAAAGCTCAGCTGACAGACCGCAGCCTCAAGGAGACCGATCACGGCTCAGCCAGCAGCTTGCAACTGAGATGGCAAAGTACATCTGAGCTAAGAGGGTGCTGCCAACAGCTGAGCTGACAAGTTATAGCTGAGCTGACAGCAGAGTTGACAAGTGGCACCTGAGCTGACAACATGAGGTTGAGCTGACACATTGCAATTGAGCTGAGCTGACATATGGCAGCCGAGTTGACATAATCCAGCTGAGCTGACACATTGCAATTGAGCTGACAGACTGCACCCATCCGACAGATCATGGCTGAGCAGACACCATGATCATCAGCTGATGATGTAGATATAGTGTCTCATTCAACAGCCACCCTAACCAGCAAATGCCAGTACACCAAGCACCCTGTCGTGCTTGCATTGATGTCATGCGCATCTGAGCGCTGCATTGGAAATGGGCACATACGTTGTGGTTCCAGTACGCATCAGTCACAAGGTCTGTATCATCAAATCTAGCAATGATTGAAGAGCTACACAACATTAAGGGTTTAGGGGTGCATAGCTATTTCATCCACAAATTTGTGAACATGATGTCTCGGTCAGCAACCAGCATATGCAGCAAGTTCCAGTCATAAAGCACTCAGAATAAAGCACTCAGAGTTACTTGTAATGCTTTTACACATCTGAGCGCCTTGCTTTGACTGGGTTTCTCACGGCGCATTCGTTTGACAAGCTGCTGTCCTACAGACGGATCACGATGGGGCCGCATGGACCAAGAGTCACTGCAGATAATCTTGCTGATAGTCACGCCTCAGATGTAGCTACACACCTGAAGCCATGACAGCAGCAGCACACCCAAACCTCTCGTACACATGTATGTGCTTGGGCACCCATAGGGACCTTGCAAAACTCAAGCTTATCAGTGCACCCTGCAATTGCTGATGGTGAGGCTGTGGCCAAATCTGGTTCACACACCTGCAGATCCATGACAGTATGAGGCTGAGCTTACGGGTTACGATTGAGCCAAGGGATTGCAGCTGAGCATCCTAAGCTGAGCTTGCAAATCTCAGAGGAGCTGACAATCTGCCAATGAGCTGACACTTTGCAGCCCAGCTGACAATTGCAATATGCTGAGACAGCACACTGCGGCCGAGCTGACATTTTGCAGCTGATAGATGACAGCGGAGCTGACATGACCACTATCTGTACCATTTCAAGGATGATGGTGGAACATGATGGCAACGACATTTTCATAAGACAGCGTCCTGAGCTAGTAGGTATATGACTTCAAGTGTGTCAAGCCATCTCGAGACGGCTTTCATGAGCCAAAATGCTCGCAAGCACTCATATGTGCATGCGTTGGTTTTATGCACATCTGAGCTGCACTAGAGATGCTGTGGTTCCAGTGCACATCAGTCACGTGCTTGCTAACGTCGCAATGCATCACATATGTTCTGCTGGGAGACCCTCCACCTTGGGGCAACAATCTGCACCCAATCTTGCAACTATTAAACATTTAAATATTTAGTTTTTTCTGGTTTACCAAAATAAGCTGCCAAAGATTTTTAATGTTGCTTGTGAATCGAGGCAGTTTCGAAATCCTGATTTTTTTAAAATATTGAATAATTCTAAAAATTTAAGACCTTCACATGGAAGATCACATGGTGTGACCGACGTGAGGAATCAGCACCAAGATGTATGTCCTGCTTTGGAACCGCTGAGGCAGTAGTACGCACCATTGTTTTCCGTAGACATTGACACTATGAGGCCTTTCTTTAGACAAAAGGATCACATACAAGTTTTCAACTTTATTCTAGATCGTCTTGATTTTCCAAGCATATGATCAGGTTTCTATGACAAATGTGATCAGACTTGTTGGCTGGCCAAAGCGTTGTCATCTCTCTCCCTCTCTGCCCAATTCCCCTAAAGAAGTGTAGATTTGATCTGAGCTACGCTAACAACCGAGCCCACTGACTGTCAAATAGGTGTGGAAGGCTTGTTTGACCAAGCAAGTTTGGCTAGCAGGCAACGCTCAGCTGACTGAGCCAATCACCAAGGCTTCGACTTGAATGCAGTGTCATGCAAAGCCTTGCCCTTCAGAATGCATGTCCAGAGAGCGCTTATGCATTGATATCAGAAACAGATACGCACAGCATCAATGCAGGCACATGGTGCTGCGTATGATGGCTGCTGATGGTGACAACATGGTCAGAAGAAAACATCAGTTGATGGAATATGCTGCGTATCCCAGATCATCAATGACTGCATCATCTGGTGATACAAATAGACATTGTGATTGAGGTGCATTTCTACCACAGCATGTGTGCACAGTTCCAGTACAGCGCTCAGATGTGCATAGTAACACAATGCCAAGGTGGTTGATTTAGTTGGGTCACATGCACACAACCTGTGACTGCTGACTGAAACATCTTTCAGTGTGGGTGCATGGCAAAAGGCAAGACAAGTGGTGAGGCAGATTACCCAGCAAAGAGCGCCGAAGCAATTGTCACAGTATAAGACAGAGAAGTGCAGCTTGTCAAGCCTGAGATGCTATGTAGCATTGTTGCAACTAGATAGCATGCTGAGCCATCATATGACTATGCCAGAGCTTTGCTAGTGATGTACATTACAGGACACAGCATGCTGCACGCGAAAGGAAATGCACTGCCTGATACGATACACCCAGGCCTCAGCACTGGACGAGGCCTAGGAGACGGCTATACATTGCAGGATCATTAATGCACGCCGCTTGTCCATAAGAACGCGAGTATTGCAGAAAGTATGCAACTAGTGCGCCTGTAAGCATGTAAAGTGCCAAAGAGAAAATTCAATGCAATCTGCAATCTGCTCGAGAGGAGAATGAGAGGAGAATGCAGGTGCGGTCACCTCGCCTGCAAGCAAGTAATATGTGATGGTGGCAAGTGTGGAACACGGTGTTGTGCTGAGTAAGACCTGTGCTGGGTTTTGTAGTGTTGTAAACGAGGGCAAGAGACAGCGAGTGGAAATGACATCAACACGCGGAAGGAAAAAGCGTTGGGAAACAGAGAAGAAGTCGCCGACTCGCATCATCAAACGAGATCAAACTAGAGTCCTAGGCGGGAAGCACCAGCAGTGTTTCACCACCAACGTGGCGCCATTTTGGAAGGTGATGTGACGTTCATCGCCCGCCTTTTGAACACAGCAAACTCACCGCGACTCACCCGATCAGCGGAGTAGTTGCCGGCCGTGTCAGGAGATTCGATCAGCTATCTGTGGTGATAGCCAGTTGCGTGGCGCAGGTAATACCTCATTGAGACTTTGCTACTGGTATCTCGTGACAGATGCTATACAATCGTCAGTGCTGCCTGGTGTTCGGGTTTACTGGAATTTTGACACTCACAGCAATCTTGCTCTGCATGCAGGATGACGTTTGGCAAAGATGTCTTCAAGGAAGTAGCGAAGGCGGCAAATGCTTGCGTTCCAGGCCGTGGACGCTGCCAAGCTATACTTGACTCCGGCAAGCGCTGTACCAATTCGGCAGCCGAGGGTTGCGCCTATTGCTGGCAGCACCGCTGATCTCGTTTGTTGGGGAGGTATTGGCCTAGCTGAGCAAGAAGAGTAACGATGCCGAGCTGTTCGTGACTCCTGCCAAAGCTGTATACCAGGCTTGTGCTTATGATTATTGTTGTTGGCATGACCAATAAAACTGAAGATTTGAGAGACAGCGCTGAGACTGCGCTTTTATCGGCCTTGCTTTGCGGCACCAGTGTTTGAAATGTATCAAGTCCGCACACTACCGTCTAAACATGCCACCTGTAAATGGCCACCTACAGCTCAGCCGAGGCAATGCAGCTGAGATGACAACGTTCATCTGACACGGTGCAGCTGAGCTGACAGCTGAGTTGACAAGTTGCAAACGAGCAGCGAGCAGCTGAGCTGACGTATCACAGCTGAAAACAACTTCAAACCACACAGAAAATGATAGAATTCAACTGCTGTTTCTTGTGATATATTTAGAACACAACACACATATTGGTGGTACAGCATACTGCAACTTTTGAGATGGTGTCAAACAACATTCGCACCGTTCACAACGCTATAAATTAGTCTGCAGCACACCTTGATCTACTTGCTTGGCCGCAAGTGGGTGCAATTGCTGTCAGTAGACACATGCTACAAGTTCCAAAGCAACAAGTACCCAGTTGTGCTTGCATTGATGCTATGCGCATGTGAGCACTACACTGCAAATGTGTACACCAGGTCGCGCCTGGCATTGAGTCTTCTTGTGGCACTCTTCGCTTGTTGCACAAGCTGGGTCGCTGAGACAAAGTCTTATTGCATGCAGCCAAGCTGGCAGATTACAGCCAAGCTCACAAGACCGGCCCAACTATTGCAGCTGGGCTGAGGTTTGTGATGGCCACCTCCCACCCTTGGTGAATGTCTTTGCTCTTTCATCGTGGGATGGTTGTATATGCCTCGCAAAATCAAGGCTGCGTACATATGTGCTTGTTTGGACAGGATGTTTGTGATGCTGTGAATGCAATGGACAGTGCCAGGCATGCACCCTGCTTCCATGAATGGCTACAAGGGATACCGCCCAGTTCTTTGGAGGTAGCATGATGTTCAGTCTTGGCAGACGCTCTAGACACACCCATGACTGTGCCTTGGGAGTCACAGGCAGCTCAGCAGCCATGGTATGCAAGTAAGAGAAGCCAACAATGCCAATGCCATTGTTACTACTTTTCAATGGTCCATCTGCTGAGCAACATTATGGCCTGAACTCAAATAGCTTGTTGGCTGTTTCCTGCATGCTTCTGCTGAGACCAAAAAATATCGTAATCAGTCTAGATCTATTGGAATTGGCAGCTGCAGTGACCTGGCACAGCTCTTGGACTACTGCCTGCTAGCATAACAGCAGCAACTTGACTACACTTGGCACCGCCCCCTAACAGCGCAGCTTCCCAGACTATATGACAAGAAACATCGAGCTGAGCAACATTGTGTGCAAGAAAACATGATAGCACATGATGCATGATGTGCATGATGTGCTATGATCATGATATACCGTGATATAGCAGGCAAATTGCCGTGAGCTGGCAAAAGACAGCTGGACTGGTAGAGTTGCAGAGCTGATAGGTCGCAGCTGGGCTGAGCATGTGCAGCTGAGCTGACAAGGCGCACTGGTTTGGAATTGCTGCAGCCAAACGGACAGTCTGCAAATGAGCTTGAGAATTGTCCTGACATATTGCAGCGGAGCTTATGACACTGCAGCTGGGCTTTCAAGATAGAGCTTTGTGCATGCAGCCGAGCAAACAGGTGACAGCCAAGCTGAAAGAGCGCTCACATGTCAACTTGACTGTCAACTGCATGTCAGCTCGCCTGCATATATGAATCATGGCAGCTGCGCTTGTTATGCCACAAAGCCTGAAGTTCTTTCTGGCTGTTGCTTCTCTGGGCACTAAGGCCGCTGGCTTGCTTTAAATTTGTGTGTCAGCTTGGCAGTAAATCTGTGTGTGCCGTGTGGCACCTAGCTGACTCTTTTGTGCACACATGTGTCAGGGCGGATGCAACCAAATGGATACACAATTCTTCATGATATTGGTCAAACAGTGTGTGGGACATGATTGTACGATCCAGCTTAGACGCAACCAAACAACTTGTTGCTGGCCAAATTGTGAGCACCAACATGACTGCAAGGCCTCAAGATATATTAGTGGCACCTCAACTGACACTTAAAAGTCACAACCATGTGTTTGGCTAGGCCTGCCGTATGCATCATGCAATGTCAGCTTAGCTACCATTTGTCTCCCAGTTCTGGACCATGTGAGCTGTCTGACTTCACATTGTGCAAGACAGACTAAAGCTCAGCCAAAATGATGCAACTGAGATGCCAGGTTTCATCTGAGCTGACACTTTTCAGCTGAGCTGACAGCTGAGTTGATAAGTCGCAACTGAGCTGACAGACTGCAGCGGACAGAGGAGACAGACAGCAGCTAAGCCAACATGCTGTGCACTCCATTTCACCAATTACTGCTTCATCTGATGATACATACGGATGTTGTAATGTGACTGATGTACATTGGGACAACAGCATACAACATCATCAATTGATGGTGCACTATGTTGCGTACTCCATTACCTGTGCTGCTTGCAGATGTGCATAATATCAATGCATGCGCATTTGAGTGCATGTTTCCTCATCGAAAATATGTATTACAGAAGCACATTCAGCATGCATTAGTGCCAGCATTTGTCATCCTGAGTTGATGATGGTGTATGAGGCATGTTGAACGCACTGTGCCTTGGTGCCAGCAACTTGACCTTGGCAACTTCAGTTGAGCTGACAGCAGAGTGGGCGAGTGGCAGTGAGCTGAGAAATTGCAGCTGAGCTAACATTTGATTGTTGAGTTTCAATACCACAGCCAAGCTGACAAAAGATAGTTGAGCTGACAGACTGCAACTTATGGGACAGAGTCAAAAAGAGGAGACAAAGTGTAGCTCAGCCAACATGTTGCAGCTGAGATGACAAGTTTCATTTGACCAACAGGGTGCAGCTGAGCTGACATGTCGCAGCTGACCTGACAGCTGAGCTGACGAATTGCAACTGAGACTTCAGGTTACAGCTGAGCTGACAGACTGAGCTAACAGACTGCTGCCAAGCTGAAACATCATGACTGAGCAGACAGATTGCAGCTGAGATGACAGACTGCAAAGGACCTTGCACTTTACAGCTCAGCTGATGTTTTTGCAGCTGGTCTGTCACAGCAGATGAATTGCACGACAGAATACACTAGAGTAGATGGATTGCAGCTGAGCTTACAAAAGATAGCTGAGCTGACCGACTGCCGCTGGACTGATATAGTGCAGGGCAGAGCTGCAAAGGAGGCCAAGCCATCTGGTTGCAGACGGGCTGAAGACTCCAGCGGGGCTGAAAGGTGTGCACCTGAGCTGACAGTTTTGAGTTGACTGGGACCGTGGCAGCAGCTGAGCTGACAAACTGCAGCTGAGCTGATTGTTTGCAGCCAAAGCCGGCAGATTGCAAAGTGGAAGTTTCATGTACTTTGTGAGCCATGTCTTGCGGTCATGCTGGAAGACCAATTACCCACAATCTTATGAGGATCTGTACAGAAGGCAACGCCCACATCTCACCGAGCAAGGGGATGCTGTTGTTGCCTGTATCATCGCCCTTGACCTCTGGTGATACAGCAATGTTTTACATATTGATGGTAGCTGTCATATTGAGCAACAGGGCTGAATATGTTGTGCTGCAACTGCTGGTGTCGTGTTTGAATCAATGGAAGTCCAGTGATGTCATATCCTGTTGTTGGTCAGGCTTGATGAGGCATTGACATTTTCTTGAAAACATCCCAAGATATTCGACAAGTCAACAAACATGATAACTGTTCGATTCGACCATTTGGGTATATCAACGTCAGCAATTTTGTCCGATCTTTTTTTGATATTATAAACAAGCTGGATATTCAACTTTTTTATGTAGTATATCGTGCACAATCAAATGTCCATCTGCACTAATTTTTCGTCCATCATATCCCAAATCCACTACTGCTATCCTGTTTGTTGAAAGTGAATTGCTATGCATGTTCATGGTTGATATGTTGGAAGCATCTCAAGATATTCATTTTATAAAGGATGTTTGTCATTGTTCGATTCTACACTTCCGCTATATCAACGTCAGCAGTTTTTGTCCAATCTTTTTTTTGACATCAAAAAAGATTCAAAATCCACTACCGCTATACTGTTGAAAGTGAATTGCTATCGATCCTGTGTTTGAAAGCATCGCAAGATAGTCAATTATGAAAAGTAATGGTAACTGTTTGATTGACCCATATGGCTATATCAAGATCGACAGTTGTGCGCCTTTGTGAGACATGTCGTTCGTCCATGCTGGAAGAGCATTCATCCAGAAGTGACCAAATGCTCATGAGGCAACGCCCATGTATGGCTGAAGACTGCTGTTTGTGCTGCTATGCAACTTGACATGGGGTGGTGCCACAAAAATGCTCAAGAGTCACATGCACTATCTTGGTCTCCAGCCAGAAGATACCAAACACTTGATGGGTTCCTTTAAAAGAATGTGTGCCGCGTGCGTTCTGCCAAAACAAGCTGGTCTCAGCATTCTTCAAGAATTCCATGATCGAAAGTATGATTGTACTGCAGATATAGCATTTTTATTCCAGGTGTATTTGAGGGATTAATGTTGAAAAGAAGATTGTTCCATGTGTGAAATCTTTCATGGCTCAAGCTAAACACAAATTTGATTTCGGTCCAAACGTTTTTGGGAAAAACTTTCGAATCGAATGTTATACATTGGTTTTAGCACTTGCCAAATATGCAATCAAAAGTCGTCCTCTTGTGACCTGTCCCTGATCTGCTTCTGTTATAGCTATTTTGACGAGTCAATCATGATGGACACTTCAGCATTAAACATAAAGGCATGAGAATGTAGCCAATTGAGTGCATGAACCAGTTCAACCGTGATACATGTTTGCGCCGCAATACATTGTACATTCAAGACATTTAGGCGACTCTGCTGGTAATGAACAACAAATGACAGCTTGCCTTCACGTCGCCCTTCGTGATCATTGTCCAAAAAAAAGCACTCTGGTATTCCATGAGGACCACTAGCTTGTAACGGCCCCGTACACACTTGGAGGCCCTCTACAGTATGTTAGAGCATGTGTACTTACCTTGCATAGCAACACTGAGCATGTCGCGGCGCTCCATTAATTTGTTTCTCGGCCATCTCAGCGTGATTGTTATAACATATTTAGATGTGTGCATCTTTGGACAGTGGTTGCAAACCAGCAATGGCCAATAGCCGACTCATACCTCCGTTAGATGACGCTCACATGTGTATAGGTGTGAATTGTCCAGACCAGTCTTGGCATAGCTTGACTTGTATCTGCATCTGTTTGTCTCTTGGACGTCTCAGCGTGGTCCTTGAAACATGGCCAACAGCTGACTCGTACCTCCATCTGTTTGTCTTCTGGACATTTTGGACATGGTGTGATTGTTAGATCATGCTCACATGTTTATATAACCCAAATATGTAGATCATCCAAATATGTCTGGACTAAGAACTCATAACAAATATGAGTTCTTAGTCCAGACAAGACTGGCATAGCTTGACTTATACCTCCATGTGGTTGTTTCTTGGACATCTGAGTGTGATTGTGAAAGAACGCTCACATGTTCGAGTTTGGATTTTGAGTCCAGACAAGCGTTTGGCAAAGTCCGATATGGCTATATGCTGAAAAAGCAAACAAGCAACAATTACCGCCGGACATTGCTTCAAGAGCTGCCTTTGATGCAGGACGTCACTAGAGCTGTGATACCAGCATCTAAGGAGGAAGCTAAGTTTCTAAGCAGCACTACTGCTCATGATGCAAGCCTATCCTGTGACTTGTTTCATTGTGCCTACTCATCTGACAGGCAAACTCGCTTCAAAGATGTGCAAAGCTTCCTATCTGGTGCATCATGATGGGTTGCATTGCACTTGCTCTAAAGATATAGACAATTGATTACGACATTATGTTTTTCACTATATTGCACAACACAACGGTTCAAACCAGCTTACAGTGATGTTTCATTTTTATCTCAAAAGTCACACGGCTTGCTGCTCATCTTGATGACAGCAAAAGATAAAGTACGCTCAGCAAATGTGCTTGGCCTGGTTTGTCCATGTTAAGTGTCTGTGCAGTTAATGTTTGAAAGCAACCTTTATTGAGTGCTTGAGTGTATTAGAAGCTCTCTTTTTGGGTACAAAATGCAAACCCAGTGGGAGCACCTGTTCCAGGCTTCCATGCACGACACACTGTAGGAGGA
>JAABUH010000909.1_pt1 | contig 37835 bp, 65 predicted proteins | sample 5559121 | NCBI WGS metagenome assembly JAABUH01 (sample SAMN10711871, study PRJNA513364) | rock metagenome | isolation source: Antarctica rocks | place: Antarctica: Victoria Land, Battleship Promontory nord | collected 2015-12-28
TGCGCGCGCAGCGCGAGACCTTCGCGTCGGCCGCCGCCGCCGCCGTGGCCGCCGTAGACGCCGAGGCGTCCGCCGGCGCGGGCGGCGCGTCGCCGTCGGCCGGCGATGGCGCTGCGGGCCCGACGCGCAGCGGCAGCCCGGGCACGCCAGCCGCGCGGCGCGGCGAGCGGATCCCCCACTTGACAAGCGTGGCCGAGCGGCCCAGCTGCGAGGCGCAGCCCGAGGCCGCTGCGACGCTGCCGAGCGCCACCTCTGCGCCGGCAGACCCGGAGCGCGCGCAGGCGAGCGCAGCCAGCGCGCACGGCGAAGCAGGCGAGCCGCGCGGCAGCGGCGAGCCCGCAGCAGCGCCCGCGGAGGTTGGTCATCCAGGCGCTGAGGGCGAGCGCGCGCACGGGCCAGCACGCTCGCCCAGCCCGCACGTGGCCACCGAAAGCGGCGGGCCTTCAACTGGGACAGCAGGCGGCCCGAGCGAAGGCTTCAGGAATACACAGACCGGGCCTGGCCGCAACGGGGCGTCGGGCGCGCACGCGCCCGACCAGGCTCCGCACGCGGCAGCGCCCGTGGGCACGGGACCAACGGCGAGCAGCGCCGCAGCCGCCCCGGCTGTCGCGCTGTTCCCGGTGAGCGCCGATGCGAGCATGCTGGCGCGCGGGCGCGACGCCAGCGCGCATGTGGACTCCGGGCCCAGCTGCGGCCCTGCCCGCGCCACCATGCCGTTGGGCGCCGGGGCCGACCTGCCTGCACAGCATGCTGCATGCGGGCGCTGACAGCAGAGCGGAGATGGTGACATGGCATGGCGCGGAAGGTGGTAGCTCACGGGCGGGAGCGTGCGATATGAAATGCAAGTGCGTGGCTGATAAGCACAAATTTTTTTTTTGCGTCATCTGCGGTAGGAAAGCTGGCCCACTCAGCACTGCAAGCAGTACATGCTCCCTGTGTCAAATTGCTAGGGTCCTGTGCTAAACTGATGGGGTTGTGCAGGCTTGCGCACATTGAGCAGGCTAAAGCAGCCCTGGTCCGGGTGTTCAGTTGGGCCACACTGCTGTTGTGGGATCTGACCGTTGCCATTCCAATTTGTTTGTTTGATGGGCGTAACACTGGTTCCCATCTTCAGACGGCCCACGACATTTTGCATGGAGGAGTTGGTCCTGGCCACAATCTGTTGAACGAGCGCAAGCAAAATTTCTGTGTCAGCTGTTGACGCTGTGTTAGTAGGTGTGACCATCACGAGGCCATGTCTTGGTGTGTTAACTGGCTTTCGTGATACAATGCCTTCTGGATAGATGGTACAAGAACTGCAGGCGCACAACAGCGCATTTGCTACGACAATGTAAGCTTGCGTCATACGATGTACTGGCGGCGCATGTGCAGAGCATATGTCCGCATGATGCCGGCTTCTGCATGATGCGCGGCACACAGGGACACTGCACTCCCGATACATGGTTGATGTTTTTTATGCATTGTATCTGCATTATTATGCGCTGACGCGACACGCCCCTCAACCTGGCAAGCACATAACGTTTGCATGCAAGCAGCTCTGGCTTGCGAGCGCATGCACCAAGAGCGCTCTGCAAGGCCACGCCCGCTTGCCTTGCTAACAATATATAATGCATGCAATCCACACATACCGATCCAACAAGCATGTGACCGCAAAACGAAGCTGAAAAGGTGTATAGTGAATCTTAGCCAGGTCGTTGAAGACAACACAACTGTGCAGACAGTATGTTCTGTTCACTCCAAAGCAAAGCACGCGCTTGACAGTTGACAGTCACACACAGCCAACATGCAAGGCGCTCCGCACGACCCTTCTAAGCGATTCCTGTAGCTGAGCACATGGTTATGACAGGCACTGCACAGCGTTTTGGCAAGGCCGGCTGCTTTGCTCCTGACCAGCGCTGGGGAGCAGCAAAGACGGTGCGTCTCAGCTGGGCTTGCACACGAGCAGCGCTGCTCAGCTTGCAGCCTTCTTGGCTTGCGCACGCGTCTGCACGTGGGATGAGCTCGGTGCGTCGGGAGCGCCTGCTGCTTCGTCGCTCGCTTCCTCGTCCTCCTCCTCCTCCTCCTCCTCCTCCTCCTCCTCCTCCTCCTCCTCCGCCGCTCCGTCTTCGCCGCCCTCGCTCACCTTGGTCAGCTCGCTGCCCTTCTTCAGCACAGGGTTTGAAGCGCCCTCAATCTTGTACGCCGGGTTGTCGGGCGTCGCATTGCGCGTGATTGTCTTGCCTTTGCTCTCGATGTGCGCCTTGCCCTCCTCCTGCTTGGCCACAACCTGCGCAGCCCCGCCAAAAGTTATGCGGAGGGGGTGCAGTACAGCAACAAGCAGGCCAACCTCAGTGCTCCGCTCAGGCTGTACGCTGGCCCTGTCCTGCCCGCAGCGGACTCACCTCCCCGCTGATATGCTTTGACCCGCCCCACTTCCACTCCACCTCGTCGCCGACCTTGATGTCTGCGGGGTCAGTCATCGCGCAGAGCTGGCCCCTGCCTGCGGACGGCTTTGCTGGGTGGCCACGGAAAGAGGAGGAACTCGAGAGCCGTTGCACAGCAGGCAGGCAGAGAACGGAGCGCATTGGCGAGGTCCACGACCGACCTCGGACCCGAATTCATACATGCCAGGGTAACAACCTGACTAATAAACCCTCCTCATTGGCTAACAGCAGTTTTCTGTATATTGTAAGGCCTGTCGTGGTATAACGCAGTGCCCCTCCGCGTCACTGAGTGCCAGCCACAAGAGCACCACCATGCCGAGCCTGCACATGTGCATGCTGGCACCTATGCGCGCCCATGGTGCACGTTTGAGTTGTCATGGTTGTTCAGGATGTTGTTGCTGACTGTAGGCACCACCAGCTTGAAGCAACATGGCGAAGCAAGCCGCGGCGAAGCATGTTTTTTCTGTCAGCGCACCGGTCAATGCCGCCCCGGCACACGTGTTCGACGCGCTGAGCTGCGCCAGCAACTTTGAAGCGCTCTTCTCCGCTGTGCAAGACCTGTCGCCGCAGGCCAGCGGAGGTTTTGGTGGCCGCGCGTCCGCGCTGTTCCTGCGCGAAGACGTCACCCTCAAGGTCGTCCTCACACAGGTAACGCTTGTGCTCGCTGGGACTAGGCTGCATGGCCCCCGGCAGGAAGTGGGATTGCCTGTACCAGCAGGCATGACAACATCTCCATTAATGCAACGTGGTGTCCCTACCCACCTGTGCATGCCATGACACTAACTGCGTTATGACGCGGCAGGCGCCCGAGCGCTTCGTCATACACCTCACTGATGAGTACAGCCTGGTCGTGTACGATTTCAGCATCGCCGCGGCTGGCGCGGGCAGCAACGTCGCCTGCTGCGTGGAGTGCTGCACATGCTCCGGAGAGGGCGACGCGTGGCCCAGCGAGCGGCTGGCGCGCATGGTGGAGCGTCAGGACGGGCTGATTGCGCAGCGGCTCAAAGGCTCTGTGGAGCGCGCAGCCGCGGCGGAGACTTGCACAGTCTCCGTGTGCTAGCGGGCGGTCCAGGGGCATGTGCACCCGGCTCCGGCAGCTGGCTCCTGCGCCAATTCTGTGCATGCAAGCACTCACTGAGTCTTACTAACAAAGGCAGGCGGTGCATAATACGTTTCTCTGCATCGTATAAAGACCCATGGTTGGGATGCCCAGCCCGGTTTGTATCACCAACCCTGCGCTTTGAGGCTGGGACCAGAGCTCGTGGGTGCTGCCGGGTGCTGCTGAGCGCATGCTGCATTTTTGTTGCAAGTTTAATCGTGTGGTTCACTTCCGCACTGCCTGTAGGAGCGGTTTGTTCAAGGCCTGAGCGCCTCATTTTTCCCCAAGACCTCTGTTCACAGGCACGATATCTGCAGGGCTGCAGCGCAGCCTGTACTTGCCGGGGCGAGCGTGACCTTTGTTGCAGCACCACAGCTGTTGCTTGTACATTATGCGAGCGTGGCGCTCAGTGCTGGTGGAGCTTGCATGGCCACTTGCTCATTTGGATGGATGTGTTGCATCTATATATTTGTGCACAATGTGACCATTGCTTTCTTTGGAGAAGGCAAAACACCTAGCGTGCCGCGTCAGGCCACCTACGTGCTTAGCAGGGTACGCTGCAGCGCATCTGCAGTCCATGCAGGCCTCTGTAACTAAGTCAAACCGTGGCGTGCCAACCGCAAATGCGTATTTCGCAGATACTGGTGGCGTGACACCCCGATGTCAGACCAGTCTATCAAAGAATGGTGTGCAACAGACCAGACAGCAATGACAGCCACGCTAGGCACTTAGCACGTGACTGTGATCAGTGGGGACTACCGAAATCGAGCCTGTACCTGACAGTGACTACATTGTAGGTGTCACCACACGTGCCTACACAGCGAGGACTATCACCCGTTGTGGAGTGCTTGCGCGCAGTATACTCGAAGTGCTTGCGCAACACATATTCAGACATATTTGGGTAGAGGCCTACCCAGAAGGCGCTCATTAAAAAATTAGCATTCCTTGCGTGCGACCGGCACACCAACAGCAGCGGGCGCCCGCCGCTACGCCGGCACGGGCGCGGCCGCGCGCGCCGCGTCCGCCGCCGCCTGCTTGCGCGCGCGCCACTTGTTGTGCTGGAAGACGCGGAAGAAGCCGCCGCGCTCGTTGCGCTCCTGCCGCCTGCGCGCGCCGCAGCGCCCGCTGCAGCGCCTCGCCCGCGGCGCGGCCTGCCTCGTCGGCGGCCTTCTCACAGCTTCCCCGTCTGCCATGCTGTTGCACGAAGCAGCTGCAGCCGCCATGGGCGGCTGAAACCGCCACACCCGCTGACAAGACTTGCGCTGGCGAGACAGACGGCGGCTCCCGTCCTCGGCATAAGAGCTCGCCCGAATGTTGCGTGACATGAGAGTCCAGAGAGGCGCAAAGCCAGGCAGAGAGAGCGTGGGAAACGGGGCAGGCGCACCTGATCACGGCGCCGCCAGGGCCGCGCAGCTCCACCGCCACCGCGTCGGCGCCCCCGCGCGCGCCCGCGCACGCCACCGCCCGGCCGCCCGCGTCCATCAGCACCACCTCCTCAGACGCGTCTGCGCGCCAGGTTAGGGTAGGGTACTCTGTCCCGGTCAGCTGAGCGGCACAGCCTTCCTCCAGCACAAAGCCAGATCATGCCGCCCGTGTCTGGCCGCACCACAACCTAGTCCGAGCCCATCGTCCAAGTGCCGCCCCGCATCACGCCCGCGCAGCCAGCGCCGCCGGGCGCGCATGGCCCTGCGCGAGTCTCGCCGGCACCTCTGCCATGTGACCGGTGTGGCGATGCCGCCCGGCCCCACAGGTCAGCCCGTGGCAGGCGCGCCGCCAGGCCCGGCCCCGCACCCATGCCCATGAAGACGACGCCGATCGGCGCGCGCATGGCCGCATCGTACTCAACCAGCAGCGGCCCCTGCCGCGCCAGCAGGCAGTTGCCGCCGCCCGCCCACCAGCGCGCGCCCGCCCCAGGCCCCGCCCACTCCGGCTCCGCGGCTGCGCCAGCGCCGCCCGCCGCGGTCGCCGCGCGCGCGGGCCCGGCGCCGTCGGCCGCCAGGTCGCACCTCAGCTGGCTGCACAGCCAGCCGCCCTGCGCCTGCGCGGCAGCGCCAGGCGCGCCTCGCTCTTATCCCATGGCCTGCTGCTTGCGCGCGGCCTGGCAGCCGCGGCGCCCTGCAGCGGGCGCCTGCTTGAAGCCCCAGACATCCACCAGCACCCTACCCACCTGCGCGCAGTGGCGGCCCCGCACACTGGCCTTGGCACGGCGACCCTGTCATGTATCTGCCGTGCCAGCGCCGTCAGAAGAGAGAGCACCCTTGTGCAGAACCTGGAGGTGCGCGCGCGGGGGGAGGGGCGCGCCTGCGGCTCCCGCAGCAGCTGGTGCGGCGGCGGGAGCGGGTGCGGTGGCGGCGCGTCGGCCCATGCGCCCGCCAGGTCCAGGCGCAGCGAGCCCAGGTCGTGGTCGAGCGTGTACAGCCGAAAGCCGCCCGCGTCGCCTGCGGGCGCCCGGCAGGGCGCGCGTCAGGCAGGCGGGCCGCCTGGCGCGGGTCGCGGCCGAGCGTGTGCCGCCGGTAGCGGCCTGCAGTGGGTGCGCGTTAGGGGATGTGTGGGTCTCACCGGCCCACCACGCTGCCAAGCGGGAGGGGGACTTGCAGCACAGCCACAAACGCAAGGGCGATGCGCCGGCGCGGCTCTGTGCCGCGAAACAGCGTTACAGGCGCCGCAGAGCCCATGGGGGGCCGCATGTGACCAGCTGGTGCGGCGAGCGGTACGCCGGCTGCCCAGGCCCTCCCGCGCAGCCCCGACGCGCGCAGGAGTGCGGCGCGTGTGGCGGGGAGGGAGCGAAGCAGCGGGGCCGCGCGCCTTTCAGCACGCGGCTGTGCCGGAAGCCGTCGCGGTTGCAGTCGCCGATGACGCCCGTCTGCACAAACGCGCAGCCGCCGGCCACCGCGATCGAGTCCGCGTAGTTGTGGCTCAGGTGGAAGTGGCCTGCCGCGAGCGCGCGAACGGTAGGGTTGGGATTAGGGTCAGGGTCACCCTACCCACACCCGCTGACGGCGCTCGAGCTTGGCCCGCCAGGCAGGCACCTGCAGCCCGTGCCTGCCTGTAGCCTGTCGCGCGCATCACACTGGCTGACGATGCTCAGGCTTTGTGCGTCAGATCAGCACTCGCAGACCGGCTGCTGGCCGTGCAGGAGCGGGGCGCAGCGCAGACGATCACCACTCGGCGCTGCCGCTTGGGGCCAGCGAGCTGAAGTGTCCCAGCGCTCAGGCGCTCGGGCCGGCTGCCGCATGCCGCGCGCGCATCCCAGAGAGCGACGCTTCACTGTCAACGCATGTGGGCGCACGACGTGCAAGCTTCCTGGTCGTCGTCGCACATGCGTGGAGATGACAGGTGAAGGGTGTGGCCGCAACTTCGCCATGCAGGTGAGGGCACCTGAAAACCGAAGACCAATATTGGGGTGGCCGCGCACAACCTTCCTGTGCAGGTGAGAGCCGCACCCGAGAACCAGAGGCGGATGTTGGGGTGGCGGTGCACCAGGGCGATGAAGGCGTCCGCGTTGCTGGAGTGGTTGAGCCAGGCGCAGCGGTTCTTGACATGCACCTCCTGCGCGGCGCGCGGCGTCTGAACCCGCGCCGCCGCTCAGCCCCGCGTTGCCTGACCCTGGCCACACCGCAGAGCGGGGACAGGAGTGCTGGCGCGCCCGGTGCGCAGCCCAACGGCATGCATGCCGGGCGGCGGCCGAGCGGCGGGCGAGCCCGACCCGCCCATGTGCCTCTTGGTGCATGCAGCCATGTCATGTGATGCAAGCCGCGCCGCTGCCGGAAAGAAGCAGTGCCTGCGGCGTGCGCGCCCCTGCAGGCACTGTAGCCTCCCGACCAGCGCTGCATACGTCTGTCAGGAGCCAGCCGCCGCCTCGTTGCACCTCGTGGCGGCGGTCGGCATGCGCCCGATCGACATCAGCCTACCGCCCGCGCGCTTGCAGGCGGTGTCCTAACCCTATACTGAGCCCTGAGCCCACCATCAGCAACCTACTGCCCAGCCCGTGTCAGGCGGCACCTGCAGGACCTTGAGCCCGCTGCCGAGCGGCGGCGCGTGCGTGAACAGGGCGACTGGCCGCCCGGCCGCCGCCGCCAGCGCCGCCTCCAGGAACGCCATCTGCTCGCCGTCGATGTGCACCTCGTGCACGCTGCGCGCGCGTTTACACAGTCAGCGACAACCAGTGAATAGCCGCCGGGCGCGGCAAGCAGCCGCTCTCCCGGTCAGGTCCCCACTCGCCCACGCTCTGACTGCAAAGCACAAGAACACGCCTTAAGAACGCCCCGCCTCAAGATGCTCCAGGCTCGTGCCCAGGCTCGCGCTGCCGTGCTGGCCGACGGCGGCGCCCGGGCGCGCGCCTGAAGACGTTGGAGCGGAAGCGCACAGTGGACAGGCCGATGCACACCAGCGGCCCCAGCTCCGCGGCCCAGAAGTGGCGCTGCCCGAACGCCTGGCGGCGCCCGGAGCCGCGCCTGGTGAGCAAGGCTTGTGCAAATGCTCTCTCTTAGCGCCTGGAAGGTGCACCTCCACAGAGCGCTGCCTGACAGAACAGCGGCGTGGTGAAAGTCCGGCATTGCGAGCTCGGCGCCCAGACCTGTGCGCAGACGTGCGAGTCGAGGCGTCGGGGCGACCCGGAGGTGTTTGAAGCCTTGGCACGGGCGGCTGCGCGCAGCCTCAAGCAGTGCAGGCACAAGGAGCGGCGCGCACGCGCGCATGGGGCCGCGCGCCTGCGCCCATGCCTCCAAGTTGGCAGCGTCGGTCTCGAACTCGTCGCCCTCCAGGTCGTGGTTGCCCACGACCAGCGCGCGCGGCACGCCGCCGAAGCCGGCGAGGTAGTCGGCCGCGACGCGGAAGCACGCTCGCGAGCCTGCGCGCGCGCGCAGAGCGCTCGCGGGGCGCCGGCGGCCACAGGACGGATGGCCGAGTTGAGGAACCGGTGCCGCTGCTCTGCAGGGCTCCTGCAAGCCGCGCGCATGCCCTGTGCCCGTCGCTGCGGCGTGGGCTCGGCAGGCACGGCCCCGCGTGGCCTGGTGCGGCAGTGCACGCTGCTGCGCAGGCCAGGGAGCCCACAAGCAGGGGCGGGAGCCTGGTCGGACCTTGGCAATACCGCAAGCGCTGCTGCCGCGGAGCGCTACAGGCCGCGGGAGCGCGCGCGCACGTCCGCCAGGCTGACCAGGCACCACCCAACACAGAGGTTGCCTCGCAGGCCGGAGGCGCGGCGCCGCCGCGGCGCGCCGCACCCGGCGCGTGCTCGTAGCCGCCCAGGTCGCCGAGCTGCACCACACGCGCCGCCGGCGCGCGCCCCCGCTCGTCGGCCGCGCCCACCGCCTCCCGCAGCTGCTCCCGTGCCACGCGGAAGCTGCCCATCTGCGCCGGCTCCAGGTGCAGGTCGCCGATCACGGCCACGCTGAAGCGCTCGGCGCCGGCGTCGCTGAAGCCCGGCACGCCGCCCAGCAGCTGCGCGGGCAGGCGGCCGCTGCCTGCCGCAGCCCCAGCAACACCGCCAGGCTGCGCCGCGTCATGGCCGGGCTGCGCCGCGTCACGGCTGCTCTGCGCTTCGCCGTCCGCGCTGCACATTGCGCGCGCGGGGCGTGCTGCGCGGCGCGGCTGCCCGGCGCGGCGCGGGGGAGGGAGAGGGGGTGCAAGCGCCGCACTCCTGCAGGCGCTCGGCGTGTAGCGGGGTAGGCGGAGGCAGGCGGGTGCAGACTTATGCTCAAGCTTGCACATTGGCGCCGAGCGAGCTCGGTCACGGCGCCCGTCTGCCTCTGCGAGCCATGCGGGCTCTGCTGTACAAGCCGGGGCGCTCAGCACGCAGCCAAGCACGCACACGCCAGACACGTTGCACTGGGAGTGTGCGGAGGGAGCAGCAAGCTTCAGTGCAATGCTGCCAGCTTTGCGCCTGCGGGTACCCTGTGGGGGAGTGGCAGCTTGTGGAGCTGGGTGCGCATCGAGTGGCCAAAGTTGTTAATGAGCCCGCATGACCCTCCTGTGAGCGGGGCACATCCTGTGCAGATGTGGGTTGCTGCACCCATCCTTTGTGCTGCTGCAACGGTTTGAAGTCTACCACACGCCCGAGCACGCGAGTCACCCGTGTCGTCCTAGAGCCACAGAAGCCGCCGCTTGCCCGCTTCCTGCCTGCTCGCCGGCCAATCCCAGTTTTTTGCAATGGTGTGCGGCCCGCCCTCTGCGTAGGAGTGGGACAGCAGAAGAGCGGCCTGGTCTTCTGTCTGACTCTCGCGAACGGAGTGGCACACCTGTTTGAAATTGCTGTCATCCTGCCAGAGCTGCTGGATTGCTAACACTCAGGGTGCTCACTGCAGGCGATCACCTGCTCCGACATCATCAAAGTCAGTGAGCGCCCCGCAGAGTGCCTGTGCTTGCGCCTGCAGCTGCGGCAGTGCTGCGCAGCCCGCAGGCGTCATTGCCGGTGCCAGCTGCATCCCGTGCAGCCTGCCGCTGTGCTGGACCTTTTACGGAGCAGTAACACGTCCACGTGTGCGCTTGCGCGCAGTCTTCGCGGTCCTGCTGCCGCCCCTGGGCGCGTACCTGGTACGCACCTGACTTCGCAGTGTTTGCAGCTGCTCGCCACCCGCCTCTTCACGCAGACGCGGCAGCTGGGGCTAAGCATGCTGCGTGACACCGCGCGCAGGAGGTCGGCTGCAACAAGGTGGCGCACTGACTGCGCACGACATGCGCTGTGTCAGCATCCGCGCGTGCTGTTTTCTGTCTGGCAGCCTGCGCACATGTGCCGGCAGCGCTCGTGCCAGCACCGCCGTGCACATAGCACGAGCTCGTTTGACCCGTTGCCGTTGCGCAGAAGCGAGGCAGGCGCAGCTGCACGCGCAGCTGCCCTGGGCCTTGCAGAGGCACAGACAAGCATCACCAGCAGTCCCAGCAAGCTGCTCACTCTTGTGCCGGGGCCGACAGGACTTCTGGATCTGCGTTCTGCTGACGCTGCTCGGCTACCTGCCTGGTGCGCTGCCCCGCAGTCTCCTGCCTGGCTTGACGGCGTTGGCTGGCGAGGAGCAGCAGTGTGTGTGCAAGCTGCGCGCTTCATACCCTGTGCCCTTAAGCTGCTCCACATATGGGACTGACTCACATGACGGCCTGCCGGTGCAGGTATCATTTTCGCCATCTACCTTATCGTGCGGTGCGCATAGCCCTTCATAACGCTTGCGCGTTATCACGCTGCTGCGTCCTGTTGGTAATCCAGTATCTCACACGCAGCGGATGTGCCGCAGGTACTAGACGGCTTCGAAGCATGCACAGCAGACACCGGGAGGGGAACCGCGCGCTGGGTTAGGTGCACCTTGCCACCATCAGAGTGCTGACGCACAGCCATTAACGGAGGAGACGGAACGTGTGCACCAACACAGCCTGGAATAATATACGGGATGCATCTGCCGCTGAGCCGCAGCAGTGTTCACTAGAGAACTTGCGCCCTGTTCGTCTGCTTTCAGTTTTCTTGTATTGCAGAAAGAAGTATGTAAGCAGTAAGGCAACAGAGATGAACATTACAGAGTATTGTCTGCTGTATACATAGTCAGCTACCTCTCGCCAAACGAGCACGCTTTTCTCACAAGGCTATGTTGGCATTTAGCTTGAACACATTATCAACCCTACCCTTCAAAAGGCGTTAGGCTGTTCCGCCTCAGCATGGCCACCTTGTCAATTAACACCGAGTGAGCTATTAATGCTGCCCTTCCGATGGTCCAGCTGCAGCACGACCTGACGCTGACCTTGCAGGCGCTGGCGCCGAGCGGCCTGGTGCTCTCTCTGGAGCAGCAGGTAGGATGTCCCCGGTGCTGCACGTAGCGGTGCACAGCAAGCTGGGGCGCGCAGAGACAGCGTGTGCTCTGCAGGCTGCGCTGGCGCTGTCGCTGCCGCTGAAGCAGCACGAGGCCAGGCTGAAGCACCTCAGCTTCTGGGGCAAGATCACCGCGCGCAACGGCAAGGCACGCCCAGGTCTCAGACACTGCGTTAGGCAAGCAGCGTTAAACGTATTAAGCGCGTGCCCCCCTTGCGAGGTGTGAGTCCCGGCCAGAACGTACACTGGAAGAGTACATAGCGCTCGCATATAGCGTGACCGTGAAAGCCCCGCCCGGGCGCCGCACAAGCACTGATGCAGCGCGCACAAACTGCCCGCGAGTGCAAAAGTATAATGACAGGCTGTCGCGAGGCCGGAGGCCGGACGCGTCCGTGCGGCCAAGCGAGGGCGCCGCGCGCGCAGGACTACCTGGTGGCCCAGGGCAGCACGCGCGCAGCCGTGCTGGACGGGCGCGTGCAGGGCGACCGCCGCGTGTGCTTCACGCAGGACGGCGTGGACTGGCTGGACCTGCCCGAGGTGCCCACGGCCGCTGCGCGCGCCGCCGCGTGGCTGACCACGCAGCTCAGCGGGGACCCTGCCGCCATCGTCGCGGTCGCGCCACCGCCCGACGCTGACGGCGGCGGGGTGCGGGGCGGCGCCTGCCGGCCGCGCACCTAATTTCACACGGAATGATCAGCACTGGGGCTGGCCTGGGCTTGTATGCCCGGCCTTGGCCACGGGCTTCGAAGCAGCCGCTGGGCAGCCACGCGGCTCTCGCCGCGCTGCTCTCTGCCGACCGGCCCAGCGTCTGCTGGCAGCCCTTGCAGAGGCGTCGCGTGTGATCCGGCGCAAGCACACCGCGTGAATGCAAGACAAAGCCCCTAAGGCCTTGCCGGACCCCGCCCATCCCCAGGTGGTCCCTGTGCGCACTTCGCAGCTGCACCGCCTGCGCCCGCGGCGGGCGCCTAGGACGCGCAAGGCCGCGCGTAACGCCCTGGGAGAGACCCGCATATGGGGCGCATTGGCCCGCCTGACCCTGCCAGCCGCCAGGCGGCGCCCGTGCGCGTGACGGAGCTGCAGCGCCTGCGCGCCGCGGTGGACGCGGTGCACGCGGCGGCCGCGGTCGTGCCGGCGCGCGCGTACGTGGCCGACGCGCGCTGCGACCTGGTCGCAAACCCTCTGTTCGCGGGCGTGCCCTACCCCGGCAAGCTGGAGTCGTACCTGCATGCGCAGGCGGGGCCGCCCCGCCCGCGCACTTCAGCCCGGGTGCCTTCTCTGAGCCGGGCGCCGCGGCTTTGGAAGAGGGCGCGCCCAGGGAGCCTGCGAACGGAGGAGGGCGGCAGGCAGGGGTGCTCAGGGGCCGGGTGCTCTGCCGGTGGCAGGCCAGGGCGCGGCAGTTGGCGCGCGCGCCGCCCCATCTCCGCCGAGCAGCAGGCCAGCACGTGGGTGGAGTACAGTAGGGATGGTCAAGTCTATTGAAGCGCAGCAGGCCAGCACCGCCGCCTCTGCATACCTTGCAACGAAGTGCATGTTGGTGGGCGTGACCCTCGGCGGCGCTGCAGCGCGCCACCCATGGCTACCAGCAGGCGGCGCGCCGACGGGCGGCGGCCCCGGCGGCGGCGCAGGGCGGCCCGGACGGCGCGAGCCTGGCGGCGGACGTGCGGCACATGTGGGCGCTGCAGCACGACGCGGGCGCGGGGCAGTCCGTGCTGCGCAGCCTGCTGTACCCCGGCTACGCCTTCTTCTACCGCGCGCAGGGTTGGGCGGCGACCCAAGCCGCGCCGCGGCCCGCCTGGGGCGGCCTGTACATGGGCACCGGCGCCATCAACGGCGACCTCATCTTCATGATCTGAGGCCGGGCGGGAAGCCTGCCGCCCCATGGAACCCTGTAGCCTGTGCAGTCACTGCATTGCACTGCAGTGGGCTTGGTGGGAGGGAGGGCTCAGGTCGCGCTGTGGCACAGCTGGGGTCCGACATATGGCGGCCTGGGCATGGGCGCATCTGCCGGCTTCATAATCGCTTTTGCATGATACGTGCGGATAACCCTCGCATGGGAGTGAGTGAGCTGCACATAGTCAGGTGCTGCGACTGGCCAACAATGGACACGGCACCTGGCAGGCGACGGACGCCATGCGCCACACAGACTTGCAGCGCGAGGAGAGGATGAGCACAGCTCCTTCCGCGCCTTATGGTGACCAAGCAGCAGGTGCTATGCACCAGAACTTTAGAGCTACGATGCATTGTGGTTACAGGAGGCTGCTCAACAACTGGCTTTACGCGGAGTTCAGCAGCGGGCACTACAACAAGCACACAAACACTTCTTGCACACAGCCTGCCACTAAAACGAAGAAAAAGATAGGGCAATACACATGCGGCCAGCCAAAGTCCACTGCCAGCGCAAACAATATCCTAGTCACGCACAAACAGAGGTTCCGGGCCCGCCACACAGAGCACCGCGCTTTCGCCGCCAGGGCAGCACCACTGGGTCGCTAGGTGGATGCTGGTATGCAGCTGGGTGCGCTCGCGGCGGCCAGAAGCCATCTGTGGGTGTGGCCAGAGCTGCCGCAGCGAGGCGTGCTGAAGTGCGCTCTCTGGGGCGCCGTCCGGGCTAGCTAGGAGTGCGCAAGGGGAAGAGCTTGTCACGCACCAAGTGCTCACCCGCACACCCACCTACTTGCGCACTGTCTGAGCAGTGTGGCTTGCGCAGCGCGACTGTCACCGCGCGCGCCAGCCGCGCCCGCCATGCAGGTGTCACGCAGGTGTCGAGCATCAGAAACCCGAGCATGACTCAGGCGCCGCCGCCCATGAGCAACTTCCGCCCACAGAAGCCGCAGTCGCTGCACATGTACTCGCAGCCGCACAGGCTGCACTGCCCGCCCGCGCCCGGGCACGTGCCGTCTGAGCATGCGCTGCTACCGCAGTACCTGCGCGCAATCGACAAGCCCTGAGCCATGCGGGTGCGCGCGGATCACCAGCAGCTCGGACCGGTTCACCAGCATGCGCATGCCCCAGCCCCCAATCCTTGCTCGCTTAGCCACGCAATAAAAGAGCTCAAGCATATATAAATTAAATTCCGCACGCGTCAATGATGCCCATGACCACCCAACGAGGCAGGGCTAACATCATGAGGCATGGTGGCCTCACAAGCCAGCCAGCAGGCCCAGGCAGGTGCGCAAGGGGGCGCGCACTGGCATAGGTAGCAGTTGGAGAGGGAGCGTGCAGGGCAGGCTCCGTTGACGGATGTCACGCCTGGCATCGCACCATGTCGCATCATCATCATTCAGCTTCTCACATTTTGGCCAGGGCGCAGCAATAATGGCGCGCAGCAGCTGCCTCTTTGCACACCCAACGCACAGCAAGGCTCCCTAGACCCTGGCCTGCGCGCTCGCCGCCGTGCCCAGACCACGGCGGCATCCCGACAGCTGTCACCACTCTAGTCTCTCGTGTGGCCGTAGGTCAGCAGGCACAGCCACGCCAGCAACGTACAGACGAGCGACCCGGCAAGCCAGCAGTCGGTCTCGCGGCTGGGAGTGAGCACCTGAAAATGCAACTAGGGCGACCAGCAGCAACACGGCCGCCTGCTTGCCCTCCATAGCAGCAGTTGGTAAGTAGCACACACACACACAGAGGGCGCGGAAGCGGAGGCGGACAATTGGAAGTGGGCGGCAGACTGCCGCCGGCAGTCCGAGCGTCCAGGCGGCCCTCGAGTCTGGAAGGTTATGCTCAGGGTAGTAGATAGCTTGTTCTGATCTATCATCTATCCTGAACTTCATTCTCAACAGGCATGTCGCTGCATGCATGTCGCTGCATGTATGGAGTGCAATGACAGGCAAATGCTCTCATACTCTGCCTTTATTTCCGAGGACACTTTCTGCGGCCAGTGTGGATGATTGCTGCGGCTCTGCCATGTGTGTCGTAACATGCATGTGTGTGCTTACATACTTGCAGCCCCAGCAAGGCTGAAAGGCCCCATCCGATGCAATCCACACTGTGGCATATGGGTATGTATTCAATGTCTCACCAGTAGCACGTAAGCACACTTTGCTGTAAACAAGCAATCGAAAGCAAACACTTTCCATTATGACCATCTGGCGGCAAGTCTGCGAGCCCCTCTGCACACTCGCCCTGCCGCCTGTCAGCAATGCCATGCCTGCCTTTAAAAGTGTACAAAAGTAAAGAGTGCCGCAATAGTGCACTGCAGGCCCATGGCTGGCGTCAAGGACTGCCACTTGGTCGCGCCCCGAGGCGGAGCACGCCAAAGCTCGAAACTCTGATCTTGAATACTCTCCGCACACGCGCACGATCGAGGGCATTCCCAAAGGGGGTTAGGCGTGCTCTAGACATGGACTGGTCCGCCACCGTCACCTATGTACGCTTCACACACAACTGCCCGAAGTAAGAAGACTCAAAACACCAGCTTGCCAGCATGCATGCTGTTCCAGTAGCCCCATCTCCTGAGCCTTTACAGCAGGCTTAGGCAGGTGCAACTGAGACCGCTGGTCACCCCTGGGGCCTGCTGTGTAATGTCACACTTGCGGGTGGGTGACACAAGCAAAAGAATGGTGAAAATATGCTCGCCACGTCCATGTAGGAACATGGACGTGGCGAGTGCAAAAAAATGGTTGATGCATACACACGGCCAGCTGCAATTGCTGCTGGCGCATGTGTACACAGTAGCAACACACACCCGCACACGTAACCCAAGGACATAAGACCCGTCAGGAACAGAGCGTCACAGAACTGCGACCAAAAGGTGGAAGGGAATGGGAGGGGTTGGGGGAGCTCGGGGCAAAGGCAGTCATGGTTGATACGTCAAGTTATGCATGCCAGGGGGCAGCGCGCCAATAGCGCAAGCAGCGCACGCTGCGAAGGTCTGCCCGTACTGAGCACATCAAGTACGCATCTCTGCAACGCTTGGTGCTGGTGCAGTGCTTGCCTGGGCGTGCAGCACGGCGCCCTCGCAATCGGCGAGCACTGCGGCTGCCTGGGGCACGCCGCCTATTCGATGCCGCCCTTGAGCAGTTTGCGCCCGGAGCAGCGGTCACAATAGCCGCACCTGGCGCAGGCGGGCACGCCGGCTGTCAGCTTGCACAGCCACAAGCAAGTCCCCAGCTGCATCCATGTACTCCCTGTAGCAGGCACGGGGCCATAGCATATAGTCGCAATTTTATCGTATGCACTGAAACGCTTGACCGCCCTCCTGCACTGCAAACCTGCTCTGACACACCTGCAGCCCTGAATGTGCTGCCGTGGCTTGCAGCATGACAGTTCAGACACTGTTTCGTCTGCTCTGCTGCCCAACAAGGCACAACCAAATTGCAAGACCTAATGCTCAAGCATAGACTATGCTCAGAGGCTGCAGAGCGCCACAGGGCTTGGGACGGGCGCCTGGCAGGGTGCGCACAACTGCTCGCAGCCGCAAAGGTAGCACACACTGCCAGCGCCGGGGCAGCTACCGTCATAGCACTTGCCGGTCTGGCCGCAGTACCTACGACCCAAGACGTTGTCAGCACAGAAACAATGGTCTGGCCGCAGTACCAACGACCCAAGACACTGCCAGCACAGATAAAGTGCTCAAGTGTCTCACGTGTGCGCAGGTGCAGCGCAGGAGCATGACACCACACTGGCTGTGACGCTCAATTAAAGGCACGCTGGTGTTGATGCACATCAGCAGGTGGCAGACAGGTTTGCTACAGGGGAAGCGCACTGGCAAAGATAGCAGTTCTCCCGCGAGACTCTGGGGCAGTCCGCGTTTACCGTTCCTGCCGCCGCGGCAAGATGCTCTTGCCGTTAGGCTCCCAATATCATTCACAGGCCCACCTCATTGCAGAGCCTCCTCAGTGAGCCATGAACAGCTCATACAAACCAGTCAAGCACACCGTCACGGCGGTTGGTAGCTGCTAGCAGTGCGTAAGACGCAGCTTGGCCAAAAACATGGGCCAGAATAGCATGGCAAGCAAGCCACAGGCAGTCACTGCGGCCAAGGTGCTTAACAAGAGGATGGCGTTGACACCTGCGAACGCCAGGAGGGCGAAGAGCAGCAGCACCACCGCATGCTTGCCGTCCGCCATGGCCGCTTTCGTGAGTGCGACTTGCGTGAGTGTCACAGACTAAGAAATCGACAGGAGGTGCACAGGATTCACAAGTGCCGTACACTCTCTGTGCCCTAGTGGAGCAGCTCGTGTCGCAGCCCGGCCCTCACTTCCTTGGACCCATGAGCAACCCTACCAGCGCAGGTGACTGAACTACAGCAAACTTTTTGCTGAACTTGCGCTGAGCAAAGCATCGTACTTGGGTGCCTCAAACGACTGAGCTACCCTGTGCATTCGTGGTTAGCAAGAAAGGTAGGCATTGGTTGAGTGCGTGCCGCAAGGCTGTCAGTCCACAGAGCCCCACTTTGGCGGCGAAAGAGGCCGCGCGCTGCCGTTGTGTGGGGAACGCTAGCGATGCACGCCTGTCGCTTTGACTGCTGGGCCTGCAACGCTACTGCTGTATGGTGCACGCTGCGGTCGTCCTTCAGAAGCAGTGCGCATGCATGCCAGTCGTGGCCAAACTTGCTCTTCTCCAGTGCAGCTGGCATTGCAACCCATGCGGAGGCCCTGGCCTTGCCAGCCGTCCAGGTCGTAAAAACGCGCTGTGGTCTGGCAGTAGGTGGTCACATTCACGAGTGTTGAGCGCCATACACACTTTGCAAACAAATGTGTTTGCAAAGAGCACGCTAGCTCGTGGCGCAACGCTGTTATGCATGCATGCAAGCGCCTGCCTGTCGAGCTTCATGCACCAATCTGTGAGCGACCATGTGCAAACCTTCCGACAGCACTGCCGCAGGAAGGCACGTCCTCACGCCATAAGCAGAGGGGCAGGTCTGGAGCGCGGCTCTGTATATTGTAGTGGGTCTTCTATTCAGCTGACACCTTGTTGCTGCAGAGCGCACTGCACAGCTTGTATGAGTCTACATAAACACTGCAACACATGAGCCTGCAACCCACGCCGGGCAGCAACACCACCTTGGTAGCATGCACGGCACGTGCTGACATCCACTGCTAGACTGTCAGGTGGCTCGAGCGCTGGCCGCTGCAGATGTTGACCAGCATGCGCTCGACATCGAGGCTGCAGACGCCCTTGCGCGAGGGCCCAGTGTTACACACACGGACCCCGTGTGCAAGCAAAATCACTGACGCACGGTCAGACAACATGTAACCAACTCCCTCTGATGCTCCACGGCCTACCAGCCACAGTGTACACAACACTTTCGGGGACAGGCTATGCCGCAGCGTGCCGAGACAGCTCACTCAGCACGCAGCCAGCGCGCCAGGCCCTGCGCTCGGCTCAGACGTCGCCCGCGCTGTGCTTCCAGGCCAGCAGCTTCTCAAACTCCTCGTCGGTCAAGTTGTGCTTGGGCAGGATCGCCTGCGCGCCCGGGGACCCCATGTGAGCGTGACCCAGGCCTGTGCGGCATAGGCCAGGGGACCCCTTGACAGTGTGCACCAGGCCCGGGCGGCACAGGCCAGGGGATCCGTCGACAGTGTGCACCAGGGCCGTGCGGCATACGCCAGGGGACCCCTCGGGAATGTGACCCAGGCCCGGGCGGCATACACCAGTGCAGCGCAGGTGGGTGATCGCAGTGCCACAGGTGACAACTGGCAGCCTGCCCGGGGGCAGGCAGCGCTGTCGTCACAGGCGCGCGCCTTGAGCTTTGTCATCTCCTCGTCCTTGTGCCCGTCCGCGCCGGACTTGTCCACCTGCGTTGGCAGCACCACCTCGGTGCGCTTCAGTGTTTCACCCTTGCAGACGGTGGAAGCCGCTCACGTGCACGCAGCGCAAGAACCGGGCGACAGCGAGCGCAGTGCCGCACCGCGTCTGCCTGCGCCTTGACCTTGGACAGCAGCTTGCGCAGCAGGCGCTCATCCTCCTTGCGGAAGTGCACCAGCTGCGCACACGCACGCGTCACAGGTCAGCAGGCTGGTGCACCCAGGAGCAACCTAGCAGCGATGAGCTTTGTGCAAACGTCAGGACAGGGGATAAGGGATCACACCTCCTCGCCGCGCTCCCTCTCATCGTACAACACCATGTGGCGGATGCCGGTCACAGAGGGCGCCGGCTGGCACAGCCGCGCGACAGCCGAGCTGCCCAGGCGCGCCGCACGCACCAACACCCCCTGACCTTGCATGGTTGGGAGGCAGATTGCGCGTCCTTCATCCGAGCCCGAGCCCGACGTGCAAACCCTGGCTTGTGACTGTTTGTGTGCATGCCCTAGTAAGTGGCTTTGGAGCTGCCATTCCATGCGGCAGAAGGGAAAGGGCATGTCCCCAGCAGCAGGCCCAGAGTCTGCAGCACATGCGCCTTGCAGCCAGCCTGCCTTTCTGGCGCGCAGTTCGAAAGCAGGGTGAAATACCTGTTAACCGAGCGCCGCGCAGGCGCACCCAGGCGAGCAAACGCTGCAGCGCACACTGTCAGCAGGGCCGTGGTCCTGCTGTGCTGCGGTCAAGGCCCGCCGCCTGCGAGCGGCCTGGGGGCCCACAGCTCGGAGCTGGCGCGACGCGCACGCACTCCTCGCGCCGCAGTGTGCCGGTAGCAGCCAGCCAGACAGCAGTGGCGCATGCATTGGCAATCCGATGCCGGGCCGTGTTCGGCGGCGCGGCTCTTGGCATCTGCCAGGACTGCGGTGGCCATGCACAGGCGGCAGCCAGGCCTTCCCCGACTCGCCGGCAACATGCGTTACGACACGCGCCAGCGCAGCACCTGCCAGGGACCGCGGCGCGGCCGCCGCTTGGGGCGTTGCTGCGCCCCGCGCTTCATGGCGGTCAGGGCGCGAGCGGCGGCAGCGTCCACACATGCTGCTTCTCGGCGACCACGGGCGGGCCGGGCTCGGCCGCGTCGCGCAGCCCTTTGGAGGCGGCCGCGCGCCCCGCGCCGGAGCCGGGCGCGCCGCTCAGCGCGGCCCCCGCCGCGCCGCCCGCCGCGCCGGCGGCCGCCCCGGCGGCGCTGCCGGCGCTCTGAGCGAGGTCCGGGCTTGCTGTGCCGCCCGCGCGCGACCCCGCGCCGCCGTTGGTGTTGGCCGCGGCGCCGGAGACGGGCACGGCGTCAAGCGCGTTGGGGCAGATGTCGGCGCAGAACGTCGCGGCGAGCGGCACGCAGCGCTGCGTGCAGCCGCCGCCGTCCGCCAGGCACGGCGAGGCCGTGGCGCACATGTAGCCCTGCGGCGCGCGGCGGGGCGTGCTCGCTCTTGCAGGCAGGGTCGGTTGGGATCCGTGTGGCCCGAACAAAAGCTCTCCGCCGGGCAATCCCAGCCCAGCCCAGCCCAGCCCGAGCACAGCTGGCTGCATTAGCAGCATGCACCTCTGCACGGGTACTGCTAGGCGCCGCAGACGTGGACAGTTTTACTTATTGGCGGGCGGCAGGTGCATGGTCGCTGCAAGGGGCCGCAGGGTCATGGGGAGCGTGTGCGGCGCCTGGGGTTGCAGCCTGGCACGCCTGTCATGCAAGCTGGCCCCACGGCACCCCCTGGCTGCTGGTAAAGGAGTGGGTGGCGGTTGACAGGCATCAGGCTGATTTCGTCTTGCAGAGGCTTGAGCCTGCAGCCCGGAGCTTGCAGAGGCCGAGCCTGCAGCCCGGTGCCCTCCACGGGTGCTGAGGAGCAGGGGCGCACCAGGGTGCAGTCGCGGTCGCTCTGGCAGACGTTGGTGAGGCAGGTGAAGTCCATGGTGAGGTAGCCCATGGAGTCATACACGTTGTTGCCGCAGCGCGGCGTGAGGCTGAGGTCGGAGCCCTCGGGGTTGAAGCCGCCGCACGTCGCGCGGCCCGCGGGCCACTCGCCGCCGCCGCACGTGTTGTTCGCTGTGCAGGTGCCTGCGCGCGCTGGCGCGGGTCGCCTGGCGCAGCTTCCGCGGACCCTGCCCGGGGCTGGCCAGTAACGAGCAGGAAACAGTGCCATGACAGCAGGGAGCAAGACAGCAGCATGACCGCGCATGCTGCGTGCCCATGTCATGAAACACATGTGCACCCATGTGCCATGCTCCTGCTCAATTGAGGACCTGGCTTGCGTAGTGACGCACGTCAGAGCTGCCAGTGCGCCCTTGCACAGCAACCCCTCAGCTTGCCAGGGCTTGCAGCCCGGCAGCCCGCGGCGGCGGCGCGGCGCGCACCGCCAGCGGGCAGGCAGATGTCGCCCAGGTCGCCGCCCACGAAGCCCGGCGGGCAGCGGCGGCCGATCTTGTACACGCAGCCCTGCCGGCGCGGCGGGGCCGGTCGCCGGAGCTGCTCCAAGCAGTCCTTCGCAGCCGGCGGCAGACGGGCTGCCGACCACATGGAGGACACGAGCACAGGCGCATTGAGGGGCGTTCAGGGATGCACATGACCCGAGCCCAAGCAACGAGGTGCGTGCGTGTCACCGCCCTGCTCAGAGGCAAGGGCGGGGGCGCTCTTTTTATAAAGCACGTGCAGCGTTTCTCAGCAAGGGAGGCCGGTTTCTCATGTCCGCTCCGCAGGGGGGCGCCATCCGCGCAGCCCGCGTCATTGAAGACGGGGCGGGGGGCCTGGCGCGCGCGCGTTTAGGGTGACGGGGGGCTGTTCCGTCATGGGAGACGGGGCCGGGCCAGGCGCGCCTGGAACGGCGGCTTGAGGAAGGCGGACGGGCTGTGCGTGGGCAGGCGCTTGCCGATCTCGGGCGGCAGCACGCACGTGGACCCGCCCTTGTCGCTCCACAGGCCCTTGCAGCCGCAGTGGCCGTCGTCCTCGCACGTGCTCGTCGCCACCGCCACGTACACCTGCCGCGCCCGCAGGCGCTGTCGGCCGACGGTCGCCATGGCGGGCGCTGGGGGCTGCGTCGGCATCATGCTGTCATGTATTCGATCCTGACCCTGGCTGTCAGCCCAGTGCGCTTGGACAACGGCCAGTACTGAGGGGAGTGCACCGCAGCCTGTGCCGCCACATTTGACCAATCAATCAGCCCGCGCAGCCGGTCGGCCCGGGCCTGTGAGCGCAGGGCCCTGGCGTGCTCCACACGGCGGCCGCCCGCCGAGCATGGCCTGTCCCAGCACAAAGAGCACCGACTGCATGCGGCCCTGCGCGGGCGCCGAGGGCGGCCTTGGGCTGGCTGTCAGCGCGACCTGGTGCAGGCGCCAAGCGCGGCCTAGGGGCGGCCGCGCGCGCGCCTGGTCGTTGTAGGACAGCGGCGCGAGGTCCTTGGCGTATGAGACGCAGGTCGCCATCGGCGCAACCAGCTGGTCCCAGCCGCCGCCGTACGTCATCTCTGAGTTCACGTTGCCCTGGCGCGCGCGGCCAGCCGCCGTCGGCGGGCCGGCCATGAATTGCGTGCTGCGGGCTGTGCGGCGTCGGCCTGGCGCTGCTGGGGCCCGCAGGCGTGCCGCTCGTGCAGGGCCGCCCTGCCATGCGCAGTATATGAAGAGTGGGCGGCGTGGGTGGGATGGGCGCTGACAGCCCAAGCGGAGCGCGGGCAAGTGCCGCATATCTGTAAGTTATCACCGCATGCAGCATGGCCAGGGCTACAACGTGTGCAATGCGCGCAGACGGAAGCAAGAGGGGTTCCCTGGGTAGAGCCTGCCGCGGCGCGCCTCGGAGTCCAGCTGCGGCGGCGGCCCGGTCGGCGGCGCGGTGCCCACGTAGAGGCCAAGCGGGCGCGAGAGCGCGGCCAGGCTCAGGTCCAGCGTGGCGTGCAGCACCGAGCCGGCCAGCCAGTACGTCAGGTTGCCCACCGACTTGGTCGACAGGCCCGTCAGCTCGTCCAGCTGGCCGATCTCAACCTGCCGGCGCGCCGCGGACGGCCCGCTGCGTTCGGGGCCAGCGCTGGTGGACCGGTGCACAGTCACACATCTGGTACATCAGTGCAGTTCTCGTTCACGTCTCATCATCACACTTCTAATCCAGCTGCCGCGTCTCACCTGAAGACCCACCTGCCGTGAGCTGGCCGAGGCAGAAATGCTGCAGCGCTGTCCGCAGAGCACTGGCAGCACATCCGGGGTGCGTTCCTGGGGCAACTACGGGGGCGCGCAGTCGCCGCAAGCCGCAGCGCATGACAGCGCACCCGTGCATCCCTACAACCTTTTACACGGAACCCTAGGGTAAAGGCAGAGGAGCGCGCACCCGCCGGAAGCCGTAGCAGGCGGGGCGGTCGGGCGGCGGCGCGCACACCGGGCAGCCGTGCGCGCACAGGAAGCGCTGCGCGCAGCCGGCCGGGCTCTGCGCCGTGCACTGCAGCGGGCACGCGGCGGCCGCCTGCGCATTGCGCCCATGCCGCGGGCGCCGCCTGGTCAGCCGCGCACTGCGGCCAGCCGCGCCTCGCACCCATCACCGCACGCACGGGCGTCCCATGCAAGCCCGCTTCCCTCTCGGCAGCGGCGGGCGCGGGACGCGCAGTGAGCTGGTTGAAGCGGTGCATGGCAGCGCCATGATGTGGCTGATGCTTAAGACAAATGTCTGGTACCCTGCTGTGACATCAGGAGGAGGCGCCCTGTGGCGGGCGCGCCTTTGCGCAGCCGTTGGCAGTGGCGTTCGGCGAGCGCGGGTTGCACGACTGGCCAGGCGCCGGCGCGGGCGGCTGCGGGCTGGCCGCGGCGTCCGCCTGCAGGGCCGCGGGGGCGGGCCGCGACGCCAGCAAGCTCGCGTATGGCCGCGCCTGCCCCTGCGCGTCCGGCCCCCTGGAAGCTCTGGCACGTGGGTGGGGGGTCCTTTTGCGGCGCGGGCTTGCCTGCGCCGTGAGGCATGTGCCGTCGCTGCGGTCACCGGCAGCACCGCAGGCAGCGCGCGCGCTCTCCGCCGTGCGCGGGACGTGCGGGTGCATGGCCAGACATGGCAAGCCCCTGGCGCATGCATGCGCGCCGCTGGCGCTGCGCGCCAGGCGCTGCGGTCGGGAGCATGCTGTCGCCATGCTTGATCAACGGGGGACAGGCTAGACGCCGGAGACCACATACGGGTGGCTGCGCGCCTGAGCAGGAGCGCCGGCCTGCGACTGCGGCGCGCCCGCTGGGCCGCCAGCGACTGCCCCCGTTCCCGCCAGAGGCCCCGCCGCTGGCGCCGCGCCCGCCTCGGGGCCCGCGGCGGGCGCCGCGGCCGCCGCCGCCGCGGCCGGTGGGCCGGCTACTGTGCCCGGCTGCTGCTGCGGCGGCGCAGGAGAGGCGCCGGGGCTCGCCAGCTGCTCCGGCGCTGTTGCGCTGGAAGCGCCAGACCCTAAGATAGGGTCAGGGCTGGGCCCAGAGATAGGGCCAGGCGCCGGCGGCGCGGCCGCGGCCGGCACGCCGCGCAACAGCGCCAGCAGCGCTACCGGCAGCGGCGGCGGGTTGGGCGGCGGCCGCGGCGGGCCGTCCGGCGGGGGCTCCCGCTGCGGCTGCGGCCCCGCGCCGGCCGCCGCGGGGTACTGGCCGCTGCCGGTCAGCGCCTGGCCCTGTGCCAGCGCAGCCAGGCTCGTCGTCTCGGCGCGTGCGCGGCACGCCAGGCAGGCGAGCGCGAGCGCCAGGAGCCCGGCGCGCGCCGCGGGTTGCAAGCGCCGCATCGCGGAGCAGCCGGTGGGCTCAGCCGCAGGCGCAGGCGCCGTCAATCAGCTGCGGCTCGGCGCCGCGGTGGCGCGCTGGCGGGCGCCACCGCAGCACACTGCGCTCTTTGTCGCTGACGTGCTCGCCGGCAGGGAGCCCACCGCACGGCTGCGCACCTGAGGTTGCACAGGGCGGCGTTCAGCAGCCTGCGCGCCTCATAAAGCAACCTGCACGTGCTGCACAGTTCGCCGCCAGCAGGCGCTGCGCAGACATCCAGTCATTCACTCTTGATCATACACCTGAAAGGCTGGGTGCACGCTCGGGGACATGCTTACCTTGCTGCAAGCCAGGCCGAGCTGACACAGGTAGCGTTGCCAGGCTGGTAGGGTGCCTGCTTGGCACACCGCCCTTTGTCTAGGCGCGGAAGCAGACTCAATACTCAAGCTCTCATCTAGGCAGCCTGCAGAGAGGTCTCAGAAAGCAGCGGTGATCAGAGGAGCTGCAGGAAGCGAGGACGTCGCTCGATCCGATCTGCGAGTTTGCATTCAAGGAGCAGCTGCAGGGCAGCAAACCCGCCTCCAAAGCCTGTCTTGGCTCGTAATGGCTAGCCGCTGCGCAAGAGGCCGAAAAGGTGGTCAGGCAAGCGGAGCGGGTTGTGAGCGCAAAGACCGACACCATGGCCTTTAACATGACAGCAATGAGGGCGGCGGTGGGCGGCTGTGCCGCGCGGCCAGCCGCGCCCGCGGCGCCTGTTGCCGTGCTGCCCTGCTTCTCCGGCCTGGGCGTCGCCAACAGGCTATGCCTGCATGCGCCAGGTGGGAAGCCCTGCGCAGCCTGTCCGCTTGCGCCTGAGCTTGCTCGTGTGCTTGCAAGTCTTCGCAGCCTCAGGCTTGGCGGCCCCTGTGTGCGTCCACTGCAAACTGTGGCTAGTTGAGACGCTGCACGGAGCGCTTGCTCTAGGCTGACACGGGCCGCCTCGCACACTGAACTTGGCACTATCAAGGTCGCCTGCCAGCTACTGACGCTGCGTGTGCGGCTGGCAGCTGGCGCGGCGAGCAACATTCTCAGCTTCCCGCAGAACGGGGCAAAGGTGTTTGCCATGCGCCACCGCATGCGCGTCGCAAAGCTGAACCGGCCAGCCGACCAGCGCAAGGCGCTCGTGCGCGGCCTGGTCACGCAGGTGCTGCGGCACGGCCGCATAACCACCACAAAGGTGGGCCCTCACGCCCCCTTTCTGCTTGCGCGCGGCCTGGTCACGCCGGTGCTTTGCAGTGCCCCCATTTCGTCACAGCAGAGCGCTCTCGCCCCCCTTCCACGGTAAACCCACTCGGCAGGCGCAGCCGCTCTGCCCCCACAGTGGAGGGTGCCGACGCTCCTGCAGCGGTCTGCATTGTGGCAGGTTGTTGTTGCGACCTGGCTATGCTCCCTGTCCCAGAGGCGCCTGGCTGTGGTGGTGGGGGCGTGGCACGCGCACCTCTAACAGGGGAGCCACTGCTCAGCCTCTCTCTGCGCTGGCGAAAGTCGGCCGGCTCCAGTGCGTGTCTGCGCGCGGCCCGGCGTAGCTTGCATGGGGTCTGCTTGCTGCGGAGAGCGCCTTTCGGCGGCTGTCCCGTGCACCCGCTAGCGTTCGGGCTGAGTGCGCGTGCCGCGCGGGCAGACGCGCGCCAAGGCCATCCGCAAGTACGTGGACAAGATGATCCAGCTGGCCAAGGTCGGCACGCTGCATGCGCGGCGGCAGGCGCGCAGCCCTGCCCTGCCCTGCGCCTCTGTTTTGGACACACCTGCTGTGCACCTGCTTTGGCGCACATGCGGACAGCGGCGGTGACAGTGCTGCTGCTCTACAGCAGTGCTGCTGCACCTCACCCATGCGCGTGTGTCAGGCTATCTGCATGATGATCTGTTAAAACATGTATGTGTCCTGAGCTATTCTTATGAGTCTCATGTGTCCTGAGCTGTCCTTATGAGCCTCATATAACTGCACCAGACATGAGGCGGTATGCACCAGCAAAGGATATATCAGGCGGTGGCGCTCCCTCCGAACGCTGCACAGCCTGGACGCGCAGGCGCTGGCGTTCATCTACGACAAGGACATCGTGAAGACGCTGTTCGACGAGGCGCCCGGCCGGTACGGCGACCGCGACGGCGGCTACTGCCGCGTGATCACCGAGGCGCGCGCGCGGCGCGGCGACGCAGCTGAGATGGCTGCCATCGAGCTTGTATGACATGGCACCCAGCGTGTAAGAATTGAACGCATGGCCTGCGCATCTGCGTTTCCCTGTACCTCACGCACTCCTCACACAGAGTTCTGCTTCAACAAACTTAGTTATTCAGGGTCGTCTGCTATCTGTGCTGACGTTTGCATTTCTCCATCATAACAGAGAGTTGAGTATGCACACATGAGGACGGCTGGCAGCAGGCGCATGCGTTGCCAAGCACGCCAGGCATGGCCCAGAGCGTCCGTTGCACCTAGTGCTGCCTCACAGCTACAGCCCTACCTAGCACTCACTCGCTCACTGCCACTGGAAGAGCCCCACGATCGCGGTGACGTTGTCCTTGGTGCCCTTCTTGAGCGCGGCGGTGACCAGCTGCTGCGCCGCCGCGCTGGCTGTGTCGGCGCCCGGGCCTGCTCCGCCGCGGCTCTGCAGCGACCCCACACCCATAATCACTATGTACTGCTCACTTGTTGCAAACACGCCCCTTGCTGCTGCCACCGCGGCCCTGTGACCCCAGCAAAGGCACTGCCCTCCTGCCCTAATGCATCAGGCACCAGCCGTGCACCCTCTCACTCACCTGGTCAATGCCCAAGCCCGCGGGCCCCGCAGCGCCTGATCTGCCGCCCCGCTCAACTGCCTGACCCTCTCCAGGCAGACATCCGACCCACAGCTGCGCTGGCCGTGGCGCGCACTGCTTCGCCAGGCAGACCACGCACTAGAAGCGGGCATGTGCTCACGCATCAAGATCCGACCCTGCAGCACCCTGCATGCGCTGCCGCCGGGCCCCGCCGCACCTGTAAACCAGCAGCACAACGCATGCGCTGCCAGGGCCCGTCGCACCTGCAACCCAGCAGTGCCACGCATGCGCTGCTGCCTGGTTTCAGGAGGCGGCCGCACCTGCACGACCTCCTGGACGATGTCGGCGGCCTCCTGGTCGCTGACGACGTCCCAGAGGCCGTCGCTGGCGACGACCAGCGCCGCGTCGTCCGCCTGCAGCTCCACGCGCGCCACGTCCGGCACCTGCGCCCGGCGCGGCAGTTCGAGGCTGCCGATCTAGCAAGCACAGGCACAGAGCACCATGTACCAACTCAGGCAGGCAGCTTTATACATGCACACCACACCCAATAAATAAAAAAACAATCCGGTGCGTGGCAGTTGGGATAGGACTGGCAGGCGGTGTGGATTATAGTGCTCTCACTGGCGGGCACGGCTGCAGGAGCACGTGGATGTTTGAACTCGCTCCAATTCTCTGCCGGGTCAGAAAAGGGATGCGCGGGCGGGCCTCCGCACCGCTTCTACGACGGGCGTGTCGCCCTCCTTGAAGCTGGGGTCGCCTGCGCGCTCGTGCCGCCCCCTGCTCAGGCACGCGCGCCTGATGCTTGCGCTTGCCTTGAAGGCAGCAGCAATGCGATCACCGCAGCTACAGGGCTTCCCAGCGATGCAGGCGCAGAGCACGTCAAGCAGAGCATGCTGGGCAGCAGGGTGGGGGGGTCAGGGCGCCTGCGGACCCAGCGCGCGCGTCATGGCCAGCATGGATGTCCCTACGACGACGTAGTTCTTCCTGTTCCCCGCCCCGCACCCCCCGCTCAGCTCGGACCCTCCTGCTCAGCATGAAGCTTGCGCACCTGGTGCCCGATACGCACCAGTGATTCAATTAGTGGCGGTATACCGCAAATGTGGCGGTATTCGGTTAAGTCGGCTCAAAAGTGACCATTTTTTGGGCGGTATAGGTGCAAACAGAGGGGGCACGACCGCCATTTCTGGGGGGGCTTCAGCACCGCCACATTTGGCGGTGGTGAATAGAGCCTAATCGAAACACTGATGTGCACGCTTTGGGATAGTAAAGCAACGGGGACGGGCTGCGCGGTGCCGCTCCGGGAGCTCGGTGACCATGCAATGACAGGTCTGCAGCCTGCAGGGCTGCCGGCCGGTCCACCTCAATAACAACGCAAGGACGGCCACTTGGTGAGGATGTTGGTCAGATATCGGCGCCTGCAGGGCAAGTCATGTTCCAGACTGCATACTGTGGCCCCTGCAGGCTCTGAGGGCCTCCCGCTTCTGCACGGATCCGCACTGTCACTGACGCGTGTGCTCTTCCACAGTATTTGTAACTTTCTTTGCGCATGGGCCTGAGGTTGGTCGGCAGGGCGCACTGCTGGTCCAGCTCGCCGCCGGCGCCGCGGATGCGCTCGCTCTCGCCCGCCACGCTGGGCTTGTGGTCGCGCGTCAGCCGCAGCGCCCGCCCGCCCCTGCCGCACACCAAATCTGCAGGCCTCGCAATCCCCTCACTGTTTGTTCCTCTGGGCAGGGGAGCTGCGAATATTGCAGGCAATGGACAGCTTTGCACACCGTGGAGCACTCTCGGGCTCGTCAGCGCCGGCGTCCGCCACGCAGTGCGCATGACGGATGGCACGAGCATGTCTGCCGTTGCACAGCGCGCGCACACAGAGACACGTGGGACCGGCGCGCAGCCGAACGCGCGCTGCCAGGCTGCCGCAGCGCAGGGCTGCTAGCGTATGGTTAGCGTTAGGGTTATGGTTAGGGTTGAGCCGCCGCGGCCGCGCGCCTGGCGAGCACGGAGCGCGAGTCGCCGACGTGCGCCACGTACAGCGTGCGCTGCGCGGTGAAGCACAGCGCGACCGTGGCGGTGCTGCCGTAGTCCTTGCCATCGGCGCGCGCGGCGCGCAGCACCTGGCTGTCCACGGCGCGGAACGCGCGCGCGAGCGCCGGCCCGACGCCGCTCGCGTCGCCTGCGGCCGGCCCCGCTGTGAGGCCGGCTCCCCGCACGGCGCCGCGTGTGTGCGCGCGCGCCCGCCCGCGCTCTCTGGGCTGCCTGCCGTGCGGTTCAGCGCAGTGTGGCTTTGAACGGCAGCGCGCAGCACCTGCCGTCCGCGTTTGCCAGGCGAGGGCCCATCTTTTGCCGCTCGTGCTGACGGCGCACAGTTTTGTGTCAAACACGGGTCCCAGAAAGTTGCAGTTCCGCGACTGCGAGACATGCAGGGAGCTGCGGGTCCAAATAGGGAGTTGCCTTGCAGGCCGCTTCAGACACTGGGCATGTCGACTGCGTGGAAGTGTCGACTGTGGAGGAACAGCACTGCACAAAACACAGCATGGCTGCCTTTCGCTGCGGGGGACCGGCAGGAGAACAAGCAACTCTGGCAGGGCTCTGCGGCCGGTGCAGCCACGGCGCACCGCCGCTGGCGGCCGCGCCCAGCGCCGGGTCGCCCGCCAGGAACTTCGGCAGCTGCTCCGCCGCTGTCACGGCCGCCTGTGCCCCGCATGCGAGCAAGTCACGGCTCTATCGGTGCGCGCCCAGCCGTGCGCGTCTTCCCATGAGCGCATCCGCCGCGTGCAGCCAGGCGCGCTTGCAAAGCTAGCCGTGTCCATCCCTCCTGCAGGTGCACAAGACGTGGCAACGCCACCCACGGTGGCCTTACTGCGGCTTATGCATTGCTACAGGTGCAGATGCAGCTAATGCACGGCCCATCGAGCATGGGCAGGTCACCGCGAGCCAGTGTGCAACTCGGAGTCGTGCGCGGGAGTGCGCAGACACGCGCTGAGCCAAGTGCGAACACTGGCTCACCTGGGATCCCATGTGGCCGTCGAGCACGCTGGCAAGCGCCACGGTCGCGCCGTCGGCGCCGCCAGTCAGGCGCATCGCAGGGATAATGGCGTGCCGGTCCTCCATGCCCGGCCGCCGACCTGCCACACGGGAAGAGGCTGGGAGAGAGTGCAGACCAAGCCCCAGTCAAAGGTGTTAGGTACAAGTCCTTGGGCAAGCAGTCCAGCACTGCAAGAGGTGCGGCACCGGCAGAGCAGCGTATGCAGGCACAGAAACTCACCCTGGTCCTCAGCCACGCCAAAGTGGACAGTCAGGGGCGCCTGCCCGGCGGGAGCGCCGCCGGGCGCCCTCCCGCCTCCCAGAGCCTCGAACATCTGTGCACACCATAGCAGGCCGGTCAGACCTGCTTTCAAATCCTGGCGTACTTGTGTATTGCAGACACCATCAACCAATACGTGCCCACCTGTGCGCTTGCAGGAAGCGCACGGGCTACGAGATGAGATGCTTGCGCCGCAGACGGTGCCCGCCAAGTGAGAGTAGGCAATACATTGCTGGACGCCACCCTTACACATAAGCGCGGGCAGAAAAGACGGATTGGCTGGGCTGCAGCTCTGGAGCGCACGGTGCAGGTGCTGGACTGCGGTGACAGCCTTGCATGCGCCAAGCGATACAAGCTGATGGGTGCAACCATCTGGGCCGCACCCGCTCGCCTCAACTCCTACGCCCAAGGTATGGACGAGCCTGAGAGCCTGTGCTCTTTCGCAGATCGATCCTTTGCAGCAGGCACCCCCAGGTCCAATGCGCGCATTGGGGAGAGAGTGAAGGCTCCCCTATTGTGGCCTGCCCAAATGTGCCCAACAAGCCGCGGACGTTCGAGCTGCCAATGGTGGGACCTGGAAGCAGAGGGCTGACGAGCAAGAACGGATGCGTGGTGCAGGAAAGTCGTTCGTTGGGCGCGCATGACCATAGCAGAGCGCGATGGTCAAGGAGGTTACGTTCAGCGCCACCATCTCATGCTCCGTCCAGGTGCAGTCACCCGCTGCGCAGCCTGGCCTGCTGCAAGCCACACTGTGTGTGTGTGCACTGCCCCATGCTCTTCTTGCCACGGCGCTGAATCAGCGCGGACGCGTACTTGCCTGCTTGGGAGCCGCCAGGCTGTGCAGCTCTGCGGCAAGGCTTGCTGCGAGCCACACTGAGTGTGTGTGCACTGCCCCACGCTCTGCTTGCCACGGCGCTGCATCAGCGCAGTCGCGTACTTGCCTGCTTGGGAGCCGCCAGGCTGTGCAGCTCTGCGGCAAGGCTTGCACGGCGCACAGGAGTTCCACGACACCGTGTTTGCTGGCTCACTGGTAACAGACTTCCACCGCGAGTATGATGGCGACGCGTGCGCTTCGGTCGGCCCCTGGGTGGACGACGCGCGCGTGGTGGCCTTCACCGTGCAGCTGAAGCTGCCGGCCTTCATCCGGAAGGCCATAGGCGCGGCCGGAGGCCCAGGGGCCGCGTTGTGTGGCCGCACTGGCTAGCTTGCAGTCGCCTGCCGGGGCTGCCGAGTTGTGTCGGTTTGCAGCTTTCCTGCACAGCAACGAGGGGAAGGCCTGCAGCGCAGCACAGCTGAGGCACCAAGGGCAGCAACACCGTCCACAACACACTCCTGGACGGCTGGGCGCTCTGCAAGCAACAAAGCAGGTGCAGGTGTGCTGACTTGTGCAGGGGAGGGTGAGGCGCAGCCAAGGTCGAGTCCCCATCATACCCTGCTCCTGCTGCAGTGTGCAGGAGCAGGACCTGCCGGTATTTTAGGGTAGGGTTGGGTAGAACCCTAGTTTACCGGGAGGCCCGCGCGCGGCCGCAGGCACCGAGGCGCTGCAGGTGAAGGAGGCGCAGCGGCGCGAGTGGCGCGAGGGCGGCGCCGAGCTCGCCGTGAGCAGCGAGCCGCGCATCGAGGTGCCCGGCGGCGCGCAGTTTGCCACCAGCGCGCGCTTCCTGGTCCGCCCGCGCGCGGCCAACGGCGCGGCGGCCGGCTGCGTGGTGCGCGCCGCCGGCGCCGCGTTTACTTTTGTGTGATTGCCCGCGCCTCCTCGTGGTGTTTGGGCTCCACAGCGTCACGCCAGCGTCGAGCTGTGCATTTGGTTGCCGTCTGTCCTGGGCTGTGCCGCTGGTCTGTGCGGTGCCTGCTCGTTGCAGCAGCCCGGGAAGCCTGGCGCGCTCCGCGCTGATCACCAGTCAGGCGCTGACCACCAGCCGAAGCGGGTGCGGGTTCCGGCGCGGCGGCGCTGAAGCGCGCCCGCGTGGCGCACGCAGGTGGTCGCGACGGTGACCTGCACCGCCGCTGGCCCCTGGTGCGCTGCGCCCCGCCGCTCAGTGGGCCGACGCGCGTTTCTGTCGAGTGCAGTGACGCCACCATGTCGCCAGGCTGTGACTCGATACCGCCCATGAGTCACTGAGTGCACCTGGTCAAGAAGACGTGCGGGAGCGGGCCACCCCCATGTAGGTGCCTACATGAGCCGCACGCCCACAGACACGCTCATTTCAGAGCAGGGCGTTTAAGGATAGGCGCCGGCTCACGCCGGCCCGCCTGGCCAGGGGCATGGTGGGCGCGATCGAAACGATCATGGCCTCCCAGGCGCAGACGTCCGTCAGCGCCTTCCTCCAGTTCTGCGCGCGGCGCTGCCCCGGCGGCACGGGCGGCGCGGACTCGGGGCTAGAGCCGGAGCCTGGGTGGCGGTTTGCGCCGCGGCTGAGCGGCGCAGACGACGACGTCGAGGAAAGCGAGGCCGAGGCCGCGTTCTACGAGGCTGCCGAGAGCCTTGCGGCATTCTCTGGTGCGGCCGCCCTCTCGCGTAGTGGGTGGAGAAACGGGGCAAGATAGTTTCTCTGGCCCAGTCCTTGTCTGCAGTGTTTGCTGGAAATTGCTGGAAAAGTACGATGCTCAGTGGAGTTGGACGGTGTTGATGCTGTCGGCAATGGCGGCCGATCTGTGCTACTCTCGCACAGCTTTGCATGTGTATCTGCAGGGATCAATAAGAGTATTGTCAAGCATACTGGTATGCATGAGCAACCCCGCCCGCCACACTCGCGACCCTGACGCGCGCGTCGCGCCGGCCGCGCAGAGGCGAGCGCTGCGTCGCCGGAGGTACTGCGCGCTCTGGACGCTGTGCAGGCGCACATGCGCGCGCTCTCCAGCGACCTCGTGCGCCTGCGCGCGCTGCTGCATGCGCAGGCCGCGCCGGCCGGCCCCTTGCTGGCGGCCTCGGCCGCGAGCGGCGCCTCCGGGGCCCACCTGGCAGCCGCGCGGGGGGGCTGGCGCGGACGGGGAGCCCCCCGAGCGGGGGCGGGGGACGCCTGTTGGGGCGGGGGCTGGCAGGCGGCTTGGACGGCGGGCGCGGCCGGCGCGGCGGTGGGCGCCGCGTGCGCGCTGGCCGCCTGCAGGTGGGCTGCTCATAACAAGTAGGGCCGAAAATACCTGTCAGCGTTGGCAGCTTGGCCCTCCGCCATGCACGCTTTATGCAGGGGCTTTATGCTGTAGCAGCACGTTGGCGGCTTGGCAATGTTCCATGCAGGGCTCTCAGCAGGAGCTCGATGCTGTAGCAGCACAGGTAAAGCGGTCTGTTACACAGCGCCCTTGTTCCAAAACAGGTCGGCTGGAGCCTGGAGCACTGCCAACCTCTGACCGCACAGGCTGGCACAGCGAGCGCCTGCCGCCATGTCTGCTGCTCTGCTGTGCAGCCCTTGGCGCCACCAAGCATGCAGGCAGTGTGCGTGGCCACCTTCGCAGCACGCCAAGAGACGCAGCGCCAGCGGCATAGCGCTGGCTCTGCTCCAAGAGAGCAAAATCAGACTTATGCGCACTACTTCGCTACTTCGGTGTCGGGGACCCGAACGCTACTGAGCTATGACTACTGGCATGACAAGCTAGTGCTGCCTCAGCGATGTCGATCCCCTCCCACACACGACTAGCGCTGCTACGCAGCCTGCTGCCTTAAGGTCACTACCATACATCACCAGGCATGCATCACCGGTGGTCGCAGCAAGAGCCACACAGCAACACACTGGCCATGTATCACCGGGATGGGATCAACAACTCCCAGGTTCAACTGGAATAGAGCTGTCAGATGTGACTGCAGATATGACTGCTCCTGGGCAGCGCAATGTTCATGCAGCAGCAAGAGCAGCAGCAGAGTACGCTGGCGCCGCGCTGAGGAGCGACAAAAGCAACAAAACATTGCGTTTTCCAGCACCACGGCAGCAGCTGCTCCCGCGTCTGCACAGGCTGCAGAAGGATCAAAGCGCCGGGCGGTGGCCGCGCGCCGAGGAGCGACACCGAGACGGTGCGTGTGCACGCTGCGGCCACAGGCGCTATGAGCCCTGCTGCCTCCCAGCCAGCGCCGGCGCCTGGCGCCGCTCGTGCGGCAGCGGCGGCAACGGTGCCGCCAGATACGTCGTGCGGTGCCCGCGCCGCGGGAAGGCCAGGCCGGCCTCAGAGGCGCCAACGTAGTCTGCGGCGCACGCCAGCGGCGCGCGCGGCGCAGGCGAGGTTTCCTGCGTCGCCGGCCTTGCAAAGTCATGGCAACTCGCACCACCGCTGCTGTGCGCAACAGCTTGCACAACAGGTCCATGGTATGTCCCCTGTATCGCTACGAGTTTGGTAGAACGCGGCGAGTGCCTCCCGGAACAAGCGCACGCTGTCAGGTTGCGAGCGTGACGCACCCCGCTGTTCGCCGGCACGTGCGATTCCCAGGCCTCGCCGCTGCCGCCGCCGCTGCTTCCACGCTTGCCGTATGTGTACGTCGGGTTGAGCGCACCTGCAGCCAAGCACACCCCTTCGACGCGCCACCCAGGCAGCGGACTGCACCACGCTGCACCGCCAGACACCGGTACAGAGCACCTCTTGGAGCAGCTCGCTGCAGAACGACCTGCTCGCTTGCGCTTGTCAAGCTTCCTCACGAGTGCCAGCCTGTTGGCTGGTGATACATGCTACGACCCCGCGGACCTTCCTAGGTAAGAGGCCGCACCTTGCAAGCGCTGCATCGCGATGACGAGCTGCGAAACTATCCTGAAACGGTTGGAGGGCTGGCGCTCAAGGTCCCGCCCTGCCTTGCGCTTCTGTCCCGCTGCCTGGTCCGCCTCCATTGGGCTGCAGCTGCTCGCCTTCTTGGCAGCACCGCTCAGCACCTGCGTGTCTGCCAGCACTGGGGTGGCGGGGCGCAGCGGCGGCGACGCGCCCCGGGGCGAGTGTGACTCCATAAGATGCTGCTACAGCGCCAAGCTCGCACCCTCGCGTTCAAGCACGCTGAGACAGCATTGGCGCATATAGCGAGCCGCAAGCAGCTTCGAGGCAAGGGGGACTGTGCGAAGGTTTAGGGCAGGTGACCTGCCCTTCAAGAGCAGAGTTGTCAGCTGACGCGTTTTCAAGGGTGTGATTGTTGCCGTTAAGCGCAGCAGGAGGGCAGGATGACCTTGGCCTATGCTCGTAGCTGTTAGTTTGCCCCATACAATAAGGTACTGCGCTCTGACGTGAGTCGCGAGCGATCAATCACAGCAGGTACCTCAGCTCAGCAAAGGGGCCAGGCAGCTGGTTTGCGTGCAGGTGAGTCGAGCCATCGGTGTCGGCTCCTTGGTGTACCGACGGCACCTGCCCGGCATGGCCGTGTCGCTTGGAATATCAGGCTGCCCGCGAAATTAGGAAGGTGGCCGAGGTCGGCACCGGCTTGCAGGCACAGGCGGTGCATCCTGGAGGACTGCCATAAGCGCTTGCCCCACAGGCTACCCGACCCAGCACACTTCGGTAGAGGCGGCGCAGCCGCTTGTGCGCCGTTCGCCAATGCAGGCCATTGGCATAGGATCGCGGCAGCGCCTTTCAGCGCTCTGCGCGGCATTGGCGCTCCTGCTGGTCGCTGCAGCCGACGCAAGCGTGCCTAGGCATAAACCGGCCGCCGCAGTGGGGCCGCACAGCGCGCGGGGCGCAGCTCGGGAGGCGCCGCGCTCCATCGGCCGTGACGGCCTGGGCGGCCGGCGGCTGCTGGAGGCTGGCGCGGCCAACCGCTGGGTGGACCAGGTGTACGTGCACGGCAGCGGCAGCGGCGGCGCGCACGGCCGTGCTAGTGCCGCTCGCGCTGAACCTGAACAACGAGGCTGCCAAACCGTCCGACCGCGAGAGCTGGGTCCAGGCGCGAGCCCGCGCGCCCCGAGCTGCGGCGCGTCCGCAGCAGCCCTGCAAGCCCAAAGCGAGCTCGAGGCGGCCGCTTGGCTGAGTGGTGGCTCAGCTTGTGCCTGGGCTGACATTTAATGTGAGTGCATGTCTCTGTGGAAAGCAGGCATGCCTCTGTGCTGTCATCATGCCTCATGCCTTGCAGCTGAGCTGATGCAGCTGAGGCTGTCTTGCAGGTATCACCAGTTGAGCACAGAGGGTGTGGATTGAGGTCGGGCAGTCTGCGATGGCCTCACAGCACATGGGGATGCAGCGTGCGGCCCGGCTGGCCCTGACGCGGGCTGCGCCGCAGGGCACGCCTCACCTGCCGCCCGCCGGGCTGGAGGACGCGCTGTACTACGCGGCGCTCAGCGACAGCAAGACGCCCGGCAGCGGCGCCGTCATCATCACCGCCGGTGCGCGCCGCGCCCTGCGGAGCGCTCGTGCGCCCGCGCCCCGATCGCAGACTCTTTTGTACACCGGGCGTCGGGACCCACACACAGCTCCGCCTAGCACTGCACAGGCTCGTCTCTGCGCGGCGATTGCCCCAGAGCCCCCCCGGTCGTCCAGGGCCGCAGGGGCCTGTCTGACGCGGCGCGCGCCGCGGCAGGCAACCGCGCGGCATTCTCGCAGCTGCTGCCGCGGCTGCTGCGCGGGCTGAAGCGCAGCATGACCGGCGACCTGACCAACCACCTCGTGGTCGTCGGCCTCGGCCCGGGCGCCAAATCCACCTGCTCCGGGCTGCAGGCGCGCGCACGCGCGCCGGAGCCGACACAGGCTGCGCCGGGGCAGGTCATGCCAATGGTCAAACACACGATGGAGCGGCCCTGCTGACCCCGCTTGCGCTGTCTCATGAAAGGGAAGCGAGCCTGGCGGCAGGCCTGGAGAAGTGTGTGATGTTGCACTATGCGTCATCACATGTGAGTGCATGGGCTCTGCTTGCATCACCTGCTCTGGACGGCGCCGGCTCCTGGGGCCCCCGCAGCCGCATGACGACCGTTGTGGGGCCGCGTGCCAGGCGCGCCACGCGCACCAATGCGTGCTCAGCGAGCACTGGACGGGCCCCGATGCGCAGTTT